>Ga0265293_10013270_pt1 | contig 10728 bp, 7 predicted proteins | sample Munlanlewell138R_FD_192505 | JGI IMG/M metagenome (GOLD analysis project Ga0265293, IMG submission 192505) | Leachate microbial communities from a municipal landfill in Southern Ontario, Canada - Leachate well 138R | ecosystem: Engineered > Solid waste > Landfill > Unclassified | place: Canada... | reverse complement strand
ATAAAAAAGCCGCATCAGATTGACACGGCTTCAAATAAACGATTCGGGGGCAGCAGCTATTTGACAATTAAAAACTGCTTAGTATCTGTGAAAGGACCCGCACTGATTCTAATCATATAGGTTCCTGAACTTAATCCGGTAGTAGTTATGACTTCCGAATAAGTACCTGCTTGCAGCATCCCGTCATATACAGTCATGACAGACTCTCCGTAATAATTAAGAACCTCAATTTTGGACAGAACGTCGAATCCGATACCGTAATCAAGTTTAAAAGATTCTGTTGCCGGGTTCGGAACAGGATTATTCATTGAGAATTTACTGTTTGAATTCAGTAATATGATTCGGTTATCGTTAAAGCATACCTCTTCTGTATTTATAACAGTAAGCTCGAATTCTTCGACAAGGCAACCGTAATCTATTTTGACATTCAGTGTGGTGGAATGCTTGTCATTCAGGTACGACATCAGTTCGAAATTCATTATAACTAATTCTTGATTATCGGCGATAGTACCGTTGCCGTTAATTTCAAACTTACCTGCACCCAAACTTATTACTTCACCCCAAGTAAAATCATCGGCGATAGCACTACCGGCACTGACTGAATTTGGAACAATTCCCGCTACATCAGCATCCATAGTGAATATTAATTTCAAGGAATTTATGAATCCCGTGTGAGTAGCAGGTAACTTGGCAATCAGCGGTATCAAAACTTTGTCGCCGGTTTCCATTGTGATTTCAGTCTTATCGGATGTCAGTTCAAGTCCTTTAGAATTGCCACGTGACTCGACAATAAAATCGGCTCCCATTGAGTTAGGAATTCTTACTTGAACATCAAATTCACCTATTATGGTTGGATTGAATATAAGTTCAAACGAATAGGTCTCCCCTCCCTTGATAATGCGGTCATTTAATTGCGGAAGACTGAAATGCTCGGTTCCGTTACCCGTAATTTCCATTTGTGAAAGAAATACTTGAATATCTGTTTCTTTACTCTTATTTGAGATAGATATCGGAATCTTTTTATCGCTGCAAACAATCAAAGTTCCGAAATCAACAGGATTAGTAACATCAGCATCCAGACCGTCACAAATAATTATCTCCTCAGTCTTTTTCCATTCGTCAGGGAATAAGCCGTCGTAATCGTCAGCGAAAATTATAAAAGTATCGCTGTAATCACCGTCACTTATTGGCTTAAACAAAACCGGAATACTGATTTCGGATTCGACATCAATAATAAAATCCTCAGTGATATGACCGGGAGCAAATTCAAATTCATCATCATATTCCAACTCTACCGATTTAACATTAAGAGCAGCTGATTTGCTCGGGTTTTGTAAAGTAAGACTTCCCAATGCAGTTTCACCGACACTTACATGTTCGCCACAGTCCCAGCTCACGATTAATTTAGGAAGAAATCCGCTCCCTGTTAAATTGGAAATAAGCGGTGTTTCTCTGTTGCTTACGAAGACGAGAATTTCTTCATCATAAGAAATTTCGTCAGCCGGATTGAATTCTACAGGGATAAGTAATTTACCGTTAGCTTCTATATTAAAAGGAGTTTGGGGTGCAGTATATTTGAATATTCCGTTATTATTTGCACTTTCAAATTGAAGATTTTCAATTGTTGCAATAGAGTTGCTGTTGTTAATTATTTCAATACTCGAACTGTAAACACCGTTAACACGTTTTGCGCCCCAATCGTAAGAAGTAATGCCTACATCGGCTGTAACTCCGTTCCCTATAAGCTTTGTAATAGAATTTTTACATGGAGATTGAACAAAGAAGTTAAGTTCAGCTTCTCGTAAGCCCATTTCCTTTGGTTCAAATGCTATAATTATGTCAATACATTCATAAGGAGCAACGGTAATTCTGCCATTAAATTCTTTAGCCTTAACCCAGTCAGGAAGAATCCTGAGAAATTCAGTGTAATTTTTCCCTCTAATTTGCGGTGATATTGTAATAGCCGTTTCGCTGATATTACGAAATACACAAACAAGAGTGTCAAAAACTTGTTTATTGAGGCTTACATCACCGAAATCATGTATTTCGAGTGCCTCACCTCCACATACACCATTACCTTTAAGTGTGATTTGCAAGTCTGAAGCACATATTCCTTTGATACTTAATGTCGCCGTCCTATGACTCAGGTAAGCCGGCTTGAACCATAAATCGAGGCTGACGGAATCACCGGGCATCAATACCAATCCGATAATTTCATTCCTTAATTCAAAGTCAGTCATTGGCTTGCCTGCAACGTCGAGTATTGTATAAGCGGTAATAGTAAACGGTAATTCATTATTGTTAAAGAGGAATTTCTCCGCATTTTGCTCAACTTCCTCGCCGAAAACAACGTCACCGAAATCATAAGTATCACTTTTAGAGCTCAATACAGGTCTTTTTACAGTGAATAAACCGGTAGAATCAAAGCTGACAGGGTTCTTTGCAAATTTACTTATCCAGAAGTCTGATTGACCTGCAGATGTAAGATTAAGACCATGTATCTTTTGCGAACCGCCGAAACTGCCAGTTGAATATCGAGTCAGTGATACACTGTTCATTGATGTTGTGTCAGAAAATCCTTCGTTGTCAATTATTGAAGGATACAGTTCTATCAAATTTAAATATTCATCATATACAGCAGTAAAATATCCGGGCTTGGTCTTTTCTTTTGCCGGCAATGTGACCCCTAAGTCTATTCGAGTGAAGAAACCGTGGTATTTGCCGATTACAATTATACTGTTAGCCTTTCCTTCTTCTGATGAGGTCCTAATTTTAATACCTTCGGCTTCAAATGTATCATAATAAGACGAAGGTCCTAAAAATGCAGAGTTTACATATTGTCCCGATGAAGAATATTTTGAAATAAATAAATATTTCATATTCGGCAATTCTAATTGTGGTCTGATTGCTCCGTATTTAATTCCCTGATATGCTACACCTGTTATATAGACATTGTTTCTGCGGTCGAAATCAACTCCGTAAGCTTCATCGTTGCCTGATTCAGAACCGGCAGTATTAACCCAAATAGGATTACCGTCCAAATCAAACTTAGCAACAAATAAATCATTTTTTCCGTTAGAACTATGCTGCTTACCTGCAATATTTAAGCTCTCTCCGAAATATCCGCATACAGTATGGTATAAACCGTTTTCCTGTAAATCCAATGATGTGGCAAACTCGTTTCCGGTACCGCCGTAGGAGCGAATGAAGTCATAGTCAAATTGGTTTGTTACTTCTATTTTTAGTTGAAATTTATCAGAGGAGAAACCCGGAAACCAATTATATTTATTCCCGGACACTTTACTTGCTACGAGTTGCCAGCTGCTTCCTCCGTTCGTGGTATAATGTATGTCCACAATTACATCGGCAGGTACACCGCTCCACTTAATTTCGACAGTGTCGCATCTTGAAAGAAATTCTCCTTCGCTCGGACTGTCAATTTTGACCTGTTGGAATCCACCGACAAGCGGAATTTCTATCGGACAAGGTGTACCGTCAATTGTTAATGTTGCTTGTCTGTATTTTCTAATTATTTCGGGCTTATATCTAACTTTCAATTTCAATTCATTGTTGGAACCGATAACCATCGGGAAGCTCGGCTTAATGCCTGTATTGTCACCCCAGTCAATAATCTCGAAAAATTCCATAGGATGAATAAACATGTCATTAATCATAATTGGCTTCAGCCTTGGTGTTATGGTGATTTCTCTGGTAGAGTTGCTGCCTAAGTCCGGATCGCCGAAATCATAGACCGCCAGGTCGGTATCAACATGGACAATGGAAGACTCAGGGGCTTGATATGAGCGGTCGGCGCTCAGAAGATAAGGTATAAAGGTAATTTGAACATTCTTGTTAATTTCACTAATGTCGCAGATATCAGGACTGAGCCATTTCAGTTCGCAAACGACAGTCATTACTAAGTCTGCAGCAAAAGTTCTGTATATATGGCTTAATTCACTTTTCGAATAAATGAAGCTATTCTTGCCGGCAGTTTCCTTTGCCCAACGAGCTAAATCGGGACTGCTGTCCACCATTAGGGAAATTCCGTAGAACCTGATATTCATTTCGTTTAATGTTTTACTTATGTCACTTCTTTGGAGTACTACACCCGATTCATGATTGCCGTCTGAGAGAAATACAACCGAACGTCTGTGGTGTCCCGGACGAGTTTTAAGTAATTCAAAAATTCCATGAGTGGCATTAAAAAATGGGTCATTGAAGTTTGTGGCACCATAAGCATCCGGAATCCTTCTTAATGAATCTAATAATTCTTGCTTATCATTGGAAAAATTACAAACTAATTTCGTATTTCCTGAAAATGATATGATAGCAATTTTCGAGCTGTCGCCATAATTAAAACTTTCAATAAATTCTGTGGCTCCCGCAACAACCCAATCCCATAGTGCTTCTCCATCATATTCTTCATTCATTGAACTGCTTCTGTCGAGAGCCAGCACTACATTTACAGGTAAGTTACTTGTACAATTGATTTCAATCAGTTCAGCCGGAATGAGATAACCATTCTCGATAACTTGCATTTGGTCGGAGCTTATGTCTGTAAAATAATTACCGAAATTATCAAAAGCGGAAAAATACGCACTTACTTCCGGATAATTTGATGCATTGACCTCCGAGACATTTATGCTCTGTGATAAAGCCGTTGAAGTTGTGGCTATTAATAATAAATATAGAATGTAAAAACGAGCCATAAAAAACCTAAATAATTTTTACTGACAGATAAAATGAAAACACAATATTTATATAAAAGTTACAATTGGGTTTTTATTATTTTTAAGAGACAGTATTTTCAATTAATTTCAAAGATTTTTTTTCAGTATTCAGCTCAGCTCTGATACCTATCGGCAGAGTAACCTTGCTGGATATGTGTCCGAATGGAAATCCGACAATTGTCGGTACATTAGTTTGTTTAAGGAGTTGTTGAATGACTTCGAGAATAGTATATCCACGATTTGGATAAAATGGTCTTCTGACTTTTAGATTTTTAAAAGTACCGAAAATAACAGCACTTGCAGATTGGATTTTGCCTGCCAGCAACAATTGAGTAATCATTCGGTCAATTTGATAAGCATGTTCCGAAACATCTTCAAGAAAAATAATTTTCCCGGAACTTTCGATTTCGAATTCTGTACCGAGCATTGAAGTGAGTATGGTTAAATTTCCACCGACCAATTCTCCGCCTGCGATACCCGGATTAATCACAATAGCTTTATTGTGGTTAATATGATTATGAGGATTGAAATGATCTCTGAATAGAATTGATTTCAAGCTGTTGCCGGTGAAGCTCTCAAAATCCATTGATGCAACAGGACCATGATAGGTTACTATGCCGGTCTTTCTGTAAACAGCATTAAGTAAGGCAGTGATATCGCTGAATCCGAGAATTATCTTAGGATTTTGTGCAATTTTATTGAAGTCTAAATGCTGAAGGATACGCATCGAGCCATATCCTCCTCTGCCGCATAATATTGCATCAACACCTCTGTCGCTTATGAAATCCATAAATTCTTGAGCGCGGACAATGTCAGGAGCTGATAAATACCTGTGCTCATTTTTTTGGGCTGCAATTGTATCACCAACAATTACTTTACAGCCGAGATTTTGGAAATACCTTCTTCCATTCCTGATTTCATACATACTTGTCGGACTTGCAGGAGCAGTGATTGCTACGGTAGAACCCGGGTGTAATCCCGGAGGTAGTTTCCGTGTTGGATGTAAGTACTCTTGAGGAATGGCGGGCATTGTTGCTGTTTCAACAAAATCCTTTCCTTTGGTTTTGCCGGTAGCAAGCCCTAAACCGAGGGCAGAAAGCCCTGTCATAGTGAGGAAATTACGTCTTGTTGTACGCATTTTATTTAATCCTGACAAATATGTTTTTTAAATTCAAGTAAATTACATACTTTTGTAAGTTCAAATATAACAAATTATTTTTAAATTTGTTACAAGGAAAGATGCAGGAGTGGTTTAACTGGCACGCCTGGAAAGCGTGTGTACCGGAAACGGTACCGAGGGTTCGAATCCCTCTCTTTCCGCAAATAGTATGTGAAAAAATCGTGCCAATATATGACCCGCGATGATAATAAACCACTCGTTTTTATAGTAGATGATGTTCCGAACAATATTCAGATAATCACAAATATACTCAGCGCAGAAAATTTTAATGTTTCTTTCTCTCTCGGAGGGGACGAAATAATAAGTAAAGTCTTGAAAATCAAACCCGATTTAATTCTTCTCGACATAATGATGCCCAACACCGACGGATATGAGATTTGTAGAAGTCTTAAAATTACCCCTGAAATAAAAGATATTCCCGTTATTTTTGTTACCGGCAAGTCAGCATTTACTTCCGTGAATAATGCTTTTGAATGCGGAGCAGTTGATTATATAATTAAGCCCTTCAATTCAAAAGAATTGCTTAACAGAGTAAAGACTCATATTAATTTAAAACGCATGAATGACAGGTTAATTAGGCAGAATATTGAACTTGCTGAGGCTAAAAAGAAATTACAAGAGCAAATCGAACTTAAAGCTAAATTTTTCTCTGTTATTGCTCATGATTTAAGAAGTCCTTTCAGTGGTTTTATTGGTTTAACTGATTTGCTGAAAAATGACATTGATTCTTTTGACAGAAAAGACCTTGCTGATTTGGCTATTACTCTTAGCGATTCGGCAAGAAAATTTTATAATTTGCTTGAAAACCTTCTGACATGGGCTTCTACGCAAACTGGTTCCTTCAAGTTTGCAGATGAAGTTATTAATATTAAAACTAAATTCGATAGGATTATAGAAATATATAAAGCAAGTGCCGAAGCTAAGAATATTAATATTCTCAATAATTTGAAAAATGAATGCTTTGCTTATTGTGACAGTCAGGCATTGGATACAGTATTAAGAAATCTCATCGGTAATGCTGTAAAATATTCATTTATCGGTGGCAATATTGTACTTGATGCAGAAGAAAGTGACGATAATATGATAATGGTGAGTATATCTGACAGCGGAGTAGGTATGCAAGATTCTCAAATTAAACAATTATTCAGCTTTGAGCATAAAATCTCGACTCCCGGGACTGCCAATGAGCATGGCAGCGGTCTCGGTCTCCAAATTTGCAAGGAATTGGTGGAAGCACAAGGAGGGAAAATCTCTGTGGAATCAGTACCTGACAAAGGTACTACTTTCAAATTTACTATTCAGAAATCTATTAATCGGCTGATTCCTGCATGAGTTTCTTATTCCTGTACTTTGAATAGAAAAAATCAATAAAAAAAACCAACAGCAATATCGGAACTATTGCAACCGAGTCTTCTGGCCAAAATAGACCAATCCTGAAATCCAGATAAGAGAACGGAAAGAACCATCCGTATCCTCTTTCAGCCACCGAATCCTGAAACATGTCGAGAAAAAGATGTGTCAGTGTACCGTATGAAAGCATCCGTGCAACTGTCAGCCTGATTTTTTTGTCAAAAAATTGTACAATACCGTATATTATCAGTGCAAGAGCTACCGGAGTGTGGAATGCCTGAAAAAAATGCTGAGTCTTGGGGACTAATATCATGAATGGGCGGGTAGCCAAATCAGGAAGCATGGCTCCTATCAGATATATTATTAAATTGTGGACTTTGATTTTTCTGCTCCTGATCATGTAAGCAGCAACAGTATGGGTTATTAAATCAGGCATTCGTAAAATTATGAAAAAAATATGGATAATATATTTATAAAATCGCAAAAGCTCAATTATTATTTTGTTCACTACCATGAAAATTATATTTTTGCACTTATGGAAATCATATATGGCAATATTAATGAATTAAATTTGCAAAAGGATATCCATTTGTATATTTCAGAGCCTGCAAGAATTTACAAAACGGAATCCGGCAGACGATTGCAGATTATTTCCCCGGGACGACTAAACCGCCAAGCCGGTCCCGATTTGTTGGATATTGCAATACTACTTGACGGTTACTTGATTATCGGAGATGCAGAATTTCACAAGAAAAGTTCCGACTGGAATAAGCATTTACACGATAATGATATTAACTATAAAAATGTAGTGTTGCATATTGTTTTAGTTAATGATGCCGAACTAAAACCAAATTTTGAGACTTTGGTTTTGGATTATAATAATCTGCTTCAAAACGACAACTTAGAAACAGATGTTACCAACACCTTTTCTCCGGAAGAATTACAAAATCTTGCATTAAGAAGATTGTTGCGAAGGACGGCAGAAGCAGGTACTAAATTACGCTGTAATAATTTAAAAAGTACTTTCAGCGATTTGATATCTTCATATCTCAATAAATACGGAAGCCGTAAAAACCGCCACAAATACAGTACTGAACGTCTTGCCGAATTGTCTGAATTAATTATATCATCTTATGCTTATGATTTTCTTGCTCGTATTCAAGCTGGAGAATCAGTTAATATTCAAGATTCTATGATAAGAATGGTAAAATACGGCTTTGGCGGTGAAGGAGCCCATCTCAGAAGGGAATTAATATTGAATTCGATACTACCTTTAGCCCTTGCTCTTGCAGATGATGATTCAAGGATTAATCTGTTCGTATGGTATTGGTCAACACCTGCTTTGAATGTATATGGTTTACTTACACGCAGGTTTCCTGAAATTCCTCAAAATTTCATCTGGCAACAACAAGGAATGCTGGAATATATCAAAATGTACGGTTCACGTCAGAATGTTGCATCAGAAACACTTAATGAATATGGTTTTGCTGAAATTCTGTCATTCTACAGACTTGGACGACTTCCTTTAGAAATTTACAATAGCTTATAAGCATTAAATGAACATCAAACTAACAAATCTATTAAAAGCTGTAGGCCCGGGCATATTGTATGCCGGTGCCGCCATCGGAGGTTCTCATCTTATACAGTCCACAAGGGCAGGTGCCGATTACGGTTTCTCACTATTGATACTGGTGATTTTAGCCAATTTGTTTAAATATCCTTTCTTTGAATTCAGTTACAGATATACAAGCGTCAAGGGTAAAAGTTTACTTGAGGCTTACAAGGAGCTTGGTCCCTGGGTATTATGGAGCTTTCTGCTAATTTCTATAATTACGGGTGTGATTAATTTTGCCGCTTTGGCTCTTGGTGCCAGTGGTATATTGGGTTATATTATCGGCTTGCCTGTAGAACCGCTTTATCTAAGTACAGGGTTAGTATTATTTTGTGTCCTATTATTGTTGTTAGGCAAGTACCCTTTACTTGATAAGGTTATGAAACTCATGGTGGTGATATTGGCTATATGCACTGCCATTGCTTTCTTTATGTCTCTTCCGGTTGAGAGGACTGTTGCTCCGGGTTTTGAACAAGCAGACTTGTTTACCAATGCCGGATTAGTATTTGTGATTGCATTGATGGGTTGGATGCCGACACCTATTGAAGCATCGGTTTGGACTTCTTTGTGGTCACTGAGAAGAATCAAACAAAAGAATTATGTGCCTACATTGAAAGAATCTATGTTTGATTTCCATCTGGGTTATATAGGTACGACAATATTAGCTGTGTTCTTTCTGACTCTCGGAGCCAAAATTATGTATGGAAGTGGGATTGGCTTTTCCAACAACGGCACTGAATTTACAAGTCAGCTTCTAATGCTTTATACAGGATTATTCGGCAATTGGAGTGCTGCTCTTATTGCGCCGGCGGCTTTTTTCTCTCTTTTCAGTTCTTTACTTACTGTTGTTGATGCTTATCCTCGTTCAATTCTTAGTGCGTACTTTTTGATGAGAGGAGAAAGCGAAGAATTCGGATTCAAATATTATGCTGCGATGATGCTGTCTATGTCCCTTGTCTCATTGGTAGTTGTCAGCTATTTTACAAAAAACTTGAAAGCCATGATGGATTTGGCGACTATTATTTCATTCCTTGCTGCTCCGATATTTGCATATTTCAACTTCAAAGTTGTTATGTCGCCCGATTTTCCTGATAAATATAAACCCAAATCTTGGCTGAAATATCTCGCAATCGCAGGTATGATGTTTCTGATAGGTTTCAGTTTAATTTATATTTGGTCTTTACTCTTTTTCTAAGATATTTTCACATATTTATAAAATCTTTAATTGTTTTCACCCCAAGCTCTGTCATCTTCAAATGTAATGTCGGGGTACTCGGTTGAAAGCTTTTTCAGGTCATTGAAGGCAGAAATCAGTTTGTTCCTGCTGAAAAATGCCGTCGAAATGGTTAGGATATTTTCGTCGCTTGTCATTACTACAAGATTTTCTGTTTTTCTATTCATTTCTTTAAATGATTTAACGAGTACGATATCGCCGATATCAGCAGAAAATACTACTTTCGGATTATGGTATTCAACCTTTTCTTTACTTATTTTCAATGTCCTTTTCTTTCTGCCGAAAAAATTTAAAAATCCGCCTGCGAACAAGCCTAACAAACCTCCGGAAAATGATTGAGCCAACGCTTCTTTGTCGCCGTCCATTACTCCTGTTACAATATACAGAATGCTGAGAATAATTATCAAATACGACAGATAAGTAAATGATTTCAAAGTCGTCGAGTACTCACTGATTTGTTCACTCATGATTGATTCCATTTATTCTTTTAACAATATCTTCAAGGGTCTCCATGGCAATACTTAATTTGTTATTACTGATATAGGGAGCCGGACCTAAGCGGAGAAAATCCTCACGATAGTCCGAGAAAATATTAAAATCAAACAATTTCTTGTTTATTTCA
>Ga0265293_10013269_pt1 | contig 10729 bp, 12 predicted proteins | sample Munlanlewell138R_FD_192505 | JGI IMG/M metagenome (GOLD analysis project Ga0265293, IMG submission 192505) | Leachate microbial communities from a municipal landfill in Southern Ontario, Canada - Leachate well 138R | ecosystem: Engineered > Solid waste > Landfill > Unclassified | place: Canada... | reverse complement strand
GATTCAGGTGCGGCACTTGACGACGGCGATACGGAACTCGAGGTTGTTCGCTCGTACAACCCAAAAATCGATGCCTCTAGCCAGGAAACCGGCAATATGAGCTGGGAAACCAAGATCTTAAAAGGAAATCCACCTGAAGCCTCGTACGTATCGATACTGCTGCTGCGATCACCGCGCTCGGGTAACGTGTATAGCTATGTCAGTCAGTCCAGTACAGCGGTCATTGCCAATGATACCCAGCTCGCGGCCGCGATTACCAATTTAGTGGGCGAAGGATCGTCGCCGCGTAACAGCCGGGACCAGTTCCTGTGTGTCGACCGCTCGGGTTGGGTGGTCACCCCGATGCGGGCCATCAAGCTTGCGCCATTCTCATCGGGGCCAAGTGGCGTCAGTATCATCGACGCAGAAGGAAACGTATGCGCGTAATTAATTTCAGCCGTGGCGATACCATCATCGAGGTCATGGTGGCCTTCGCGGTGTTCGCCATGGTGGCTATCGGCGCCCTGACGGTGATGAACAAAGGTACGGCCAGCGCCCAGAATACGCTCGAAACAACATTGGTCCGCCAGCAGATCGATAATCAGGCTGAGACGCTGCGCTTTCTGCATCAGGCTTACTTGTCAAAGCCAGATGATATGACGGCTGGTAGTCTGTCTGATAAGTTCCGCTCCATCGTGACACTTGCAAAGACCGCTAACCTGAGCCAGCCATCGACATATGGCGCCCCCTGCACTCAGACTATCCCAGTCGCGGCAACGAGCCGGTTCGCCCTCGACCCAGCGACTGGCTCTATGGTCAGCGGGATATTGCCGGCCAATGCCACCTCTGCGCCGCCCTATGCACAAGTAAAGACGATTCCGACCGGTCCGACTGCTTATGGGATGTGGATCGAGCCGGTGCGGTCAAATGCGACCGAGGCCAACGGTACGGCCCAGTATATCGACTTTCATGTGCGGGCCTGCTGGAATGCCGTTTCCTCGGCGCCGCAGCGGACACTCGGGACAATCGTGCGTCTATATGTCCCAGAAAACGTCGCGACCGGTTCGACGGGCGGTGACGTGACGTCGATACCATTGCCGCCGGCGAATGAATTTACCTTAGCAGGTTCATCGGCCAGTCCTTGCTGGGGTCATAGGGATGTCGAGCGTGAAGATGCCGAAGGCAACCCAGGCTTCACGCCGTTCGATCCGAATTACATCGACCAAGCAGCGCCTGGGGTATGGCAATGCCAGCGGTCGGGCGGCTCGGTCTACTCGTGTGTTAATTTCGATACCCAGTTCAGTCCAAGTATTCCCGCTGAGTCGGCTGGCAGTTACGATTTGATTATCGGGTATTTTGACGCTGATTGTGGGCCAAGCCCGCTTGTGGGTCCGTACAGCTTCAAGGTGGCGATCTATAAGAACAATGCATTGCTCGGTAACTATGACTTCGATGTAGCATCGAGCAGTAGATCAATTGATATCGGGGCAGTCGACTCTACTACGAAGATTCAGATTCGTTGGTGGAACAATCACTTCGTACCGGACTGGCAAGACCCTGACTTCGGTATCAGCCAAGTGATATTCAAGAGGAAAGCCTGATGAGGCGCGCGCAGGGCTTCACCCTAATTGAGCTATCATTAGCGATGACCTTCGTGTCGATCCTGTTGATCTCGATCGCCATGCTGTCTATCCAGCTGACCAACCAATACTCCCGCGGCATGACACTCAAAGAGGTGGCTCAGGCCGGTACGGAAGTCTCAAATGATATCAAGCGGACCATGGTACAGTCGCAGTTGAGCGGGGCGGGCGTGCGCACTAAGGCGATTTCCGGAGGTGGCACGGTCCTGTGTACGAACTCCTATTCTTACATCGCCAACAACCCGGCCAATCTTGAGGCGGACAACGGCAATGTCATTCGGGTCGGCGGTAGCGGCAGTCCGGTCGCGGTCCGATTGGCGAAAGTTCGTGATTCGAACGGAACTCTCTGCAGTACCCCAAGCCAGCTTGATACGACGAAGACGTATGTGACGACCGACTTTACCGAGTTGCTTGCCGGCGGCTCTCGTAAGTTGGTCGTGCGCGAGATGACGGCTGTGCCATCAGGTCTGAGCTTGGATGGTAACGGAGTACCGAATGGCGGCCTGTTTTACCAGGAATACCAGAAGGGTCGGGCGATTTATACTGTCCGACTGACCATCGGCACTGGCGTCGAGTCTGAGTTGGCGTCGAACACGAGTTGTCGTGCACCAAAAGACTTACAGTCTAACCTGGAATTCTGTGCGATTGATACGTTTGAGTTCACTACGCGCGTAGGAAGTTCGAACCGGCAGTAGTATGATGGTAGGTGAAATGGGCAAAGACAAACAGACTAGACAGCGCGGGGCGGTATCAATATTTGTCGTCGTGTTCAGCGCGCTATTCGTCACGATCATTACTGTCAGTTTCGTCGGTCTGATGATACGCGGCCAGCAGCAAGCGGCGAGCGCAGACCTGTCCAATAGCGCCTACGACTCGGCGCTCGCCGGAGTCGAGGATGCCAAACGGATGTTACTTAAATACCGACAGTGCCTCCGAGGGACTACTGACTATACGGTCGCTCAGTGTAACGAAGTAAAAGCTATGTTTGCCAGTCCGAGCTGCAACATGGTCCGGCGTAACGTCACCGGTATTAATGACAACCAGGAGATGCCAATCCAGTCATCGACGGGGTCGGTCGATAGCAACTCCAAAGCGCTCGATCAGGCATATACCTGCGTAATCGTTGGGTACACGGCTGAGGAAAAAGAGCTGCAGCTGCGCGACGGCGAAACAGTATTGGTGCCAATCGAATCAAACGGATCCAGCTACAATAAGATTTCGATCAGTTGGTTTACTAAGGACCCACTCACTAACCTGAATCTGAACCTACCTAGTGGCGGGGCGACTGAGTTGCCGACCAAGTCAGCTTGGATGGCTGTCGGAGCGAATAACACCCGACCTCCGATTATCCGCGCCCAGTGGATACAGCATAGTGGTACCTTCAGTGCGAGCGACTTTGATTCGGATAAGACCGAGAACTTTAAGACCGTCGCTAACACTAAGTCAGTATTCTTGTATCCGAACACTGCCGGCTTGCCGGCGTACGACCTGAATACCGTCGATGACCGCAACGCGGCATCGCCGGCCATCAAGGCGCCGGTGGCGGTCAACTGTAGTACGTCGCAGTATAATTTCGGCGGTTATGCCTGTACGGTCGATCTGAACCTGCCCGACCCGATCAGTAATACCGGTGTCCGAACTGGGTACTTGCAGCTCGGTGCCGTCTATAACGCCTCTAAGATACGCATCAAGCTGAAGAATACGAATGACCCAGTGCCGATCGTGGCGCCATCAATCGATTCGACCGGCCGGGCCAACGACCTGTTCCGTCGGGTCCGAGTTGGCGTCAGCTTTACCGGTGAATATCCACGGGCCAACTTCGAGGTCAATGGCAACCTGTGTAAGGATTTCGCTGTCACGAACGACAGCTACTTGCCGGGTAGTTGCCGCGAAGACAATCCCTGACGGGTTACGTGTCGCTATGAAAGCGTTCGTGCACGTCGCGCAGGTGTTCGTCGGTGACGTGCGTATACACCTGAGTGGTGGCGATGTTGGCATGTCCCAGCATACTTTGGACGCTCCGCAGGTCGGCGCCGTTCATCAGTAGATCGGTCGCAAAGCTGTGGCGCATCGTATGCGGAGAAACGTGCTTGGTGATACCGGCCAGGCGGGCGTACTTATTAATCATGCGCTGAATCGAACGAGCCGTCAGGCGCCGAAAGTCTCCCGTCTGGTTGGCGACGTTATTCCGTGAGTAGCTCAGAAAGAGCGGGGGAAGGTTGTCTATTCGTGACGCCAGGTATTCATCGACCCGCTCAGCGGCCGATTTGGATACGAACACCGGCCGGTCTTTTTGACCTTTACCGCGCACCATGAACTCGCGTCGTTTGGTATTGACGTGCCCACGGTTCAGATTGACGAGTTCGGATACACGCAGGCCGCTACTGAAAAGCAGCTCCAAGATGGCCCGGTCGCGTAGACCCGCTTCGTCGTCGGTCGGCACCGTATCGAGCAGGCGGGTGACCTCATCGAAGTGCAGGAACGACACTTGTTTTCGGTTAACTTTAGGGAGCTTGATCTTATCGGGGGTTAGACTGTCGATATTACGGTCACCGAGGTATTTCAAGAACCCGCGCAGGGCAATCAGGTGGTAACTCTGGGTGATAGTCGAGAGCGTCTCTTTTTGGGGGTTTTCGTATCGGTTTAACCATAAACGGTATTTTCTAATTATTTCACTGGTAATTTTTTCTACCTGGATGTCGCCCGTAAATTCAACGAATCGTTCAAGGTAGAGCTCATAATTCTCGGCCGTTTTGGCCGAGCGACCGCCTTCGACCTCAAGGCTCTCGACGTAATCTAAGATCAGCTCGGAAACGTACATGCTTTTAGTATACAATGTGAACGTGACCGTTTTAGAAGCAATTATCTTGGGTATCGTACAAGGGCTGACCGAATTCATTCCAGTGTCGTCATCAGGACATCTGGTCATCACCCAGACGTTGCTCCTCGGCAAGGCTGACCACCTGTTCATACAGGCGCTCGATTTCGGGACGCTGCTGGCGCTGCTGATTTACTTCTCGCCGAAGATTTACGATCTGTTCCGGCGTATAGTGAAGTTCCATGACTACCGGCTGGCGCGCAACATCATCATCACCTGTATCCCGGCCGGCCTGTTGGGTCTCCTACTGGCAGATTTTATCCAAAAAAGCAGCGTACTGCTCAATCCGCTGACCGTGTCGATCATGCTGGCACTGGTGGGTGTGCTCATGGTCGTCGTCGATAAGCTACCGAAAAAATCGGCCCGCGAAACAGGCACCGACCTTAGTCCGCGGCGCGCCTTCGTCATCGGCTGCGCCCAGGCGTTCGCTCTGATTCCCGGAGTATCGCGCAGCGGTTCGACCATCGTCGCCAGTCGTATCATGGGACTGAGCCCCAAAGCGGCCGCCGAATACAGTTTCATGGTATCGATTCCTATCATGCTCGGTCTCATCGGCAAATTGCTTCTCAAGCCGGCCGATAGGGCATACATGGCCCAGCATCTGGATGTCATCATCGTCGCTAACGTCGCAGCCTTCGTCGCAGCCATCCTGGCGATCCACTTCCTGCTGAAGTATCTGTCAAAGCACGGCCTGGCGCTGTTCGGTTGGTACCGTATCGCGTTGGCCGCTGTCGTGGTCACGGTACTTTTGGTACAATAAAGGCAGTTACATCAACCGCCTCATCAAAGGAGTACCTGTGAGCAACAACCTCGAACAAACCTTAGTATTGTTTAAGCCTGACGCCCTGCAGCGCGGACTGGTCGGCGAAATCCTGACCCGATTCGAACGCGTCGGTCTGCGTATCGTCGCCACCAAGATGCTGGCACCGGACGAGCAGCATTACTACAAGCATTACGAAGAAATCGGCACCCTGAAGAGTCGTGCCGGCGATAAGATCTTTGACATCACCCTACAGATGATGAGTGCCGGCCCAGTTATCGCCATGGTATTCGAGGGCGTTGAAGCGGTCGCGCTGGTGCGAAAGATGGTCGGCGCGACCGAGCCTAAGTCATCGGCGCCAGGAACCATCCGTGGTGACTACAGCCACATGAGCTACGGCTACGCCGACAGCGCCGAAAAGGGTATTCCAAACCTGATCCACGCCAGCGGCGACCCGGCGGAAGCAGACAAGGAAATCAACCACTGGTTCTCTGGTAACGAAATGTTCGACTACCAAGCTCTGCACGAAAAGTTCACCCGTTAAGCGAGCGGTAGTTAGCGAAATAGCTCCGGAAGGGAGCTATTTTGTTGTTTGGCGTCATCGTATCTTCTCTGTAAGTCAGGTGCGACAGCGAGAATATGAATTGATTAAGCATCCTTTACAGACAAATACAGTAGTAAGCCCCACTGCTCGTTAGCGATGGGGCTTTACGGTCAGAGGAACGGGCTATTCTGCCGTGCCGGTGCCACCATTGGTGGGGACTGGCGCTTCTACGTCGACATTAGTTGACGAATTATTGCTGCCAGTCAGATAAGGCAAGCCATACATCAGCAGGGCCAGTAAAATGATTACACCGACAACGACGGCGATGATCGTTCCGACGTGCGAGCGAGGCTCGCGCTCACGTTCGACGATAACTTCTCGCGGTTCTTCAACGGCCATGAATTCTCCTTCATTAGTTGTTTACCAAAGTCTAGCAAGCGGGAGGTGACTGGAGTGTGAAGAATTTCTCTATTTTCACGGTATGGCACAACAAACGAAACTAGGGTCAAATTGATACGTGCAGTTGACATATAAGCACAAGTATGTTAGTCTAAATTTAGACATTCTAAAAAAACAAAAATATGACCGAACATTTATCATCTGATGCGCCAATCCTTTCTCACACCTCTCAAGAGGCTGATTATCATATACCTACACTCCGAACGCCGGATGAGGTGCTCACTGCCCGTACGCTGAGTGACGCCGAACTCCTTCGGGAGGGTGCTCGTTATAAAGACGGCGTCTTAAAGCTGACTCCTGAACAGATCGAGACACTGTCAGATGGTCGTGAAGAAGCTAAAAGCGCACTCGCCACGTTAGCTTCCGGGTTAACGATTCATCGCCCAGAATACGCGTCGTTAGAATATCTCAACGGTGAAAATGCGATTGAAAACGAGACGAAGCTGCAAAGCAGAATCGAAGATATTATTAGCCCGTATGAAGACGTTCTGCGTCCAGAGTTTCCATCAAAGGTGAAGCTGTTCGATAAGACCGCTTATGCACAGCAGAGTACTACGCGAATCGTCGGCAATAAAGAAGTAGTTTACGATCTGACGTATGTTGCCGCAAAAGGCGAGGACCGTAAAGTCGTCCCAGAGTCTGTCATCGTTAATCTCGATATGTACGGTGTAGGCAAGCCGACGTGGTCTGACGATGCTCCTCGTGATGCCATTGAGCTTGGCTACAAGGACGCTAAGATTGCTCGCATCAAGCTTGTCACCCAGCCGCTTTCCAGACATGCTTATTGGGCTTCTGATGTTCGGGGAATACAGAACGTGTCTAAGATGGTAGTCGGCCCGGCTCGTGAGGGTGTGGCGCAAGCCATCATTGATCGAATCGATGCAAGCGCCATGCCCGAGAATCTTATTTATAACGAAAATATGATCGATCGAGCGTACAGCGCTGAATTTACACTTGAGCCGGGACACTACGAGGTACGCCTGACACGCGAGCAGGGCAGCTACCCGAATAACCCGCGCACCTTAGACGAAGATAGCCTGCAGTATGACGGCACGGAATCAATGGCGTATCGGTTTGTTCCCGAGCGAAATCGGTTTATCAGGATCGAGACCGAGGACGAATGGCAGGCCGGTCCGGCGGAGTTGTCGGTAGACCAGTTCGGCGACTTGATTGGTGCGGCTTTAGGCAACCTGCCTACCATGCGGGTGACGAGCTAGGCTCATCACGGCTGTCAAATAAATAAACATCCCTGTTCGGAGGGATGTTTTTCTTGGTACACCCGAGAGGATTCGAACCTCTGGCCTTTGGTACCGGAAACCAACGCTCTATCCAGCTGAGCTACGGGTGCTCATGTGTGGTACCCCGGGCAGGAGTCGAACCTGCAACCTTTTCCTTAGGACGGAACTGCTCTATCCAATTGAGCTACCGAGGCGTGCACCTCTGTTATATTACCATAAAATTGTTGTTCTAATCTGATATACTGAGGCCATGAAAGATAAGACCAAAACAAACACGGTCGAAAAAGCATTCGAGGGCCAACGCGAGGGGGAGGAGCTGTTATTCGTCTTCCGTCGACACATCATCGCCATGCGAAAAGGGTTCTATGGCTTACTGATTCCGTTTGCCATCTCGGCGATTCCACCTCTTATCTGGCAGGATAACCTGATGCTGTTTCTGTTACCGGTCGGCGGCCTGCTACTTGGGATGCTCATCTTCAGCTACCACTTCATCCTGTGGTATTACACCGTCTATATCGTCACCAATGAGCGAATCCGTCAGGTGACGCAGAACGGCTTCTTCGGAACCGACGTGGTCGAGCTCCGCCTGTCGAAAATCCAAAACATAAGCTATAATATACCGGGATTCAGCGGTGAAGTATTCGGCTTCGGAACCGTGGTCATCCAGACGTTCGTCGGTGACCTGGTCATCCATAAGGTCGAACACCCCGAAAAGACCTACAACAAGCTGCAAGATGCCGTCATGAACGCAATCGAGAAGCAAGGAGCCTATGAAACGACCAACATTGAAAAAGAAGGCTAAACAGCCTGTCCAGCCGCCGTCACGTATAACGAACGAGACGGTTGCCGAGCATAGGGAGCAAATCCTGGCGGGCGGTCGTAAATTCAAGTACCCGCACCAGTACGAGCGCCATAAATTAGTGTTCAATGTGCTGATCATCATCCTTGTAACGGTGGTGCTGGCCGGACTGATCATCTGGTGGCAGCTTTACCCGGCGCAGAACACCAGCACCTTCTTTTACCGGGTGACGCGCATTCTGCCGGTGCCGGTGGCTAGCGTCGATGGCGCGCAGGTACGCTATAGCGATTATCTTATGACCTTGTCGGGCTCCAAGCATTATCTTGAGCAGTCAGAGCGTCTTAACCTCAAAAGCGAAGATGGCAAGCGGCAGGTGGAATTCATGAAACGTCAGGCGCTGGACGGAGCGATCGCTGATACCTATGCCGCCAAGATGGCGCGGGAAAAGAACGTCGAAGTTACCGACCAAGAGGTGACCGAGGTAATCGAAGCCAGCCTGAACACCGTCTCGGGGAAGATCTCGCAGGATATCTACGATGATTCAACCTATAGCACTCTAGGGTACACCAAGGATGAGTACCGCCAGATCATCCGCCGGGCTCTCGTCCGTCAGGAGGTCGCCTACGCGGTCGACGCCAAAGCGTCCAGTGCCAAGAAAGCGGCTGAAACGCTTCTCGGGGCTAATCCGAAGCCAGCTTTGGCTGACGTCGCCAAGCAGCTGCAAGATAAGGGCTACAGCGTACAGCTGGGGTCGACCGGTTCGTTAGTACCGAAGACCAATCATGACGGAGGTGTCACCCAGCAGGCCGCCAAGCTGAAGACCGGTGAGATTTCGTCGTTCTTCCGCTCGAACGACGGGAGCTTTGAGCGCAACGGATACTATGTGGTCCAGTTGGTCGAGTCAAACGACAAGCAGGTCAGCTATAACTACATCCGTATTCCGCTGACGGTGTTCAACGAGAAGCTTAAGACACTTGCCAAGAACAAAAAGATCAACGAATACATCGACGTCAAAGCTTCCAGCGGCGAAGTCATCCGTCGGTAGTCTTTCGGCGCATTATACTTTTAGACCGCAGCCGTCTATTATAAGAATAGGAGGTAACAATGTATCAATTACCAGAACTCTCATATGACTACGGTGCACTCGGCGATTACATCTCGAAAGATATCATGCTGCTGCATCACTCGAAGCATCATCAGGCGTACGTCGATAAGCTCAACAAGGCGCTCGATGACGCACCTGAATTAAAAGACCGGTCGCTCGACTCGTTGCTGACGGACCTTGATCAGCTGCCCGAAGCGGTGCGGACGGCGATCCGTAACAATGGCGGCGGTCATTATAACCACAGTCTCTTCTGGCAGTGGATGAGTCCTGATGGCGGCGGTGAACCGACGGGAGAATTAGCGAACAAATTAGTTGCTCATTATGGCAGTTTTCAGGGGTTTGTCGATGAATTTTCCGCTAAATCGTTAGCTATTTTCGGTAGCGGGTGGTGCTGGTTGATGCCGGACCTGTCCATACAGACAAGCCCGAACCAGGATAGTCCGATCATGCAGGGTTCGGCCGCTCCGCTGCTCGGACTCGACGTCTGGGAGCATGCCTACTACCTGGACTATAAGAACAAACGCGACGATTATGTGAAAGCCTGGTGGAACGTGGTCGATTGGAACTACGTTTCCCAACGCTTGGAATCGAACGAGTAGTGTCATGACCAAGACTGCCGCCCAGAAGATGTATCTCAAGTCGGATATGAAGGGGATGGTGCTCAACCCGCCCGAATCGTTCACGATTGATGAACTAGGTTTTGACGATCCGGCCCAGATAATCCAGCAATCGGGTGAACCGGTCGACTTCGTCATCCTGTTTGCCGAAAACGTGGCGGCCGTCAATCGGCACGCCGATAACGTGGCGCGCGTGGTCGATCCGGAAACCGCCTTATGGGTGGCGTACCCGAAACTGTCGGGCAAATTGCGTTCCGACATCAGTCGCGACCAGGGCTGGGATGCGTTGGAAGCCCATGACCTGCTACCCGTTACGCAGATCTCACTGGATGATGACTGGTCGTTGTTGCGGTTCAAGCGCCGGGTCGACATAAAAACCGTGACGCGACGGTTTTAAACGAGGACAAAGAAAATACGCTCACCATAAGGTGGGCGTATTTTCTTGGCGCGCTCGACCGGATTTGAACCGGCGATCTCCTCCGTGACAGGGAGGCGTGATAACCCCTTCACTACGAGCGCACGGGTATTTCGACTTCACGTATCATAACAAAAATCGACCCCTGGTGCAAGCTGTCGGCGACAGTTTAATTTAAGAGGGAAGGTGCTATAATGACTAGGACTACTACCCAGGTAGAAGAGCACGCCGCTGTAGCTCAGCTGGTAGAGCGGCGCTTTCGTAAAGCGTAGGTCACCGGTTCAAATCCGGTCAG
>Ga0265293_10013266_pt1 | contig 10731 bp, 9 predicted proteins | sample Munlanlewell138R_FD_192505 | JGI IMG/M metagenome (GOLD analysis project Ga0265293, IMG submission 192505) | Leachate microbial communities from a municipal landfill in Southern Ontario, Canada - Leachate well 138R | ecosystem: Engineered > Solid waste > Landfill > Unclassified | place: Canada... | reverse complement strand
GGACTCGATGAACGGAAAATAGAAAGGGCAGATGCCGCCGCCGCGGAAGAGCAAGACGAAGAAGCCCCGCAACGCAGGGAGCGCAAGTCGAAGGCAGCTAAAAAAGAGCGGGTGAAGAAAGAAGACACCGAAGCAATGAAGGCGGCCGTGGTGAGCAAGTTCGCCAAAGATGAAGAGGTAGACGAGTAACATTAACAGTAAAACAAGGAAAATAATAATATGGCAGTTACAATGGCAGATATCCAGCATCTCCGCAAGATGACAGGAGCGGGCATGATGGATTGTAAGAACGCGCTGAACGAAGCGAACGGCGATTTTGACAAAGCGATGGAGATCATCCGTAAGAAAGGACAGGCCGTGGCCGCGAAACGCGAAGACCGCGAAGCATCGGAAGGATGCGTGCTGGCCAAGACCAACGGAGATTTTGCCGCGATCGTGGCCTTGCAATGCGAAACCGACTTCGTGGCGAAGAACGACGATTTTATCGCCCTCACGGAGCAATTCCTTGACGCAGCCCTGGAGCAAAAGCCCGAGACGCTGGAGCAGCTGCTCGCGATCAAGCTTTCCAACGGCACCATCTCCCAGTTGATCACCGACAAGATGGCGGCAACCGGGGAGAAGATGGAGTTAGGCTATTACGAACATATTACAGCCCCGTATGTTACCTCCTATGTTCATATGGGGAACAAGTTGGGCTCCATCGTGGGATTCAATAAAACGGTTGGCGAGCAAGTAGCGAAAGACGTGGCCATGCAAGTGGCGGCAATGAATCCGCTCGCGGTTACAGCCGAGGGAATCCCCGCGGAAGTGAAGGAGAAAGAACTCGAGATCGCGCGGGAAAAAGCGCGGGAAGCGGGAAAACCGGAAAACCTGCTGGACCGAATCGCCGAAGGATCCCTGCAGAAGTTCTACAAGGAGTCTTCCTTGCTTCAACAGGAATACGTGAAAGATCCCAAGAAGTCCATCGAGCAATACCTTAAGGAGCAAGATAAGGAGCTTACCGTAGAGTCGTTCAAACGGGTATCGTTGAACGCGTAGGCAGGCTTTCGCAAGTGATCAATCAAAGCGCCTTCGGGAGAAATCCCGGGGCGCTTTGTTTATTCAGGGGTGCCACCGCCCACGACCCAAGTGAGCACGTAGTGGTCGTGCACCTCGTAGTGTAACAGGTGAGCGCGTGGAGTCTCTCCCCCGGTTTCGGTGGCCATGATAGTGCCGTTATCCCCGGGGGTGAAAGGACGAACGCGCAAGTGTTCCTTGAAGTCTACCCCTTGCCGGTTGATCAGTTTGAAGAGGCTCTCTTTGGCTGACCAGTGGAGGAGTTGATGAATTACCTTGCGTGACGGGTCAATGTATTCTTCTTCAGAGATGAACTTGCTGGCGACCTTTTTCACTCGTTCCGAACGAGCCTCGATGTCGATTCCTACCGGCAGCGAGTCATGCAAGAGCAGCGCGGCGTACTCCTTGGTGTGGGAAAGACTGATGTGGTAGCTATGATCGGTAAGATATGGCCTTCCATCGGGGTGATTTTGGATGGATTTGTCATCACCTAAGAGAACAAACAGCATGGCGCGGGTGGAGAGCCATTCGATAGAACGCATGGGCGAGCGGATGCCATCGGTGTACGCGATGGCTTCCTGCCGGAGGTTCCCCGGGAAGTACTCCAGCAGCTCTTCGCGCGATTCCTCGATCCTCCATATGCCTAACAGGCCTCCGTTTTCTATATGTTCTTTCCTGATCAGCATCTACCGCTCCCGGGTTACTATGTTAGGTTATTCCTCTGTTCTATTGTCATGCTTTTTGGAGATGTACCGCACCTTCGTGATCCGTTTTTTGCTCATCTCCTCGGCCAGAAACGTGTACTTCTTGTAGGTGAAGCTCTCTTTTCGTTTTGGGAAATCACCTCTTAGCTCCAATAGAAGCCCGGCAAGGGTATCCACCTCCTCCGCCATCTCTTCAAAGTCCCTTTCGTCAACACCGGTTATCTTGATGAAATCCTCCAGCGGTGTCTTCCCCTCGAACAGGTACGAACCATCCGGCGCGATCGTGTAAAGGGGTTGTTCCTCGTCGTACTCGTCGCTAATATCTCCCACGATCTCCTCGAGGATATCTTCCATGGTGACCAGCCCGGAGGTGCCCCCGTACTCGTCTACCACGATGGCCATGTGTATCTTGTGCGCTCTAAACTCTTCCAAGAGGTCATCGATGCGCTTCGTGGCAGGGACAAAATAGGCCTGCCGTATCAGGGATTGCCAGTTAAAGCCGGTGGTTTTCCCCAAGTGGGGCAGCAGGTCCTTCACGTAGAGGATTCCCCGGATATTATCGGGGTTTTCATCGAAGATGGGAATACGCGAGAACCCCGCGTCCACGATAAAGTTTATTACTTCGTTAAAGGGGGTGCGGGCATCAATGGCAACCATGTGGCTGCGCGAGACGAAAATGTCGTCCACTGTCTTGTCCCGGAATCGTATGATCCCTTCGAGCATCTCCTTTTCCTGCTCTCGGGTAATCTCGTTCGACGTGATTTCCAGTGCTTTTGAGAGGTCTTCCACCGATATGTCGTGCCTCTTGTGGATGATGGAGCGACTAAACGAGTCCGAGCTTTTCACCAGAAAGGCGGAAAGAGGCGTTGCCAGTTTGTGGATTGCTTGGATAAGCCGCGAATGGCGGCCGGCAAACCTTACCGGGTCATGCGAAGCGTATGTTTTGGGCAGGAAATCAACAAAAAGCAGAACCACGCAAATCGCGATGATGATCTCGAGAAATAGTGTTTCGGTTGGTTGCCCCGCAAAATAGGGCAGTCGGTTGAGCAGGTAGATGATGAGTACCGTGATGGTGACGTTGAGCAAGCTGTAGGTGATAACGATGGAGGCCAGCAGCTTTTCGGGCTTGCCGAGCAGCCGGGTTAACCGTTCCCTTTTAGACTCACCCATGGCATGGAGGTCGTCGGGATGTTTTTTTCCGATCGCGAAGAAGGCTACTTCTGATCCCGAGACGAGGGCATTCAGTATAATAAGCAATAAGAGGAGTGCTGTTAACAAATAATCGGATGCCGCCGGCACGAAGGCCAGCGGGAGAACGTGGGACATCGATAAAGGGCCAGGGTCCAATGCGCGGTAATTTAATGAGACAAGGAGAATGTTCTAACGCTTCGTGTAAAAAAGAGGTAAAACATTCTCCTGCAAAAATACGATTATTATTTAGAACGGCAAATCATCTACTTCAGAAATGTTTTCTTTCTCGTCCGAGGGGGTTTCCACGTTTGACGGCGGCGTTTCGCCCTTTCCGGGGTAAGTGCTGCCACTGTCTTCCTCAGCGCCGGTAGGCCTTCTTCCCAGAAGCTCCAGGTTATCCGCTACTATCTCGGTGATATACCGTTTTACACCATTCTGGTCGTCGTACGAACGAGTGCGGATTTTTCCTTCAATGTAGAGCTGCGTTCCCTTTTTAATAAACTTCTCGGCCACTTGCGCCAATCCTCTCCAACAAACAATGTTGTGCCACTCCGTCCGTTCGGGTACCTGCGTTCCGCTGGATGTGGTGTATCCTCTCTCGCTGGTAGCCAGTGAAAAGGTGGCCAGTGACACGTCGTTGTCGAAATACTTCATCTCGGGGTCTTTTCCCACGTTCCCAACTAAGATAACTTTGTTTACCGACATAATTTAATTTTTTTGGTTAGAAAATAGATTTAACTGCAAAAGCAAAATTAATCATTTTTTTACTATTTACCCCATGAATCATCCATGGATTCGAGATATTTACGGGTTAGGCGCGCGATCGGGTACAAACCCAGCTGGTCGCGCTTGATTTTCAGGAGCTCTCCCGGTGGGTTGAATACTGTTTTCCCGGAGAGGACTACCCGGTAAAAGCTGGCATGGATCAACTGGTGGGAGAGCGCGTGCTTAAACGTGCGGGGCGGGTCTATGGGTAGGAGGGGGACACCCGCGAACAGTTCTTTGAAGGCGGGCGACTCGAGCAGGTGATCCAGTCCCCCGCGCCCGGATGTTTCAACGAGGGGAAACTCGTACAGGTTTTTCCAAATATCTTGCTTCACCCTCCGGGTGATATAGGTGGATCCGTTATGCAGGATATGGAAATAGTGGAAATAGCGTTTCTTGGGTTCCTTTTTCTTCGCGCTAACCGGGAAATCGGTCGGTCTTTTTAGCGAATGCCCCATGCAGTAGTCCTGAAGCGGGCATTCAGCGCACTTTGGTTGCGCGGGGGTACAGACAAGCGACCCGAAATCCATGATTGCCTGGTTAAAGGCAGCCGGGTTGTCGGGGGGCATCAACGAGCGGGCAATCGCGGTTACCGCCTTCTTCCCCTTCGAGGCGTCGACGGGGTCGGCAATCGCGAAGAGGCGGGCAATCACTCGCAATACGTTGCCATCCACGGCCGCGTGCGGTTCGTTGAACGCGATCGACGAAATAGCCGAGGCCGTGTATTCGCCAATCCCCTTGAGGGAGAGAATATCGGTGTGGCGGGTGGGGAATTCCCCGCTAAAACGATCCATTATGTCACGCGCCGCCGCGTGCATGTTGCGTGCCCGGGAATAGTAGCCAAGCCCTTGCCACTCCATCAGCACCTCCTCTTCGCTCGCCGAAGCCAGCGATTGCACGGTGGGGAAACGCCGGGTGAAACGCACGTAATAGTCCCACCCTTGCGCTACCCGGGTTTGTTGCAGGATCACTTCCGAAACCCAGATAAGGTAAGGGTCGGTGGTTTCTCGCCAAGGCATGTCCCGCTTGTTCTCGTTGTACCAGTTTAATAAATGCCGGGTGATGGGCGTACTCGTAGTTTTCATTCCGCGAATCTACATAAAAAGTTTATAAACTCAGGATATTTCTTCGCTCGGCATGGCTCAAGCAGGCTTGTCCCGTCCGCTCAGGGAACCGGCATGTTTCACACGAGGGAAAATATGCAAAAAATGGAAAAATTCGCGTCATTTATTTCTCACGTTAAAAAAAAAGCTATATATTTGCAGTCCAAAATTTTACTGACCAACATACAGTATTATTATTAATATTTAAAATATAGGATAAAATGACTAAAGCAGACATTGTAAACGAGATCGCGAAAGATACGGGTGTCGACAAAGCATCGGTATTGGCAACAGTTGAATCATTCATGGAAGTGGTGAAAGACTCGTTAGCTAACAACGAGAACGTCTACCTGAGAGGTTTCGGTAGTTTCATCGTGAAAAAAAGAGCTCAAAAAACAGCCCGTAATATCTCGAAAAATACGACCATCATCATCCCCGAGCATAATATACCCGCTTTCAAACCTGCTAAAACATTTGTAGCGAAGGTAAAAGAAGCTAAGTTTTAATTTTTAAAAGAGATCAAGATGCCAAGCGGTAAAAAAAGAAAACGGCATAAAATGTCTGTTCACAAGCGTAAAAAAAGACTGAGAAAAAACAGGCATAAGAAGAAGAAATAGACCCGGTGTTTTTTCAGCGAATATACAGGAACAAACTTAAAGGAACCACCCGGGTATTAAGTTTGTTCTTCGTATATAGAAACATAGACTGATGAACTATTCTGTTAAGCCAAAATAACGAATAAGCAAGTGCAACGTCAAGCTTGCTTGAACATTGCCGAGCGTGAGTTATTTATCCAAATGAGCAGCATCGAACTTGTTCGAGTGATGCCATGGCGAAGAATAGTCTAAATTTACTGAACATTTTCGTTAAGCGATGAACAGAAGACTAGCTTGCTTGGATTATGTCGTTGCGAGAAAATGTCTAAGTTTACTGAACAGTTCAAGCGAGAACGTTCCTTTCTGTTGTGATGACAGAAACCCGAAATTAATTATTTAAATCATTTAAAACGAACAATTGTGACAAGCGAACTTGTTGTAGATGTTCAACCCAAGGAAATTACCATCGCGGTTCTCGAAGACAAGAAACTGGTAGAACTGCAACAGGAAAGTCAAGACGAATCCTTTTCGGTTGGCAACATCTACGTGGGCAAGGTAAAAAAACTGATGCCCGCCCTGAACGCGGCTTTCGTGAATGTGGGACATAAAAAGGACGCTTTTCTTCACTATTTGGATTTAGGGGTTGAATTCAACTCGTTGCTGTATTTTCAGAAACAAGTTGAAGACAAAAAAAAGATTCCGCAGGTTCAGCGAATGAAGCTGCAGCCTGATATCGACAAGGACGGTTCTATCACCGATGTCCTGAAGGTTGGTCAAGAGATACTTGTTCAGATAGCCAAGGAGCCCATTTCGACCAAAGGGCCCCGTCTGACTTCCGAGATATCCTTCGCCGGACGGTTCATGGTATTGATACCCTTTCTCAATCGCGTGTCGGTATCGCAGAAAATTAAATCGCGCGAGGAGCGTGCCCGCCTACGCCAACTCGTACAAAGCATCAAGCCAAAAAACTATGGCGTGATCATCCGTACGAACGCGGAAGGCAAACGCGTGGCAGACCTTGACGCAGAGCTAAAGGCACTGGTTAAACGGTGGGAAGATAATATCGGCAAGATTCAAAAAGCCAAGGCCCCGACGCTCGTTTACGAGGAGACAGGCCGCACGGTAGCATTACTGCGCGATATTTTTAGCCCCTCGTTCGAGCAAATCCATGTTAACGATAAGGATGTATCTAAAGAGTTATCCGAATACGTTAGCCTCATTGCCCCGGACAGGAAGAACGTAGTGAGAAACTACAGGGGCGGGTTGCCCATCCTGGATAACTTCGGCATCACGAAGCAGGTGAAATCGCTTTTTGGAAAAACGGTGACGTTTAAAAACGGAGCGTACCTCATCATCGAGCATACCGAGGCACTGCACGTGATCGACGTGAATAGCGGGAATCGTAACAAATCAAAGCTGGGCCAAGAGGAAAGCGCTTACGAAGTAAACTTGGCAGCGGCCGAAGAGATTGCCCGTCAATTGCGGTTGAGGGATATGGGAGGTATTATCGTGATCGACTTCATCGACATGAGCAAGGGGGAGCACCGCAACAAGTTGCTCTCGAAGATGCAAGAGTTGATGTCGAAAGATCGTGCCAAACACAATATTCTGCCATTGAGTAAATTCGGATTGATGCAGATCACGCGGCAGCGTGTGCGTCCCGAGATGGAAATTGCCACGAGCGAAGTATGCCCCACTTGCTTTGGCAAAGGAAAAATAAAATCGTCGATTCTTTTTACCGACACACTGGAAGGAAAGATCGATTATTTAGTGAAAAAATTAAAAGTGAAGAAATTCAGCCTGCACATTCATCCCTATGTCGCGGCGTACGTTCAGCAAGGTCTCTTTTCGTTGAAGTACAGATGGCGTAAGAAATTTAATGCCGGGATCCGGATCATACCTGATCAGAACTTGGGATTCCTGCAATACGTGTTTTACGATAAAGACGGCAACGAAATAGACCTGAAAGAAGAAATTGAAATGAAATAGAGTCGCTCACGCGATTTTATGATAACGTAAAGACCGGCACCTCGAGAGGAGTGCCGGTTTTTTGGTTACACGGGGTCTACATCGTAGTAGAACGTCATGTACCGGAATTCCGGCATACCACGCAATTCCTTTTCCGCTTTTATCAGGTAGTCTCGCACACGGTGCACGGGCAGGCCGCTCTCGAGCTTCAGAAGAATCTCCCGGATATGGTATCGTTGAACACGGCTCACGACCGGTTTGTTCGGGCCCAGCACCCGCTCGTGAAGCGACCCTTTTAAAAGGTCGGCAAACCGTGCCACGGCGGTCTCTGCCTTTTTTTCATCTTTATGCTTGAAAATTACCCGGATTAACCGGTAAAACGGGGGGTAACGAAAGTATTCGCGCTCGCCCAGTTGAGCGAGGTAAAACGATTCGTAATCGTTCTCCATGATATAGCTGTAAATGGGTTGATGGGGGTCGTTGCTCTGGATGACGACGCTTCCCCGCCGATCTCTCCTGCCGGCTCGTCCCGCGCTCTGCAGCATCAACTGAAAACCCCGTTCGTGTGAGCGGAAATCGGGATAGTTGAGGAGCGAGTCGGCCGAGATGATTCCCACGACCCGCACGTTCTCAAAGTCCAGTCCTTTCGATAACATCTGTGTGCCTACCAAGATCTGGATTCGTTTCTCCTGAAAATCACGAACGAGGTTTTCCAGCGACTCTTTGCCTCGTGTCGTATCGGTGTCCATCCTCGCCACGACAGCCCCGGGGAATAGCCGCGACACCTCCTCTTCCAGCCGCTCTGTTCCCAGTCCAAGGGGTTTCAGGTTTTCGCTATGGCATGACGGGCACTCGCGCGGCACGTGACGGGTCGCGTTGCAATAGTGGCAAACAAGTTTGGCCGCCTGTTTGTGGTAGGTTAGTGCCACGTCACAGCGGGAACATTTAGGAATCCAACCGCATTGCTTGCATTCTAACAGCGAGGCGAAACCGCGCCGGTTACGAAAGAGGATAACCTGTTCGCCGTTCGCGAGTGCTGTTTCCATCTGTTCGATCAATGCCGGGGCAAGAAGTGACTTCATCCTTTTCCTTCGGCGGAGGTCGCTCGTGTCTTCCAAACGGATCTCGGGCATCATCAGGGTGTTGTAGCGTTCGCCGAGCGTCACCAGCCCGTATTTCCCCTTTCGCGCGTTGTGGTACGATTCGAGAGAGGGGGTGGCAGACCCCAAGAGTGTTTTGGCTCCTGTCATGTGTCCGAGCATGATCGCGGTATCGCGCGCGTGATAACGGGGCGCCGGATCCTGTTGCTTGTAGCTTGTCTCGTGCTCCTCGTCCACGATAACCAGTCCCAGTCGCCGGAACGGTAGAAAAAGAGAAGAACGTACCCCGAGAATGATTTCGTACGGATGGTCTGACAGCATCTTCTGCCATATCTCCACGCGTTCGCGGTTGCTGATCTTGGAGTGGTAGATAGCGATCTTGTTTCCGAATACCGATTGCAGTCGATCCGTGAGCTGCGTGGTGAGCGCGATCTCGGGGACCAGGTAAAGCGCTTGCATCCCTTTCGAGAGCAATGTGTTCAAAAGATGAATGTAAATCTCCGTCTTGCCGCTTGAGGTGACCCCGTGCAGGAGGCAGACCTGCTGTTTGGCGAAACAACCTTGGATAGCTTCGAGCGCTTTTTGTTGCGCGTCGTTTAACGGGAAAGGAGCCCGGGTACTCCGTGGCTCGCTGTTTATCGCGGAATCTTCCACCTCGAGCGTTTGTACGACATTTTTCTGGATTAACCCGTTAAATATGGCGGGGGAGTAGTCGAACAAACTCATTGCCGCCTTTTTCCGGATGCTGCTGATCCCGTTCTCTTGAAAATATCCTTTCAGTTCTCCGAATAGGGCTTGTTGTTTCTTTGCCCTCCCGATGAGGACGGAAGCCGACTCTACATCCAGCGAGGGGTTCAGGTGGAGGAATGTTTCGGTGCGCGGTGTGATTTTTTGTTGCAGGTCCTCCGGTTTCATGGAGGGTGGCAGGGCTGCTTTGTAGACATCGCCCAAGGGAGACATGTAATACGAAGAGATCCATTCCCACAGCCTCAATTGCTGTTCGTTCACTACCGGGTGTGAATCGATCGCGGAATGGATCTCTTTGGTCTCGAAATGCCGAGGCGGTTCGTGATGTAACCTCCTGACGATAGCGGTGTAGTGCTTCTTGCTCCCGAACGGGACAACAACCCTATACCCCTTTCCGATCTCCCGTTGTAACGCCTCCGGAACCGAGTAGGTGAATAGCTCCGAAAACGGAAGGGGCAAGATTACATCAACAAACATTTTAAAAATAGACCGTTCCGGTAATGGTCCAAGATTCGCTTTTACCGTTCAGGGGATCGCTCCAGTTGGGGATGTCATCCGCGTAGTTATCGGTGAGCTTTATGCTGTAATTCAGGCCGACCTGAATCATGTTGAACAGCTCTATCCCGGCACCGATGTTCGCTCCGGCTTGGAACTCCTTTGCCTTGATGTCATCGGCAATCCCTTCTAAGTTGATCTCTTCACCGGATATCAGGTACCCCGCCCACGGGCCGGCCGCGGCAAATAATTTCAACGGCAGCGCTCCTAATCCTAATTTCAGCTTGGCATTTACAGGCAAGTTCAGGTAACGGTTGGAGACCTCTTCTGCCTCCCCTCCTCCCGAGAGCCGGGAGATAGTCATGCGGTTGTCATTGTACAGCAACGCCGCCTCTATCCCGAAATTACCCCCGCCCAGGGGAAGGAGCATTGCTTCGACAGAAGGTCCTATGCTATACGTGGTCATATTATCCACGTTAAACGTCTCATCGGGTGTGTTGAAGTCGGGATTATTAAGCCCCACGCTTCCTTTAACCCCAAACTTAACTTGGCTGAACGCGGGTACGCTCAGCAGGGTTACGAGTATCAACACGGTGTTGATTTTGATGATTCTACTTGTTTTCATTTTACCTAGTTTGTTTGTTGTATTGATTTTTATTCCAGTATGGCGCGCTTGTGCGCGAAATTACGCAATAACATCCTTTAAACAAAATTGATCGCGCGTTTGTTGTCAGATTGTCACGAAATATAGAGAAGAAAAAAGCGTTCCTCCCGTTACCGGGAAAGAACGCCTCGTTGCTATAGTTTCATTTGCTTTATTAATCCATGAACTTCGCTTTTATGAACTCGCGATTCAATCGGGCGATGTTGCTAATGGAGATGTTCTTGGGGCACTCCACTTCGCATGCCCCGGTATTGGTGCAGTTCCCGAATCCCAGTTCGTCCATCTTGGCCACCATCGACTTGGCGCGACGGGCAGCTTCCACTTTGCCTTGCGGCAGCAGGG
>Ga0265293_10013265_pt1 | contig 10731 bp, 3 predicted proteins | sample Munlanlewell138R_FD_192505 | JGI IMG/M metagenome (GOLD analysis project Ga0265293, IMG submission 192505) | Leachate microbial communities from a municipal landfill in Southern Ontario, Canada - Leachate well 138R | ecosystem: Engineered > Solid waste > Landfill > Unclassified | place: Canada... | reverse complement strand
GGAGTTAAAAATATTGCGTTGAGAGTTCCCTTTTCGCGTTCTTCGACAATAGACATGGGCAATGCCAAAAATCCGATTGCTCCGATTGCCATCAATATTAACATGGGGAAAATGTTATCGGACATGCTTCCGCCACTGCCGCTGTTGCTTGCCAAAGGTTCCATTTTCAGTTGAAAGGGCAGGGGAGGAACCGGAATATGAAGCTGCTCTCTGAACATACTTTCTATGCTGTTTTTTAAGGCGTCTGCCGCGAATTCAGGTATAGAGGGCGGGTAAATAAGTATTACTGTTTTTTTTAATTTATCGGGCGCAGAATTTTCAGATATTATTTCAGGTAAAATAACGCCAAATTTAACTTTTCCGTCTAGCAGAGCCGCTTCTAGCGAATCGCGGTCTTGGTAAAATTGAATTTTGTTTTTCATGCCTTTATCCAGAAGCGTTTCGATTAAAGGCTGCTGAGGGCTTGATATAAATCCGAATTCGGGCATGTTGCCTTCACTGCTTTGTCCTTGCGTAAGCAGCTTGCTAAATAGCAAAGACAAAATAATCGGAGTTAAAACCATTAATACAATGTGATAGTTTTTTGTTCCGTCCAGAATATCTTTTTTTAAAATTGCCAAGACCGACCTGATTTTCATTGATTATTCTCTTTACTGTTGTTCCATTTATTGCCTGTTACACTCAAAAAGACTTCTTCGAGTGTCGCTTCTTGAGTATGAATTTTTATGGGTTCATGTTCTCTGAGAAGTGTGGCAAGCTTTTCACGGTCTTCTTTTGTAGAAAGCGAAAACTCAACTTTTTGCATTTCGCCCTCTACATCGTATTCGTATACTACCGCTTTGCGGCCGATTTTGTCTTTTAACCCTTGCGGAGAGCCCGAAGCAACAATGTTGCCCAGGTTCATTATTGCTATTTTATCGCACAGCAAATCTGCTTCTTCCATGTAATGGGTAGTCAAAAAAACCGTCGTGCCATTATTTTTCAGCTTAAGTATGAGCTCTCTTATAAGTTTGGCTGACATAGGGTCAAGAGCGCTTGTAGGCTCATCTAAGAAAAATACTTTAGGCTTGTGCAACAGGGCTCTGGCAATCAAAGTCCTCTGCCTTAAGCCTCTGCTAAGGTTCTTGCAGGCCTTCTGCTGGTGCTCGGTGAGAAATACTTCTTCTAAAACCCTGTCAACTTCAGTTTTTGAAATGGAGTTCAGCGATGCAAAAAACTCCAGGTTCGCTCTTACACTGAGGCGGTCGTAAATGTTTTGATAATCAGGTACAACGCCGACGATTGTTTTGAGCTGAGCCATGTCTTTAGGAACATTTAAGCCGGCTATTTCAATCTTGCCCGAATCGGCAGCGATTTCGCCGATCATCATGCGTATGGTTGTGGTTTTGCCGGCACCGTTAGGCCCTAAAAAACCAAAAATTTCGCACTCCCTCACATTAAAGGATATACCTTTAACAACCTGCTTATCGCCGTATGTTTTCGATAAATTTTCTACTGAAATAATATTGTTCATTTATTCTGTTCGCAACTTTTTTTATAAATACTACATCATAGACAATTATAGGGCAATGTCTTTATTCAAAAATATTATTGGTTTTGAGCGTTCGGCAAGACAGAATAATATACTTTTAATTTAATTGCTTTTTATATTTTTGCAAGATAGTATGCAATAATCATTAAAAGAGGGTGGATGGGGTTAAGTATGAATCGTTTTATAAATCACGTTTTGTTGTTTTCTTTTTTGTCTATTTTGATAATGGCATCGTCAGGGCAGGTATTTGCGAATAACGAATATGTTCCGTTTGCCACTTCCATAGATACTTCTTACAAGGTCGGCGAATATGAGGATTTTGAGCCGGAATTGGATGAAAATTGGCAAAGTTTTTATGACTTGCTGAGCAATGAAAAAACGGATTTAAATTTTGACCGGGCAAATGCTCTTGGAGAGATTAAGGTTCTTGAGGGTTATAAAATTAAGAAATTTTCGGTTGAGGCGGACGGATTTAAAAGAATTTCTCTTGATCACGAACGGCTTTGCGCCGCCTGGATATTCGATAAATTGATTAAGGCGGGAGCGGTCAAATACAATGCGGACGATGATAATGCTGTTTTTTATCTGAAAAAAGGAGCGCGGGCTCAATACTGGATCAGTCTCGAAAAGCAGGGTGATTCTTATGATTTGCTTGTTTATTATAACAACTTATTCGGCATCGGTGATGAATTTGTGGTAACGCTTGAAGATGTGGCTGATAAAGACGGTCAGTATTATTTTGTGACTGACTCGGTACCTTCAAAATCGCTTTCATTTAAGGTTTATTTGGAGGGCGATGCTGATTCAAGCGTCAAGATCAGTTGCGGGGCGAAGATTGAAAATGGAAAGCTTGTTATGGCACTCGACCGGCACTTAACTGCTGACGGCATGCCTATAAAGATGGTGAAAAGCAATCGGTATGTGTTTGACAATATTCCGGTTTTTGAAGGGCAGGTGTTTTGGGAGATTGATTTTAGGACAGAGAAGCCTGTTAAGTCTGTTAAAATCAAGATTGAAAGCAACGGTGAAATTGCGTCGGTGAAATATGGCGAAAAACCCGGGATGCTTAAGCTTATCGGAGCTCCATCAGATATTGGGGCAGTAATGGTTTCGTCGTCGGGGCAAACGTTTATGCACCCTGAGATTGATTCGAGCAGACTTAAAAGTCCTGTGGCAGACGAAGACGGAAATTACGTTTTTATTGCGCCGCCCGATCTTTACTGCGTTTCGTTTGGTGAGTCCGAATATTTATATGAGCTTAACTGTAAGTATTTAATTAACTTGATACCTGTAAATTCAGGTGAAGTCACGACCATAAGCTTGCCGGACGAGGTTAAAAATGCGATCAGAGAGCTTAGGAATGAATTCGTCAACACTGAGGAAAAAACACCGGGAAGCGTGACTATAAACGATGTGACAGCAAAAAATGACGTCGGGGAAGTGGGAATTGTAATAAAAGACCCGCTGGACAGAGATGTTTTTCCGGAATTACAGGATATTTCAATCAGCGAGAATGGCGTTAAAGGCAAGGTCAAGGATATACAACGAGAAACGGCGCTTACAAACATAGTATTACTGTTAGATACGTCCGGTTCAATGGGTGAAAATTTGAAACCTGCTGTTGAAGCTGCTAAGACTTTTGTTAGCTCGCTGAATGAAAAATCTGATATCTCGTTGATTCAGTTTGCGCAAAATATTACGGTTCACAAAGGCAATACGAAAAATGATGTTTTAAAGTCTCTTGATACCCTTAAGTCGGTCGGTGCCACCGCAATGTATGATGCTGTAGCACGGGCTTTAAAGCTGTTAAAGGGGAAAAATAAGCCGTTTATTGTTTTGTTTTCTGACGGCGCAGACAGTCGTGAACCCGGAATTGACGGAAAAGGCAGTGATCTGACGCAGGATCAAATTATTGAACAAATAGCGCAAAATAATGCAACGGTTTTGACTATCGGATTTGGAAAAGGTCATGACCCAAAAGTATTGCAGGCAATGAGCAATGCTTCAAAGAACGGAGCCTATGTTGCCGCACGCGATAAAACAGCTCTTCCGGCTGCATTTGCAAAAATTGCGTCAAAGTTTGGAAACCGTTTTAATATCACTTACGAGCGGCCTTATGTTAAAAAAGATGTAAAAAGCGACATCCCTGTAATTTCGATTATGATGGATTTATCAGGGTCAATGGACAGTCCTCCCGAAGAAGATCCTGAAGATGATCTGGATTATAGAATCGATAAAATAAAATATGTTTTTCATGATTTCATAATGGCTTTGCCTGAAGAAACTTTGATGTTGTTTCAAAGTTTTACAAGTACACTGAGATGGTCAGAAGTCCTTTGCAGACAAGCCTTAACTTCTGATAAACCGGCGATTTTGCATGCTATTGCGGATTGCACAGCTCTTGGGGGCACTCCGATAAATCAGGCGATAAAGGTAGCTTTAACCAATTTACAAACCATAAACAGCAGCAAAAGAGTTTTGGTTTTCTTTACCGACGCGGCGCTCGATACAGAGTGGAAAAATGACGAAAGCGGAGCAACTAAGCTTGAGTATGAAAGGTTGCTTGAAACGGCTAAGAACGAAGGAATAAGGATGTTGTTTGCCGGTCTTGGCGGTAAAGATTATATAAGCAAATATGAAGGCACATTTAAAAATGCTGCCGAATTGTCGGGGGGTGATTATGTAATTACTGCTAATCCAGATGATATTCAGGCAAAGCTTAATGAATTGCTTAAAAAGGTTGAAGAGCCGGCAAAGAAAAGTAAGATGTTGCGTTTTAATATTGCTTTGAACTGCAGGGCCGAAGATGGTAGCAGAATGGACTATGCCGCAGGTAAAACTATTGAACTGGAACCCCTTGAAAAAAAAGGCAAAACACTTAAGCCTGCTCCTGTAAAGGTTACAACCGGAGAAAAGTTTAGTTTTTACAATAAAGAAACCGCTCAAAACCTATATGGCGTTGATGAAAACAATCTTTCGACCCGAATTCTGAATCATCAAACTTTTACTGATGTCTCACGTGGCAACAAATTGGTTGATATCAAAATAAACGAAATGTATATTATGAGTTCTTTTAAAGCTTTGCAGCCATATGAAAGCTCGGTTTTGGCAGTTAATATGGATATAAGTTTTAACAAAAAAGACAAAAATTTCTCTGAAATATCATATTTAGTACCAAACTTGTTTAGTCATTTCTTTGTTTCTGTTAATGAGAAGGCTCTGAAACCGGCATCAAAGTTAACTTGGCTCGCAGAAAAACCGATTACAAAAGTTCCCGGTAAGGTTGATATACAGGTCTCCGGAAATGACCCGGCAAAGGGGATGATGCTTTTTGAAATTCCCCTGAAGCCTGAGAACGACGACCCGCTGACACATTTGTCAATGCACTTTTATGATAACAACGCAGGAAACATCGAAATTCCGATAATCGGAAAAATGAGTTCAAGAATATCGCAAATTAAGAGCCTGCCGACTTCGCAACCACAAAAGATTTCCGATGCTTTTTCTGTGGCGGTAAAGGGTTATTCAGATGTAAAAGAGCTGTGCGGAGTGAGCTTTACAGATTCAGAGGTCTCCGGATCTTTCAGAATCATTGAAACAGTGTTTAAAAGCAATGTTATGGCTTTGTTGAATATTGATCCCATGCAACGTTTTTATTACGCCTGTCAAACGGACAACGGTCTGCTGATGAGTCGTATGAGCAATGCTGTCTATATGATGCCCTTAGGCTTTTCGGGAAAAACAATGGTTGCGCCCGGTGCTAATATGGAAGTAAGAATGCCTTTTCTTGTTTCCGATAAATTGGGGGGAGCGCCAGGTTATATAATTGCCGACCTGCAGGATGCAGCGCTTAAATTGCAAGTAACAGGCGGAAAAGAATATAAGACCGTTAGTTCCGACGCGAAGTTTTCTCATGAGTATTTTGATTTGTTTATCAATAGCGTTGCATACACCGATGACGGCAAAAGAACTATCGTGGTCGATTTTACTGTTGAAGATAAGTTTGACGGAATGGGCACGGGCGGGATTGATTCCTTACTTTATTTAAAGAATAATACCGGTAATGAGATGATTCTTTATCCGGATATGCAGCTCACGTCAAAATATCTGTATGGAGCATCAGACAAAACCGGTATGTGGAGCGTTTTGGACGGACAAAAAAGGCGCGGTTTGCTTTTTTTTACCCCTCCCTTTGAACAAAGAAGTAACTGGGAATTAAGCAGCACTATTGTTAAAGGTGTAAAGATTTCTTTAAAGGATGAAGTTTATCGAAATACCGCACTTTTATTGCCGGACGAAGAACCTCAAATTGATTCGGAATATGAAAATACTCTGGAAAAAGCTGTTAATGGTGCCATAAGCGCTTACATGGCTAATAGAACAGAAGCAGATAAAACATTGAAAATAACATTGTCAGATAAAGATGCAATGCCGAACAATATTGCAATCCCGAGTCTTTCAGGATTTGGCGGCCATAAAATTAAGACTGTTAAAAGCGAAAAAGAGTTTTATGATTTAATGAACACACTCAGAGTTGTCAGACAGGAAACCCCGGCAAATATTTACAGAGCTGAAGCTGTTATAACTCAGGGGTGGGGCAGTGAACCCGAGATTGTCCGGTTGGCTGTAAAGTTGTTGCGCAGCCTTGGATACGAATCGGACTTGAGAACGGTGAAGCTTACTGAAGCCGGTTTAGCGGCTCTGAAGAATAAGGCATATGGTTACAGCGCCGGAGTAATAATGCAAGCGATTGAATATACTGATGAAAAAGGTTTCTCTAAACTTTTTGTGCCAGGATTTGCTCAAAACAGTTCAGCGCTAAAAAAATTCTATACTGTCAGCGATGAAACAATAGAACCTGTTAATGTTAATACTTTTGAGCTGGAAATAGCTGTTAGCGCGAAACCTTTGTTAAACACAGAAAAAATGCCTCAGCAGACAATAACATCGGATATATTCGGTGCCCTAGCCGGCGAATCTGAAGATGAAGATTCTTTGGGGGCTGACTGTAAAACCGCTAAAAAGATTATTTTGTTTAAAAAACAAATTTCCGCTGATGTGTTCAGCACCGATGCAATTGACATCAGTTATGTTTCGATTGGGAAAAGCAGTGACGGAAAGGGCGATATAATTTGTGCCGTCATAGATAGTGCCGAGGGCATTCAGTATGACAGTAATTACCGTATAGATACTTCAGCTTACGAACCTGAATCCGTAACCATCAGGATTGGCTCAACATATAAAAGCAAAAAATTACTTACCCCAAAACAAAAACTCAATGAGCTTTTTCAGACGCTGGCTTTTGGGCTTCCGGAAATTACTTCAGATGCTGCAGGTTATTTCCAGAAAATGATTGCGAAAGAAGCTTCAATCGCAGAAAAATACAATAATTACGAGCGGGCAAAATGGCATGGACATGCGGCTGTTGCGCGTTTTATAAGCTTATTTACGGCTTATTCAAAAAATACGGCGGAAAAATTGGGCGTTAAAGCCTTCAGAGCTGTCCCGGATAAGTTGATCGCGTTAGTTGTAAATATGCTCAGTGACGGTGAAAAAGTTCAAATGAGCGTAGATCTGATGAATCACAGAAATATGGTCACAGAAACAGAAGATGAAAACAAAACAAGAGCGTTTAACCTTATGACAGGCTTTTTTGCTTCTCAACTTGAGGGGGAAATTCTTGAAGGCGGAATCAGCTACGTTAATGTATGGGCGGCTTTGCCTGATTCGGCGGGCTTTTTGTGCATTGACAAGAACAATAAAGATAAAGCTGTTGAAGTGTTAAAAGAAAAAGGATATCCAAAAGTTCTGCTCGAAAGAATGACTGAAAATGCTCCGGAAAGATGCTTTATTATACCAACCCAATCAGCCAATGTCGGCGGAGAAAACCGATGGGCTTGGCTAGAGTTGGATTCTGAGACCTATGATGTTGTTTCAGTATTTGATAATGGCGAACGTGCCGGAATGGCTTCCTATCTGATAGGAATGACTCCAAAAAGCTCTGTAGAGTTTGCTGTTGGTGCAATGATCGGGATATCATGCTCCCACCTTGCTATTGCGGCCTATTCATTGGAAACAGATGATTATAAGGCTATAGCACAGAATGCCGCAGCTCTGGCTATATACGCATATCAGATGGTTGCAGCAGTACAGGGCGCACTTCCGGAAAGCGATTCGATTCTGGAAGCTGTCAAAAGTGCTGCAACCGATATGGTTAACGATGCTGTAAAAGAACGCACCGGTGTTGACGCAAAGGCCATATTCGATAAAATTAACGGCGAAGAAGAGGATCCCGAACCAACATTTTCAGATGGCTTCAAGTGTGCAGTTGAAGCCTATTTTAATGTTAGTATTTCAGATTAAATAGGTTTATGCTATTTTATCTTTTAGTTCGCCGGTTGAGCTTTTAACCCAGGCAATAGCATTGTCTTTTATTTCTGCAAACTTGCTGCTGACTGCGGTTAAACGCTCATCCCAGACAGCGTTAATGGGCTGAGCTTTAACTGAAACGTGAAACTTTACCATTATCATGATTAGGAAGAGTGGTTTAAGAAAAGCATCACGAAAATTTGAACCAAGTAAAATGCCGCCCAAAATAATTGGGAGAGTAAGCCAATTCTGTGACGGGAAAATAAAGGTTAAAGCTATTCCGGGAAGCATGAAGAGTATCCATATAAGAACAGTGGCTATCTTGTCAATGATTACTGCCCAAACAGCTGTTTTTAATATTTCTTTGCTGTTTTGACAATAATAAATAAGGCCATCCTGAGCCCCCTGCCAGGGGTTGGTCTCATTGCGTGCAAGAGTATAAGAAAAAATCGTTTCATCAATAAAGGTTGCAGCGAAATAAAGAACGCTTTGAACTAATTGCATTAGTTTGTCTAACCCCGGTATCGGAATCAAACTGCTTATCCAGTCAAGAGTTCTATTAAAAGATTTAATAACACTGTTTACGGTTTGGTCAATTACAAAAAGTACGTTAACATCTTTGAATCTTTCAGAAACAATTCGTTTGCCATATAAAAACATGTTTTCGTTGCCATTAGAAATAGAACCCTTTGTTATAAGTTCTGTTATAACTGCAATATGGCCGCATTTCACCATATATAGAGAATAGCGAATGACCAAACCCCAAAGACCACCATAGCTTCCGACGGAAAATAGCCCCCAGAGCATGGCTAGAGTGTCGAACTTCATACTTGCAAGGCCGGCATAACCCCCTAATGTGATTCCTATCCATATAACGGTAACAATACTTACAAGAATTAAAACAGCAAATCTCAGAAGAGTGTATGGCATTGTTTTTAAAAGCAATGAAAATGCTGTTTTAAAACTGGCATCTTCGATTGCTAGCGGGTAATTATGTTTAATGCCGCCTTGGTTTTGCTCTGAAATAGAGTCGTTTTGTATGATTGTCATAAAGATCCTCCGCGAATTGATACAGGCATAGGGAGAAATATATTGTAATTTAGTAAAAGTTTCAACTTTATTCCTTTTATATTGCTCAAATTACGATTGACGATTTTTTTAATTATTGATATCCTGATTGCATGTATAAATTAGAGGCATGAGAATGAAAAAAAAGACAGCAAGAACTTTTTTTATAACAAGCTTTCAAGGCGGTGTCGGCAAAACCTTTGCATCTTCCGAATTAGCTAGGGCTCTTCATAAAAAAACAGGGCGCCCTGTCGCGCTGGTAGAATTTAACATGCTTAGACCATCAGGCATTGCATCTCTTAACGAAATCGATTTTTCCGGCAAAAATACCTTCTTAGATTATTATAAAAGCAATTGGGCAGTTATGACGGCTAAAGCTTTGCCAAGATTGTTTGCCGAATCAAACGGAGTTTACTACATACCATTTTCGGCAGTAAAAGACTCTGAATCTTTGCAACCCGGATTTCAGCTCAATGAAAGCGATCTCTCAGATGCTTTTAATCATTTTGTTTCTATAATAGACGAACTTGATGGTTATATCGTCGTCGACGCTCTTTTTCAGCTATCTCCCTTGCCTGTTTACATGCTCTCCAGAGCCGATATAATTATGTATCTGTATTCTTCGAAAGCCCCTCATTCGGTCTATACAAAGCAGTTTGAACGAGAAATTGAACTTCGTTGCGAACTAAAGAAAAAGCTGATTTGGTTAAAAAACTATGCTCAGCCTAATGACAAACTTGAGCAAGATGAACTGAAACCTGTTCATAAATTGCCTATTGCAAATACCTCCCAAGAAAAAGAAAAATTCGACGAGAGCATCGACTCATTATTGGAAAGACTATTGCAAAAAGAGGCTCAGGGCGGAGCAACCGTATTTGGAATACAAGAAAGAGAAACATTAACAAGCGATATAATCGACTACAGAAAAAGAAAGCAACAAGAGGTTATAGCTGATCTTGAAAAAAGATTCGGCCTCTCTGATGTAGAACTCAGAGAAATAGTCGAAAAACGTATAGATGCTGCTCTTGAAAATGACCCTCCGCCACCTTCGGCAGGAGTGAACGCTGTTTTCGAAATTAAAAAATTCCTTGTGGACGAAATTCTTGGCTTAGGCCCGCTTGAAGACTTTATGCGTGATGACGATGTGGACGAAATTATGGTGAATGGGCCCGACAAGGTTTTTATAGAAAAACATGGTCGATTACAGCTCACTGTAAGACAGTTTGCTAATGAACAACACGTCAGAACGGTTATTGAAAGAATTTTACGGCCGGTTGGCCGAACTGTGAACGAAAAAACTCCGTATGTTGATGCGAGATTGCTCGATGGCTCTCGTGTACACGCCATAATTCCACCGCTTTCTCTGTCCGGCCCGATGATAACTATCAGAAAATTCTCTCGTGTGCCATACACAATGGACGACTTGGTATTTCGCTTTAAAAGTGCCACATCAGAAGTTGCGGAGTTTTTGAAGCTTTGTGTACATATGAAGAAAAATATTGTGGTATCGGGAGGGGCAAGCTCGGGTAAAACGACTCTGTTAAATGTTTTGTCTAACTTTATTTACCCCACAGAAAGAGTTATTTGTATCGAAGACTCTGCCGAGCTGAGGCTTAATCAGGTCAATCTTGGCCGGCTCGAATCAAGACAACAAGGTACCGAAGCAAAAAATCAGGTGACCATAAGAGACTTAGTCAGAAATGCCCTTAGAATGAGACCCGACAGAATAATTATCGGAGAATGCCGAGGCGGTGAAGCTATAG
>Ga0265293_10013263_pt1 | contig 10733 bp, 27 predicted proteins | sample Munlanlewell138R_FD_192505 | JGI IMG/M metagenome (GOLD analysis project Ga0265293, IMG submission 192505) | Leachate microbial communities from a municipal landfill in Southern Ontario, Canada - Leachate well 138R | ecosystem: Engineered > Solid waste > Landfill > Unclassified | place: Canada... | reverse complement strand
AAGGGCCGGAACTTATTGGCTCCTCCTCCGACGGTCTTACCGGGACCACGAAGGGGATGTGGTTATTCCCTTACCCCTTTTCAGGGGTTGGGGCAAGACGGATATTCTCGCTTGGGCTGCATCCCGCGCGGTTCAGGAGGGAATGGCCGATGATCCGGAGGCTGTAGTTGAAGGCCTCCTAAAAATTATAGCCCACGCTAGGGCGAAGGCTCGCGATTCCAAGCGGGCCGACGCCCGCAGAAAATGGAAGGGGAGGCTTGAAGGCCTCCAAATAATGGAGTATTTCCTTCCAGGCCTGTCCAAATTAGCTGCTGATGAAGCGGACTTCTCTGGCTGTGACCAGAATTCTACCTCCTGGGGGAATTGGGTATAACACTTAATTAAATGGGAGGAAGCAGATTAAATGCTGCTTCCTCAACTGGAAGTTAACTCAAATAAGGAGGAGAAGGAAATGACTGGTATAAACTTATGTGATACTTGTGCGAATCTCAGGAAGTGGTCTGAAAGCCATCCTTATGGTTCGACAACTGCAAGTGAGCATTTCCAGGAGTGTACTGTAGAAGCTGAAGAGTTCTACAGTATGGAAGCAGAAGCACTGGGAATAGTAGAGGATTGCAGTAAGTATTCTCAAATGGAGAGAAAGAAATGAAAGAGGAAGTAAAAAATTTCCTACAATGGTTTTCCAATCTGGACCGCGAGGATCAGCTGGAAATCCATGCCAAAATAGCGAAGGCTATAAAACCTTCACTATCCTACCTACTAGTTAAACCCACAGAGAACGACCTAGGCATCTTTGTACAAGCAATTGATTGCTTGAACCACGACATCCCTGGTCCAGAACTCATTACTACTGAAAGCGGTAAAGAAATGGTGAGGTTTGCGTTTACTGATATCAATATCCGTAACGCAGTTTCACATGAAATGACTTTTATTAAAGGAGGAGGAAAATGTCAGAGGAAAAGGAAATAACAAATAAGGAAAGGGCGCTAGATATAATCGCATCCGTTCTCCTGGCTATCCGAGAAGCAGGAGAAGAGGGAATCCCAAGCGGATATCTCTATGCTACTTTAATGCAGGTGGGAATAGATTTAGATGCCTATAATTCTATCATAGGATATCTAAAAAAGCTGGGAATGATCAGAGAATCATTTCACTTACTCTATGCTATAAGAAAGGAGGAGAAGAATGTGCAGTAGATTATACCCAAGAGCTTTATCTCCGAAAGAAATTGCACAAGTAAACAGCTTTATCCCAAAAGCAGTTGCTACAGCAAATGCACGGATAAAGCCGGACCCCAACAAAAACAGAGAAATTTATGTTTCTAGCTGGAATCAAATCTACCTGGAAGAAATGAACTCTCTGGCTATTGCAGCAGAGCTAAGAACCCCTTTTCCCCCAGGAGGAAACGACCATGCCTAAAGTCAAGAATCTCCCATATACCCCAGTTACAATCTATGGGAAGGAAAATATTTGTAAAATCTGCGGGATACAACCAGCGATGACAGACGTTGACTATTCCCGGAAATTTAATAACTTTAAACTCCGTAGAGCAAAGATCCCGAAGATAGTACTCTACGGCTCCAAACCCGTAAAGGAGCGTATTTGTTTCTTCTGCGATAGGGAGCGCAGAAGGATAGAATTCAGCGAAACAGTAGCCACAAAGAGGAAAGGAGAGCAATCATGATAGTAACGGGGAAAGCAGCTGAACTGGTCGAAGTTATACAAAACCGCAAAGAGGAAATGACAGCGCAGGGGCACACAATTGAGCCGGATGAGCTAACTGAAGAAGAACAGATCGACTATGTAGCATTCAATGAGCTGTTTATGCACTCAGCCAGTTTCCGCGCAAATACAAGAAAACTTCTATTGTTATTTTCAGCCCAACTTCTTAATAACGTTCTGCAGAAAGGAGGAAATACCAATGAAACAAGAAATTAACCTTCTACTCGAACGCCCTGCCAGGAAATCCGGGGCAGACAGGTACATCACCACTAACCTGGGAGTAGACAACTTCACTGTCTACATTCCCCAGAAGTTCTCTCGCAAGCTCGGCGAGCCGAAGGAGACCGGAAAAATTACCTTAGAAATGGAGTAAACACAAAGAGGAAGGGAAAATCGCTATGACTGAAAAAGAGAATGACATCGCTGAAAGGTTAATAAACACAGTGGTAATTGGGCTGGCATCAGCATTTGCCGCATCTATTGATGTCCCTGATGGAAGAATGCATAATATTCCTGTGTGCCTTCCTACTAAAGTGGTGGACATACTTAACACAATGAACAATAATGCAATCGGAACAGTAATTACACCAACTGCTCTTGGCATTATTATGGAAGAAGGATGCAAAATTATGACAAGGAGGCTAATTAATGAAAATTCTCCTACTCTTACAGACATGCTTGGAGAAGAGAAAGTCGAAGAACTAAGAGCCAGACCAGTATAACATTCCAGCTATCTTGTCCTCCCATCCAGAAAAGTCAATTATTGACTTTTTGGCTGGGAGGGCATTATTAAGGAGATTGAATATGAAATGAGACTTTTTACAATAATAATAAATGTAGTAATAGGAATCTGGTTGGTTATTATGATTATTTTGTTAGTCTACTTTACAACAAGAGGAATATTATGAGAACAAATTCGGAGCCGGGAAGAAAAGGTATAGCCTACTGCAATTTCTGTAAGAAGGAAACAGAAATAGCCTGGGAGGATGTTGGTATTGGACCGTATGAATACTGGGGAGGTAAGGGAGTAGATTTCCGGGTTGTTCCAATATGCTCTGAGTGTGGGGAGGAAGTGGATGAGAAGACTATAAACTTTTATGAGATTGATCAATTGTTTCTAGAAGAAGAAAATGAGATGATTGATAGAATACTTAAAAATAAGGAGGAATAGCCATGATAAACTCGACTTTGTACGCAGGTAGAATAGATAAATATTCACATACTGCTACGTCAAAAACCTTCGGTTGGGTAACCCTAGAGAACTCAAATGCTCCAATTTCGTCTTATATCTTTATTGAATTCTTTTCGGAAGAAGAACTTATCAACTTTAGGAATAGGATTAACTGGGAACTCAACGAACTACAAAGAGAATTAAGGGATAAAAGGAGGGAGGATGAAGAATAAAATTTATATAGGATATTTTAATTTAGACGGTCAGGAGTTTAGGCTTAGTACTAAAAGCTCCTCTGAAGAGAAAGCTTTTCATAGGATGATTTCTGGCCTTTCTAAGCAGCTTAGTCTTTCTAGAAGAGCTTTGCTTTATCACTTTGATGGAAGTAAAGATAATTATTTCATACAGGAGGCTTCTGTTTATGACAACTTACGCTAAGAGTCTATTTGACCAGGCTGTCAGAATTACTCCCGGGCAATCGGTGCTGGTTAAATGCCAAACAAAGGGCAGGATGAATTCCCTGAGAGTCCTATTGGCCAGAGAGAGAAAGAGGTTTATGGCTGTTGCACAGCCAGACTTTGATCTTTCAATCAGGACAAAGATTGATGTTTCCGGGTTCTATGTTATTATAGATAAAATTCCACCTATGCCTGCTCCAGTGGTAATTGATCAGGCCGGGAATATTGTAGAAGAATTAGCCCCAGAGCAAGAATCTATATCTACTCCTGATACATTTTTATTAGACACAGACAGACAAATTGCTCTGATGCGGGAAGATGGAATGACCGAACAGGAAATTGCTGCCTATTTTCAGGAAGAAACAATACCTGATGAGCCTGAGGATTTATCTGTTGACTAAGGGAGGTAGTAACTATGCGAGAGATAATTATTCGCTGGCTTGATGAGGCAGCCAAATTGAACTATGGAGATAAATTAAACCTTGTAGCTAATAACAAGAAAGAGCAGGAGGTGCTGTTTTCTGAAATAAATAAGGAATTGAAAGTCATGAGAGAAATCGACCCAGTTAAGGGTGCTACTCTCTTACCGTTTAAGATGTTTAAGAACGGGAGATTTTGGGTCGGGGTAGAGAAGATTCTATCTATTCCGACTATGGGATTCATCAGGAAAGCAAACGGAAAAGTAGAAAAGATAGAGCTTGCGGCTATAGATTATGAAAGAGATAGAAGAATTCGCTTAATGTGCGAAGACGGGTATTCATTAGAGAAAATTGAAGAATTAGAAGGCCCACTTACCCCGGAGGAAATTTCTGAAATCCGGTTTGCTAAGGAGGGATAAAATGGTAGACTACAAGCGAACTGAGAGTGCAGTTGTATCAAACAAGCTCTGCAAAGAGGGTATGATACCAGATAAGGTGCTTGTGTTTGCTGAGAATATGTTTGGCTTAGAAAAGAAGCTCATTGCAGAAGAGGCTGCTAAAACAGACCTCTATACTGCATTAGCTAAACTTACAGGTATGGAGAGGTCAAGCATAAAACTTATGATGCACGCTGCTAACTATTCTGGAAAGGAGGATAAATGAAAGCAAAACCACGAACCATAAAGCAGCAATGGGCACAGGAGTATTTTCAGATAATCGGCAGTCTGCACATGGCTAAGAAGTTACTCGAAACCTTATCAACAAAAGACTCTATTACTACAATCGTAGACGGACATTTTTCTGAGGCAATTTCTTCTATACTCGACACAATTGATATGTATAAGGCAACTAAAGAATCTGGGAAACAACACTTTATCAGCAAAAGGGAGGGTAATATATGATTACGAAAAGAACGCTTGAAAATTGGAGGAAGGAATCTTTAGGCAGAATAAAAGTTATAAAGGAAGAGAAGGTTCCAGATAATCTATTTAGCACAGCTAAGCTTGATAAAAGAATTCTTAGCCTCACCCAAGAACTCTTAGATCAGATCCTCCTAGAGAAGGGAAGAAAATGATAGTAGATTAACTACTGATAAAGGAGACTACTTAATGAAAACAACAGATGAAGAAGTACAAGATCTTATAAATAGTCTAATGGAGATATTAGAAGTAGAACAGCTGGTGATCATATCTATAGACAAGTGTGGAGTAACAGAATTAGCTGGTGCGGTATTACCTGCAGGTTTAGTAGCTATGACTATGCATATAGCAGAAGTGGCAAAAAGTGCCTTAGCAGCAGAAAGAGACAGCACATACGTTGATGCCAAATTGAATTAAAAGGAGGAGACAAAGCGGCTAAAAATCGCCCAAAGAGGGAGGAAATAATAATGCAGAGACATCACTTTAAGTTAAGAGTAAGACGCGAAGGCCCTCATATAAGAGTAACAATTTTCTCAGGCGCTGAGAACCAAACACTTGCCAACTGCGGAGAGCTTGTTTTCAGAGACGGAGAGTATCAGTTATTCAGTACGCTCTTATCCTTAGGATATAACTCTCCATCTGTTATAAAGAGAGATTGCTATTTAACAATAGAGGATGAAGAACAAGCATTAAATCCTGGGAAGGAGGCAAAGGATGCCCAAGAAACCACAACCTAAGAGAGAAGGTATAATGCTAGCTTACCCAATGGATACTGGGAAGCTCCGGCGCCTGGGAAAGACTGCAATAGTGCAGCCAAAGCTCAACGGGGAACGCTGTAGGATAGAATGGTTCAGAGATGACCCGGTTCTCCTCAGTAGCTACAACAACCCCTTTGAATTTTGCAGCCACATAAAGAAAGCACTGGTAGACCTATACCATCAGATGGGTATCCGCTATTCTTTCGACGGCGAACTCTACCACCACGGGTGGCCTTTCAGTAGAATCCACTCCGCTGCCAGTTGCACCGTGAACTACAACCCTGACAACGAGGGCCTTCAGCTGCACATATTCGATTTACAGATACAAAAACCGCAAGAAGGTCGCTCCAAAGATTTAATGGCCCTTGCTGAAGACATCGGCAGTGAGTATTCCGGAGCCCTTGAATTCGTCCCAACTCACTATCTCCCGACCTCCGACTGGGAACTGGCCGCCAATCACTGGGTAGACCGGGGCTATGAAGGTATTATACTTCGAAAGCTAGATGGCAGTTATGTCCCCAAGAGGACAGTAGAAATGCTGAAGTTTAAACCAACTGAACCAGATGAATACACCATCATGCAGGTTCTTGAGGCAATCTCAAAGGACTTTGAACCCAAGGGAATGGTGGGCGCTTTTTTAGTGATGGATACTGATGGGAATACTTTTAAAGTCGGGGCTGGGAAACTAAAGCATCCAGAAAGAATAGACCTCTGGAAAAACAGGGAACATCTTATTGGAAGAAAGCTAGTAGTTAAGCATGAAAAACTCAAGACTTCCGGCGGCGTTCCAGTATGCGCCGTCGCAGTGAAAGTTCTTTAGACTGAAAGGAGAGAAAAATGATAGATAAATCTGCGTATGTTATAGGCATGGCAGCCGGGGCTCTCATAGAAGCCTACGGCATGAAGGCAGAGAACGACCTGCGAGTAACCCAGGGAGGGTCCCCGGCTTACGGAGAGAAAGAGTTTTTTGCTCTGATAGAAAAATGGGGAGTCCATCATAACGCGCTTCTGTCTCAATTGCAGGACTGAAAGGAGAGGGTGATGGCATACCAAATAGGAACAAAAGTTAAGATATTAGATGGGGCAATATACGGACAAGATCACCGGTTCCATAGGTGGGAAGCGGATCCTGTGTTCACGGTGAAGGATATCCTGCCTGATAGTGGTTTGCTGAAATTAGTTGCCCCTGGTTATGGTGATATTGAGGGGGACAATTACGGCAACGGCGCACTATATGTCGGGGTAGATGGCGTATTGGAAGTAGAATAGGCCGACCCGCCACAATGAAAGGAGAGGGTGATGAACGACGACTTAAAACCGTGCCCATTCTGCGGATATGAAGCATTTGTATGGCCCGCTAGGATAATACCCGGATTCCGAGTATCCTGCACAGATGGTTGTGCCTCAATGCCTGCCCGTCCAGACATGACATTCGCAACTCGGAAACAAGCTGCTGAAGCGTGGAATCGAAGGAGCGAAGAAAAAGAAGCTATACCCACTTAATATTCAACATTACTATCTGGTCAGCAAAAGCTGCATACCCGCAGCTATATAACGAACTTGAAAATTAATTCTAACACTTGAAACTTTTCTATTGACAACTGGTTCATTATTTGATATACTCATTACATCATTTAAAAATGGAGCTGGGCAGGGGAAAATCATAGAAAGGAGGGAAAAAGATGCTGAAATATGTACAAACCCAGATCCCCATGCCTCTTTATCGGAAGCTCCGTATCGAGGCCCTGGACAGGGATATGGGACTTGGCGATCTTGTCCAGGAAATATTAACAAATTACAGTGAAAGGAAGGAGAAAGAAAATGGGGAAGAAGAAACTAAGCAAAGACTTGTCAACTCACCCGCTGATAAAGATCACAGTAGCCGACGGCGAAAGGGGTGAAATGATCTTTGATTTCAGCAAACTGCCAGAGGACATACAGACCAAGCTCGGCCCCTTCGGGCTCGGGCACAAACTCGGAGACTCTGCAGCAGGAAAGGCCGGCACTGACGCAGAGGATGCTATAACAAAGACCTGGGACGGCCTGATGGAAGGAAACTGGAGCGTCCGTGTCCCGGCAGCTCCCAAAGTCTCCCTCAAGGAAGTGGCTGCTAACCTGGCTAACCTCTCCGACAAGGAGAAGAAGACAGCCCAGGCAGTCCTTGCTTCCCTGGGAATCAAAATTCCTGGAGTTAACGCCTAGTTAAGTAGGTGAGCCAGAAACGTCAATTATTGACTTTTTAACTGGCTCACCTATTACAACTGAATACAACAGCACCAGCCTGAAAGGTAGGATTGCTATGAATACTTCAAAAGAAGAATTTTGTCTCGATAACTCCCGCCGAAGTCATTTTGCTAAATGTCCGTATCGTTACTGGCTCACCTACGAAAAAGGTATCCAGCCAAAACAAGGATCAACTGCTATTCGTTATGGTTCAGTGTTCCATGCCGGAATGGAAGGATTCTATTCTCATATTAAAGATCACGGCTGGACGAAAGACGGCGAGGCTCTTAAACAAGCTGTGTTTTTTATGGGGGAGACATGGGAGAAAGAGTCTGAGGATAGAAACTTTTATGAGGATTATCGTAGTCTTGATAATTGCATAACATCCTTAGTGCATTATATTAACCACTTTGCAGCTGATGAGCAAATGCTGGAAGTTCTTAATACAGAAAGAGCATTCAAAATCTTAGTAGAGCCGGGTATCTATTTTACTGGTAAGCTTGACCTTGAGATGCTTCTATCTGGACAGAAATGGATTAATGAGTTTAAAACAACTGGAAGGTCAATTTCCTATGTTGCTGGAATGCAGCATAGGGATAGTCAGTTTAATGGGTATACCTGGGCCATGAAGAAGCTTGACACCGTTATGCCGGAGGGAATTCTAATTACTTATCACATGCTCACTGCGTATAAAAGTAAGAAGACTGGCGAATACGGCGATGCTAAGATTGAGTTTGAAAGGCTCCCGCAATTCTTTACTGAGCAAGATCACATTGACTGGAAGGATGAATTTCTCTGGACAGCAGAGCAGATAATGAATTGCAAATTGAAAAATAACTGGCCCAGAAGATATGACTCCTGCCATCTCTACGGCAAGTGTCCTTATTTATTTCTCTGTGAACAACGCCGACCAAGAGATGAATTAAATCTCGCAGGGATGTATAATATCAGAACCCCATGGAATGTGCTGGAAACGGTGCCAGAGAATAAAATAGTGGAGGTATAAAATGCCAAATACTAAAGACACAACATTTCTGACAGAGAATCTAAAAATCTTCTTGCTAGGAGATTACGGAACTGGTAAGTCTGTCTTTGCCAGCACCTGTCCAACACCCGGCTTTCTATTTGACTTTGATAATCGTCCTCTTAGTTATCGAGGACTTGACTGGGACTATGAATCCTATGAGGCTTCGGGGAAAAGTTGGGTGCAGTTTGAGAAAGATATTACTAGAGTAAAAGATGCGGTAGACCAAGGTAAATATAAAACTGCTGTACTAGATTCTGCTACAGCCATGACAGATGTTGCCATGGAACGTGCCCTTCAGATAGATCCAAGAAGATCAGATGAAGGTGGACCTATCTGGAATGTACATTATCAAATAGTAAGGAATCTAGTTGAAGGAAAGCTGCATAAGTTTCTCAGTCTCAACTGTAACCTGGTTCTTATAGGACACTGGAAAGTAGATATTGATTCTAAGACTGGAGCCATTCTTAGTATAGATCCCCTTCTCACCGGTCAGTTATCCACAAAAGTTCCTGGTTACTTCGATGAAGTCTACGCAGCAGCCACTAAAACGGGCCAGAGTGGTACTCAGTATATTCTTCGTACAGTCCCTCGGGGTCTATACAAAGCCCGCTCCACCATCTCTGGCCCGTATAAACTCCTCCCAGAGGAGATCCCTAATAATTACTTTGCCCTTATGCAGGCAATGCGTGAGGCTAGAAGAAAGGAGGCGGCACTCAAAGAAGAATTCAGGGTTAAACAGGCAAAATTGTTGAAAGAACTGGAGGCAGAAAAATAATTTTAAAAGGAGAACGACAATGGCTAAAAAAGAAGAGAAAGAACAGACACAGACAATGAACACAGACCCTTTTGGAAACGTACAGACTGACGAGCAGGCATTCCCCGGTGACTTCAGTGATGAAGGTATTAACTTCGACACTGACTTCAATCTGGATGATGAGTATAAGCCCACCCCGCTTGCTCCTAAAGGTAATTACTTCGGCACCACCTCAGGTTTGAAGTGGGATGCAAGTAATAACTGTCTCATCTGGGATGTTACACTCTCAGATGAAAATGACGGAGTAATGTCCGACGGACTGACACCAATCGCGGGGCAGGTGTTTGACTACCGCAACTGGTTCCCAAAAGCCGGAGATGAAAAGGAAATGTCTGCAAGAGGTCGCCAGACAAAGCGGCAGGCCAAGATCAATATGATCAAGGACTTTGCAGACAAAATGAAGATTGACATGTCAACCCCGAAAGCTATTGTTGATGCTATAAACAATGCTGAATGGATAGGGATTCCTGTTATTGTCAGTGTAAGTATTGATCAATATCAGGGAAGGTTTCGGAACACTGTAGACCGAATGGTTGCAAGGGAGGGTTAATTATAGCTGTGCAGGATGGAGAGGAAGAGGCGTTGTGTGAGGGGCGGTGAAGTTGGGCCGCTGTGTATCCATCCTGCGCCTAACCTACTAAAAGGAAGGTATCATGGGTGATGTTATGGATAGCAATGAGGGGAAAATTCTGTTCCACAACGAAGATTTGGGCCAGGAAGAAGATTTTACAGATGCAGACATAATTAACGGAATAATGAACGAAATTAAGGAGGACGCATTAGCTGTGCTCTACAAAGCTAGTAAGTTAAATAACCGCTCTGTCAAACCCCAAAAAGAAAAAAGTATTGTGGAAGTTTCGGGTGCTCCTCTCGGCCTCATGTGGATAGATCGTCTTAAAGAAATCCGAGAGTCTCTTAAAGAGGCTAGGTTGTGCTTAGATAATTTTTTATAAAGGGGCAAACCACGGCAAAGTACACGCGGGAAAAACCGGAAAGTGGGATCTCTTGTTCAAGGTTTTCTCCTGAGACGCCCGCCCCTGGCTGCTATACGCGAAAAGGGGCATTATTAACAAGGAGGAAAACCATGGCGAAGATAATCAATAGCTGCTATGAGTGTGCGCACCACTACGGATACTATTGCAGCCACCCAAGCAGAGACAAAAGTGTGTATGCAACGAAAGTACAGTTGCCACACGTAGGCATCCCCGTCGACTGCCCGCT
>Ga0265293_10013261_pt1 | contig 10734 bp, 7 predicted proteins | sample Munlanlewell138R_FD_192505 | JGI IMG/M metagenome (GOLD analysis project Ga0265293, IMG submission 192505) | Leachate microbial communities from a municipal landfill in Southern Ontario, Canada - Leachate well 138R | ecosystem: Engineered > Solid waste > Landfill > Unclassified | place: Canada... | reverse complement strand
AGCACTTCAATCCCGACATCACCGCGCTGGAGGCGAGCCTCGTGGCAGCCCACCTGCTGCTCGATGGCGGGAAGCGCTCCCTCATCGAGCGCCTCTACCGCGGGGGGGTCGACGACGGGCCGTGCCCACTCTACGACAAGGATACCCCCTACCACTGCACCGTCTATGCGGTGCGCCCCCTGATCTGTCGCCTCTTCGGTGCCTCGGCCTCGGCCGACAAAAACGGCAAGCCGACCTTCCGCAGGTGCAAGTACAACAGCGAGGAGACGATGCCGCTCTCCCTCACCTTCGACAGGTCGGTTCCGATGATGCAGCACTACAGCTACCTCCTGCGCAGCCTCGATGAGGGGCGGGTGGATATCCTCTCCGTCCAAGTCAGGGAGCTGGTCGAGGAGCTGCAGTTCCTCATCTCGCTCATCGAGGGCAGCGCCTTCAATGACGATGACAGTCCGCTTGCGAGCTAGCTTTCATTTTGTCCGGCTCACGCGTATACTGGCAGTACCGTTCAACATACGGCCAAGGGGGAGAACGATATGTACGCAGTCTCGAATTCCATGCTGATGGTCCTCATCATCGATGTGCTGGTCTCTCTGCTCATCCCGGTCGTCCTGTATCTCGTATTGAGACGCCGGTTCGCCGGTCATCGTCGTCCGTTCTTCTTCGGCGCTGCGACATTCCTCCTCTTCGCCATGGTCCTGGAGCAGCTCGTGCACCTGGTGGTGCTGAGATCTGCACCCGGCGCCGTCATCCAGCAGAACGTCTGGCTCTTCGCCCTCTATGGCGGGGCGATGGCGGCTCTTTTTGAGGAGGGAGGGCGGTTCATCGTCTTCTCGACGATGCTGAAGAAGCGCATGGACAACGACCGGGATGCGCTGATGTTCGGCGCGGGGCACGGGGGCATGGAGGTGATCTTGGTCTTCACCGTCACGATGGTGATGAACCTCTACTATGCGCTGATGATCCGCACAGGACGAGCCGACGCGCTCCTCGCCTCGATGGGAGAGGCGCAGAGGGCGACGACCGAGGCGATCTTCACCTCGCTCTCCACCACCGGCGCCCCCATCTACCTCCTGGGCTTGGTCGAGCGCTTTGCTGCGGTGCTTCTGCACCTCAGCCTCTCGGTTCTGGTGTGGATCGCGGTGAAGGAGCGGCGCAGCCTCTTTTGGCTTGCCGTCCTGCTCCACTTCACGGTGGATGCGGTCGCCGTCGTGCTCAGCCGAAGCGGTATCTCCCTTCTGCTGCTCGAAGCCATCGTCATCCTCCTCTCCCTCCTCTGTGCGCTCATCGCACAACGGGCGTGGAAGGCTCGCAGCGTGGAGGTGGTGGCAGATACCCCATGAACGGGTGAGCAGACACTGGGGTCGAAATCGGGCTAATTCTTCCTGCGATTCAACCGTGTATGGGGGTATGCTCGGTGAGGAAGGAACGTAGCGCGGTTGCTATATTTCGTCTTCGCGCATACCGGAATATCTTGATCCGGTCGAGCCGATAGGCCGAGAATATCGCTTGGAAGGCTAGGGCATAGTCTCCTCGGGCAAGGGGCAATTGGGTATTGGCGAAGAGGTCGACGATCAACTTCTCCAAAGGGACTTGCTATGCTTCACCATCCCGATATCCGGGTGCTTCTGTGATGAGCTGTCCAACAATGATGCCGTCGTCGACTCCATACCGTTCCAGTTCTTGGGCTGTGGGGGTAAGCAACACTCTCCCCGGCAGCGTATCTCTGAGGGCAGAGAAAACAAATCGGCAGCCTTTTGGGCTGTAGAACTTCCTACTCTTTAGCGATATGATTTTATCGATATAACTACTTGACAATGTAAACAAGAGAGCTTTACAATAGGGAAAAGTTAGCCTGAACTAACTTAATAGAGGATTGTGGTATGAACATTTCGAATTGCGAACTACATACTGAATACATAATTGCCAGTATTATAGCCACAGAAGCAGATATGAAGGATTTTCTTTTTACCTTAGGTTGTTATCCTGGTGAAACGGTCGTACTCATTTCCCGATTACCTTCGATGTACGTGGTTGCCATCAAGAATTCCCGTTATAGCATTGATGATGATCTTGCAAGAGCGATATGCCTGAGAGAGCCGGTGCGTTCGGTTCAGTCTACCTTGGTAGATAGGGTTGTGTGAGAGCAACGAACATCGCGGAGGCAAAGAGCATTTTTTTTAATATTAAAGTTAGCCCCAGCTAACTTTGCAACCGAAGGAGGAATTATTATGAAGATTGCTTTGGCAGGAAATCCGAATAGTGGGAAAACTACTTTGTTCAATGCCATTACCGGTAGGGTTGAACATGTAGGAAACTGGCCAGGCGTGACAGTGGAAAAGAAGGAAGGGTCGATTAAGACTTCATGGAATCCGAGAAGGGAAAAGATGATTATCGTTGATTTACCCGGAGCCTATTCCATGTCACCATATACCAATGAAGAATCGATCACGAGGGATTTCGTCCAGAAGGAATCTCCCGACGTCATCATCAATATCGTAGACGCCACGAATTTGAGCCGCAGTCTCTTTTTTACCTCTCAGTTGATGGAATTGGGTATTCCGGTGGTGGTCGCCCTGAATAAGAGCGACTTGATTCAGAAGAAAGGGATTATTATTGATTCCGAACTTCTGAGTGAAATCTTGAGGTGTCCTGTTGTGAGAACCGTTTCCACAAAAACCACGAACAATGGCCTGGGATCTTTGGTGGAGATGGTGCAGAAAGCCTTTAAAGAAAAGAAGAAACAACAGCCATTACATATAAAAGGTGTCAAAGCAAACGCTACGAAAGAAGAGATGGGGCAAATCGACCAGAACCGATTTTCTGTGGTGAATGAAATTGTGAAGCGTGTTGAAAGGCGTAGGATAGATTCCTCGCACCACACATTCCAAGATCGGATGGATAAGGTGGTTGCACACAAATGGTTGGGAATTCCTATCTTTGCGGCCATCATCTGGTTGGTATTCTCTCTTTCCCAGTCATGGGTGGGACCTTGGCTTGCTGATGTCCTCGTCGGATGGATAGACGGCTTTTACGGCTTGGTGGAAGGGGTGATGGGGGAGAATGTGAGCCCAGTGCTCTCTTCGTTGTTGTTGGACGGTATCATTGGAGGCGTGGGAGCTGTGGTAGGGTTCCTGCCGTTGATCATGGTATTGTTTTTCATGCTTGCGCTTCTGGAAGACAGCGGATATATGGCGCGGGTGGCTTTAGTCATGGATCCGTATTTCAAGAAGATCGGTCTTTCTGGAAAGTCCATCATCCCAATGATCGTGAGTACCGGATGTGCGATTCCTGGTATTATGGCGACCCGTACCATCAAGAACGAACGGCAAAGAAGAACTACAGCCATGCTTGCCCCCTTCATGCCGTGTGGAGCCAAACTTCCTATCATCGCACTCTTTGCCGGTGTGTTCTTTGGTGATAATGCATGGGTGGGGACTTCGATGTATTTTTTGGCTATCCTGGTGATTATTCTGAGCGGTTTAATAATCAAGAGAATCACTGGAGATACTTCAAAATCCTATTTCATCATGGAACTTCCCGAATATCGGATCCCCAGTGTTAAACGGGCTACCATTTCCATGTTGGATCGGGCGAAAGCATTCATCATCAAAGCAGGAACCATCATACTGATCTGTAATGCCGTCGTCCAGATTCTCCAGACGTTCAATTGGCAGTTCCAAGTCGTCGGTCAATCGGCACCTGATACAAGCATTCTGGCTAGCCTCGCCACACCACTTGCCTGGATATTTATTCCACTAGGATTCGGAATATGGCAGTTTACAGCGGCTGCGATCACTGGATTTATCGCCAAGGAGAATGTCGTGGGAACGCTTGCGGTCACCTTTGCTGTCACCAATTTCATTGATGTTGAAGAATTGGCGTTGGTTACAGGAGGTGCCGATGTAATGACTGTGTTCGGTATCGGAGCGATAGCTGGATTGTCGTATCTTGTATTCAATTTGTTCACCCCCCCCTGTTTCGCCGCGATCGGTTCCATGAATGCTGAGATGGAATCGCCTAAATGGCTGTGGGGAGCAGTCGCATTCCAATTGGGAATAGGGTATGTACTTTCTTTTCTCGTGTTCCAGCTGGGGACATTGTTCACGACAGGAGCTGTCGGTCCAGGTTTCTTGGGAGGATTGATTGCATCCCTTATGATGGCAGGTTATGTGGTATTCCTTATAAGGAAAAACTCTACGGGAATCATAAGGCAGGTTGCCGAGAAGGTGGCGTGACATGGTCTGGATGGATATTTTGGTTGGTGCGGTGATTGTGAGTCTGATTGTTGCAGCAACATGTTATTTGCGTCGGAACAAGAAGAAGGGGGGCACATGCACTGGATGTTCCTGCTGTCCGCTTGCACAACATTGTGACAGCAAAAACAAGTAACCATCCAATAAAGGCGGTAATTGGTAGAACCAACTATCGGTTATTTGGGAGGTGGATGAAGTATAGCGAATCTGTGGAAATGTATTTGGAGACTATCCGGAAAATTGAGCAAGAAAATCCGGAAGATCAGATCGTCGACATTACCGGGGGCTTAAAGGTTTCCAAGCCCAGTGGGTACAGTGTCGCAGGAGCATTGAGTTTGTTGAGAAGCGAAAAGTTGATTCTTCAGGAACCCTATTGCAGCATCTATCTTTCTTCAAAGGACAGGATTTTAGCAAATAAGGCGTGTAATCGACACAAACAGATCACCGAATTTCTGATGAGCTCCCAGGGTCTGGATGGGAAAACTGCTGCAGCTGATGCTTGCGGCATAAAACATCTAATCTAGGAGAAAACTTTCGTGGCCATTGAGAGATATGGTAGGTGTAAGTTCGGATGACAAGATGGGAGATATGACCGGCAATCAATAGCAGTGAAAAATTTTGTGAAGACTAGGAAGTCGTTGTGCGTTCCATTTGGAGACATCAAGGGTTATTGGATTACCTCGATTGTATTCTTTGGCGGGATAGCTGTCATTGCCATCATCGACAAGCTGATGCCCGCACAGGAGAATCCACATGAGATTGGAAATAGAAATGACTCGACATGGTATGCACTTGGTCATATCTGTGATCCATCTCTGAAGGATATATCAATGCAATAACGGAACCGATACGTCATGGCTGATGCGGAGGCTATGGAAAACTTTGATTTCATTGTGATTCTTTTTCGTAGGAGGTTGGTTAATTAATTTGGTAAATGTCGTCACGTATGACAAGCCAAATTCTGGAAGAAGATATTTTTTATCATTAAAAGTTAGCTGCAGCTAACATAGTGAGAGGAGGGGGTCATGTTCAAAACCGGATAAGGAGACCTATGCAGTATCGAGCGAGAAGCGATAAAGAGCTACCAAGACTGTATTGTCTGATAAAAGAATCAAAAATTGGGATTGGTATTTTTAAAAATTAGACCTTAATTGCTGGTGTTGAGAGATTAGGGATCCATGTATAGCAACAATAGAAGGGAAGTGTATCCATGAATACATTGAGGAAATTGCAATTCTATATGGAAGGAAGGAGAGCATTGCTTCCTGCGGCGTTAGTAGTATCTGCATTGAGCTCGATTACAGCAATGATTCCATATGTGTTGATATGGTTCATCATTAGGCAGTTGTTCACGAATTGGGGTCAGGCTTCGAGTGTACGAATAGCAGTCTACGGGTGGTGGTCGATGGGTACTGCCGTGGCGAGTATCTTGTTGTATTTTGCAGCACTCTCCTTTTCTCACCTTGCTGCCTTCCGTGTAGAAACAAATATGCGAAGGCAAGCGATGGCGAAGATCGTGAGGATGCCGTTGGGCTTCTTCAACAGTACAACTTCTGGACGTATCCGTAGGATCATCGACGACAATGCTGGGATAACTCACAGTTTTCTCGCTCACCAGATGCCGGATCTCGCTGCGACGATTCTGACGCCACTTATTGTTCTGGTTCTGATATTCATTTTCGATTGGCGACTTGGACTTGTTTGTTTGGTGCCGGTATGCTTCTCCTTCATTATCATGAGCTTCATGATGAGCAAGCGGGGAAAAAGTTTCCTTGAACTCTATATGACTTCATTGGAGAACATGAACACAGAAGCCGTTGAATATGTACGAGGTATTCCTGTGGTCAAGGTGTTCCAGCAGACGGTCTTTTCTTTCAAGAACTTCCACAAGAGCATTATGGCGTACAAACACATGGTCTTGGAGTACACGAAAATGTGGGAGAAACCGATGTCGGCATATACGGTGATCATCAACAGCTTTGTCTTTCTGCTTGTGCCGATCACTTTGCTGATCATAAATCATACGGGAGATGTTGCTCAAACAGTTTTGAATCTCATTCTATACGTCTTGCTTACTCCGGTGTTTTCCCAAAGCATCATGCGGAGCATGTATCTGAATCAAGCCTTGAGTCAGGCAAAAGAAGCTGTCGACCGGATCGAGCATCTCACTGATTATCCCTCATTGTCAGTTCCAATCAAACCAAAAGCCATCAATGGCCATGACATATGGTTTGATAACGTATCTTTCAGTTATCCGGGAAAACGGAATAAAGCCATCGTTGCGGTCAGTGTAAGAATACCTGAGGGGAAAACCACTGCCCTCGTCGGAGCATCAGGGAGCGGGAAGACGACACTTTCGCGCCTAGTTCCCCGCTTCTGGGACGTTGAACAAGGTTCCGTGTTGATCGGGGGAACCGACGTGAAGCATCTCGATCCATCTGAACTCATGGGTCATATTTCCTTCGTGTTTCAGAATACTCATTTGTTCAAGACGTCTCTGTGGATGAATTTGCGATTCGGCAATCCGAAGGCAACGTTGGAAGATATCGAGCGAGCTTTGGATCAGGCCCAATGTCGTGAGATCATCGAACGGCTTCCCCATGGTCTTTACACCAAGATTGGAACCAAAGACACCTATCTTTCCGGAGGCGAGCAGCAACGGATTGTGCTGGCTCGCGCAATTTTGAAAAATGCTCCGATCGTGATTTTAGATGAAGCGACAGCCTTCACTGATCAAGAGAACGAGCATCTGATTCAAGAAGCATTTAAGAAGCTTACCAAAGGAAAGACAGTGCTTATGATTGCCCACCGCCTGACGAGCGTCATTTCCGCCGACAATATCGTTGTGATGGATGCAGGTAAAATTGCAGAACAAGGAAGCCATGAAGAACTACTGAAAAAACAGGGGTTCTACGCAAGGATGTGGACTCAATATCAGCAATCGATCAATTGGAAAATTGGGAAGGAGGAACCCCATGCTTAATATCATCCAAAGACGGTTTGCCCTGTCTCGTAAAGGTGCGAAAGATTTTCTAGTAGGTATCGTGTGGACCACGATTCAGAATGTCTCGTTGATGCTCCCGGCCGTATACATGTTTTTATTCCTGGATGATTATCTATCCGCAGTCTTCGGTTCTTCAGCGAAAACAGGAAATGGATACTGGTACTATATCCTGTATGGCATCGGCTTCATGTTGATTATGTTTTTGATTGCGACATTCCAGTATAGAAGTACCTACACAACAGTGTATGAAGAGAGCGCCAACCGCAGGATATCTCTGGCCGAGAAGCTGCGGAGACTCCCCTTGGCTTTCTTTGGTGAGAAGAATCTATCCGATCTTACTTCCACGATTATGGAGGATTGCACTGATCTCGAGCATACCTTCAGCCATGCGGTACCGCAACTCTTCGCTTCTGTCCTTGGTGTCCTACTCATGGCAATCGGACTGTTTGTCTATAATTGGCAACTCTCTCTCGCATTGTTCTGGGTTGTCCCTTTTGCTGCGACGATTATATTGGTATCGAAGAAGATTCAACGAAGGGAGTTCCACTCTGGCTACCAGATCAAACGGGAAGTGAGTGAACATATCCAGGAGGGGTTGGAGACCATTCAGGAGTTAAAATCGTACCAGCAGGAAACTTTGTACCTTCAGACACTGAACGAAATCATCGATCGATATGAGAAACAGTTGATCAGAGGAGAACTATTCGTCGGAGGATTGGTGAATTCTTCACAAGGCTTGCTCAAGTTGGGATTAGTCAGTGTTATCCTTGTTGGAGCAAATCTCATCTTTGCAGGAACTATTGATCTTTTTACCTATCTGCTGTTCTTGTTGATCGCATCAAGAATCTACACACCGATGGGTGAAATCTTCAATAATTTGGCAGCGCTCTTCTTTCTGGATGTGCGTATCAACCGAATGAATGAAATGGAAGCATTGCCGATTCAACAGGGAAGCACGGTATTTATGCCGAAGCAATATACCATTGAGTTCGAAGATGTCTCTTTTTCCTACGAAGAGGGGAAACAAGTAATCAAGGACGTAAGCTTCACCGCGAAACAGGGAGAAATCACAGCACTTGTAGGGCCGTCAGGAGGTGGTAAGAGTACGTGTGCGAAGCTTTCGGCACGTTTTTGGGATTGCAATGAAGGAACAATACGTCTGGGCGGATACGATATCAGTAAAATTGATCCGGAAACTCTTCTAAATCAGTATTCAGTAGTGTTCCAGGATGTTGTGTTGTTCAACACGTCGGTCTTGGAAAATATTCGTATCGGCAGACGCGACGCAACTGAAGAGGAAGTCATGCAAGCGGGGAGGCTGGCTCAATGTGATGAATTTGTATGTACTATGCCCCACGGATACCATACGGTGATTGGGGAGAACGGAGAGACACTCTCTGGTGGAGAGCGGCAACGAATCTCAATCGCTCGAGCGTTACTGAAAGATGCACCGATTGTGTTGCTCGATGAAGCGACTGCTTCGTTGGATGTTGAGAATGAAACGAAAATTCAGACGGCGATATCCTCCTTGATTATCGACAAGACGGTTTTGATTATAGCCCATCGCATGCGGACCGTTGCAGAAGCTGACCATATCGTCGTACTGGAAGGGGGGACGGTTATGGAACAGGGATCCCATACGACGCTGCTCTCAAAAAAAGGAACATATGCAAGAATGTGGAATCTTCAACAGGAAAGCGCTGGATGGACGATTTAGGGAAGTCAACCGCTATCTCTAAGGCAGAAAAGTCGTGATATTGAGAATATTTGATTATATCCTTCGTCTCTTAAAAGAGAGAAATGCAATGTCTTACGGATTGACCATTTCGACTTAAAACTGACTGGATGGGGCACTCCTCTTTTGGGATTAGGGAGGGGAGATTCCTTTGTGGTTTCCCCTTTAGATTGTACTGTTGTTGCTGTGATCAAATGGTTGATACATTGGAGGAATTCATGGTTAGGCCTCGCGGCATTATATTGGAATTAGTCAATCTCAGTGTACGGATAGCGACGAAAGATGTTCTGAGCAATATAAACATGGCCATCCTTGATGGTGAAGTTCATGCCCTGTTGGGGCCAAATGGCAGTGGGAAGTCTTCCCTTCTGATGACTATCATGGGCTTCCCCGACTATGTGGTAACATGTGGAAGTATTTGGTTCAAAGGACAGGATATCACTGAGGCGTCAGTACATGAGCGCGTTCGGATGGGTCTGGCAATTGCACGACAGCGCCCTCCCACTATTCGGGGGGTCACCCTCCGCACGCTTCTTAGATATATACTCCGAAATACGATAGATCCTGAAGCCAGGCTTCTTGAGCTTGCCAAGGCATCGCAAATGGAGACATTGCTGGACAGGGATATAAACCAAGGGTTGTCGGGAGGAGAGATCAAGCGTTCGGAATTGTTGCAGCTTCTTGCTTCATCTCCGATATTCTCCTTGATGGATGAGCCTGATTCCGGTGTTGATGTTGAAGCGCTCATGCTGATGGGGGAGTTGATCAATCGGCAGTTCATGGTTGACCCAGATCATCCTGGTTTACCGAAGGCAGGGTTGATCATCACACACAATGGGAGCATTTTGAACAAATTGCCTATTGATAGAGCCCATGTAATGGTGAACGGCCGAATAGGATGTTCGGGTATTCCAACAATCCTCATGCAACACATCAATGATTTTGGATATGACTCGTGCATCAAATGCATGACTGGTAGGGATGTGTCACGGGCGGACTCTCAGGGTAGCGGAGTCAAGAAGGAGTAATTCTTATGGTATTGGATGCTGTTGATCATGAGATTTTGGCATCGACGGGAGTATTTCTTGAGGGAGAGTACCGGGATGGGGCATTCGTTATTTGCGATTATGTGCAAGCACACTTAAGAACCAAGTCACCGGGGTATGAACTGTTGTCAATTGCTGTCGCTTTAGATATGTATCCTTGGCTAAGGGACCAGTACTATTTCCACGCTGTTCCAAAAGACCTGAATGAGACTGTTGCTCGTTGCGCACAAGAATCAGATCCTTCAGGGTTCTATCTTCATGTTGCGAAGGAGGTGAATATCACGCTTCCTATCCAAGCCGCCATGTATATGAAGAGCGACTCCGTTGTGCAGATGATTCACAACGTGGTAATTCTTGAAGAAGGTGCCCAGGTACATCTCATCACAGGTTGCCTTGCTGGTCACCAGAACCGAATCGGTACTCATATCGCAATTGAGGAGCTATATATCGGCAAGAGGGCTATGCTCGTCAGCACAATGGTTCATACATGGGGCGCAGATCAACAAGTATATCCATTCACAGCAGCGATTGTGGAAGAGGATGGACGATTTGAGAGCAATTATGTGTCGTTGCGTCCAGCAAAAATCTTAGTGAGTAATCCACACACCTGGTTGGTCGGCAAACGGGCTTCGACAAAATATCTGACGATTGTGCTATCTTCGCCAGGTACGACAATCGAGACCGGAGGGGTGGTGC
>Ga0265293_10013259_pt1 | contig 10736 bp, 10 predicted proteins | sample Munlanlewell138R_FD_192505 | JGI IMG/M metagenome (GOLD analysis project Ga0265293, IMG submission 192505) | Leachate microbial communities from a municipal landfill in Southern Ontario, Canada - Leachate well 138R | ecosystem: Engineered > Solid waste > Landfill > Unclassified | place: Canada... | reverse complement strand
TTTTTCCAAAAACGCCGTAATACGGCCTAACTGTGCAATTTTACAGAAATAATCAACATGTGCAGTAAAAGACGGTTCGATGCACTCATAAAAAATTTGTTGTAGTTGCTTTATCAATTCCCAGTGTCTTCTTCTGAATATTTCGACGATTTTCAATCTTGAATATGTAGATCGAGTCTTGTTCGCCGTCGATCACGTCACTCAATTCATATTCACATTGCTTCAGCCGGCCCTCCGTGATATCCCCTTCGCAAACAGAATTTTGAACCCAGGATAAATACTTCTTCAGGATCTTCCGGACCTTATCGACCCGGTCTTCCCCAATATCATAGGTAGCGATGACATAGGGCATCTTCACCACCATGCCTTGAAAGGGACGTATCCCTCATCACCAAGAATATGCTTGATCAATTTGTAGCATTCCAGCCGGATTAAATGCTGGTAGGAAACGCTCCTTTTCAGTCTGCGGTGCTTGATAGTCGTCTTGAGTTTTTTATCAAATTCTTCGATGAATTTTTGCCGTCCGGCAGACCCCAGATAGCAATATCCGATATCCTCGTCAAAATCTTCCATTTTGACCATGTTATCGTTCACGAGCTTGAATATAACCGGGTCCACAATGAGGGGTTTGAATATCTCCGCCAGATCAAGGCTGAGAGAATAGCGTCTTTCTCTGGGTTCGTGGAGATAGCTGATAGTCGGGTTGAGCTGCGTGCGGTAGATCTCACTCAGGACCCTGGCATAGACCAACCCATTTCCGTATGAGATCATCGCGTTCACCGGGTTAGTCGGCGGCCTCTTCTCGCGTTTTTCAAGTCTGAAACCATTCTTTAATATGGTATTAAACGCCTGATAATAATGGTCTCTCATCCTGCCCTCACAGCCCATGATCTCGGCTACGCTGCTTGCCTCGTATGTTCTGTCTATCTCCTGCCGGATGTTCTCACGGAATTCTTCTGTGCCCTGGTATGAATTGAGGTTTCTCACTATGTGATGGCCGGCTCCCAGAATAAACGAATGGGCCAGAAACAGCCGCCTGTCAGGGTCCAGGTAATGGCGCACCTGCTGCACCGTAAGGTCGCCGGACACGTTGCGGTCCCGCGGCATGAAACTGCCGGTGTAGTACCCGTAATAGTTGAAGATATGAACCTGTTTGTTTTGCTGCGAGAGAAAATTGAGGACTTTTGTATTGAGGTCGACCTCGCCGAAGATATTGATTATATCGATGTCCTCGACCGGGATTGCACGCTTATTACCGTCTTGGCCCTCGAAGTATATCGTGTTTTCTTTTCTCTTGATCCGGCCATTGCTTGAAATGTAGTAGTTCCTCAATCCTCACCCCCGAAACAGAATTCGTAATAGGCACATTTGGGACATATTCGCTTTCTTTCCAGCGACGGAGGCTTGGGCAAGGCCAGGATTTCTGCAACTTTTCTCAAGGCCAGTTCAACCTCCCGCTCGCCTTCCTCAGTCAACGGGACCTCTTCCTTGCGACGCTGTTTCGGATAATTGATCGTTCCCTTCTTTTCGATGCCGAGCTTCTTGAGATAATAGAGATAATAGAGGAGCTGGATCCTGTCGGCTTCAGGCATCCGGTTACTGTATTTGACCTCGCCTATATGGTCACTGTCGACTATGTCTATATTAATGAGATTGTCTATTGCGACCTCTTTGTGTTCCTCCGGGATGGACGAATAGCTGTGCTGGCCGAGCAATTTCCCCTGGAGGACCCAGTCAGATTCCTGCTCCATCGTGATCCCACGGTCAAAGAGCCACAGCTTGCGATGGCAGATGTATAGGTAATTGACACGAAGGCCAGTGGTTTTCAATAATCGGTCAGGCAATCTATCATCCATATTCACATAAAATTCGAAAGATCTTCCAACTGGGATCCCTTTCTGAAGTCCACGCCCATTTCACCGTATGGTACATTGATCAGTTGAAATCGTCCTTTCTTGTCCAGCCGGGAAAGACCCTTCCTCTTTGTTCGATAAATAGGTACGTCAACAGTGAAGTCCCTCACTACTCTTGCAGCCAACGCCTTCTCAACAAACGAGTTTGCCCTTCTTTCGAGCTTCTCAATGCTCCTATCGATCAAGTCCATATTAGATTCGTAAACACTTGCCGGGATGACAGTGATATTAGATATGTGTCTGAATAGTTCCTGCGCCTCCTTTTTGGTCTCAGCTTCGAAACCATTCACCAGCAAATCCCTGTATCGCAGAAATTTCTTGTACAGGTCGGTGGCTTTCACCCTGTCCTGGTTGAATACCTCCGCCATCAGTTCGGCTTTCATTTCTTCGGGAATAATACTGCCATCGACCTTCGAAAGGGCTTCCCTGGTAAAACCTACGAGTTCCGTTGCATAAATATAGCCATCATCCGACGGGTCCTTACAGGCAACAATGATATTTGCCGGGTCATCTTGCCTCAAGGCACGGCCGGTTCTTCTGAAAATACGGCCCATTCGCTGTATAAGAGCATCAATCGTTGGCAGCTCCGTAAAAAGAATGTCGTAATCAATATCGAGTGATGCCTCGACAATCTGAGTTGTTATCCAGATTATCCTGTCCCTCTTTTTGTGGTCTTCTTTGATTTTCCTTTCCTTCAGCGCCCTGTCGCGAACTATAAATCCGGAATGAAGAAGATGCACATTTCCGAGATGTTGCAGCAACCCGTACACTTCCTGTGATTTCTTCACTGTGTTACAGATAACGAGGATTCTCTTTCCTTTCTCGTATTCACGCTCAATGTCAGGAAATAAACTGCATATATCGGCCCCGGCCAAACGCAATTTATGCTTGAGTTCCGTGTTATACACGGGTCCTAATTGCACTACATCAGCGCATTTTCTCAACTCTTCGGTAATGAAAGGATGTAGTGTGGCGCTCATGATACAGAATTTTCCTCCCAGAGAGGTTATTTCCTGAAGTGCTGTCACGATCGTGGCGAGTATCTCGGGAGAATATGCCTGTGGCTCATCGAGGACAATCTTGCTATACATCAGGGTCGAATATATCTGCTCATACCCCTTCCACTTAAAAGCGGCTGTGAACAGCTGGTCGGCCGTTGTTATAGTAAGAGGCATGGAAAGCTGCCGCGCCAGAGTAGCTTTATGAAGGAAATCCTGAATTTCCTGATCTGTTACGATGTCATCTTCTTCATCTCCGGTATTAAACATTCGAAACAGACTGCCACCGTGAAGGAGACCCACCTTTTCCCGCCCGAACATGTCGCACATGCGATCATGCATAGCGTCGACAGAGACACGAACCGGCAGCGTGTAGAACCCTTTGTCGTTTCCGATCCAATTTACAGCGAATTCCGTCTTGCCGATACCCGTGGAAGCCGCAAGGATCACATTGGAATTACGGTATTTTTCCGCCTCGGCCTGGAAAGGTTTAAGACCACTGAAACACCATCCACCCTCCCGGGCCTTCCTCTTCAAGGCACCCACCATTAACCCGGTCGGGTTCTCTATCCTTTCTACCTCGACATCAACTCCAGCCGATGATGAATAGTCGAGACGATGCAGAAGCCCCTTAAGCGTTATATAGCAGGGCTCCTTTCTGACCTTGTCGAACTTTGTCCTCCCATCATGTCCAAGATACGGGTAATATCCGTCCCAAAAACCGGGCTGGTACCCGTGTTTTTCGATCCATTTCATTTGCTCTAATTGAGGCTTTAACAATGCGAGGACTTTTTTAAGATAGGCCTCGTTGAAATCGAGAGGCCTTGAATGGTGATTGGCTATTGCATAAAAGATGGGCGAAGGCGGATCGATGCCTTCCGGAAGAAATGCGACCGAAAGGAAGTTGTGCGGAACCTCTTTTCGTAATTCCGCGTCGAGTTTTGAAAAAACCAACTTCAGGATTTGCCGGAGCTTGTTCTGGAATTGGGGAGAGTATTTTCCGAGATCATGAAAAAGCGCACAAACCTTCAGATCTTCCCAGATATGTTTCCCGACTACTCTCTCGATAGCACTTCCATAATATCGCTCGAGAAGTATCAGATTTTCCAAGAGTTTTTCGGTGTGTCCCTCCACATCCTCCGTTTCATAGCTGCCATCGGCAAGCTTTTTCACCTTTGCATAGGCTGTATTACTGAGCATAATCCCCTATCATCTCCACAATATTATTCTCTTCGGTATCATAAAAAAAGGAGGCATTATCAATTATGCCGGTGTCAACATAGACAATATCTTTTTTGTCGAAATACCTCAGCCCTTCAACGATCCTGTACTTGAAGTTCATCCGATAGTTTATTCCCTCGATCCCGGTAGCATTGGCCGTTTCCCGGTTCAGATAAATACCGTGGTCGATCTTGTGATAATTTCTGCCGGTAAATGTCCTCTCTTCGAGGTCCACGAAACGGACATCGTCTATCCTTACCAGGTCCTCGCGTCTGCCCATGCTGGGGAAGTCCACAACAAGAATGTTTTCTTCGAACCTATCCAACAGCTTCTGGTCGCTTTGAAAATAAATGGTGAGGTCGTTCTCGAAGATGTTTGCAACATAGGTAGGAGACGTGGAAAAAGCCCTCTTGAATCCTTCAAGCCTGGGCCTCGGGTCAGTCACGTTCTTCTTCTTATTGTCTCGTATCCGGTCGAACTTGATCATGGTCTGGAGGTCCATAAATACAGTTGGTACAGACCCCTGAATGCACATATTCAAGGGCCTGTACTCCGTAGCCTCAATAACGTAATGGAACCAGCCCTTGACCGTAGAAAAGGGCGGCAGCGGATACGTGTCAACGAAGCCGTAGTTCATGGGCTTGCGGTAATTGGCGAGAGCCTGGTGAAGCTTAACCCTGAGAAGTCTCATAAGCTCTCATCACCTCATCTTTTAATGTCTCAAAGAACCAATTGAGATCACCGGCCTGGGAGACGATATCACCGAAGTGGGCTTCATTGTCCCACCAGCCTTTAAGATACCCTATCCGTGTATAGTCGCCCACGCGGATTCCTTTGAAATTGAGATTTGCGACGGATCTGAGGACATCGGTGTTAATGGCCCATTTACCGCTCTCTTTGTTGTAATTGACCGCTGTCCTGTTAAGGAACCAGGGGTTTTTGACTGGATACGCCCCCCCGATAATGAAAAGGGGGTTAAGACTTTCAGTCCTTCCTTTGATCTCCCTGTTCAAAATCTTGAGGACTTCAAGAAGATTGCAGACCCTCGCTACTCTCTCCTCTCCGGGAAGCTCAATGCCGGAATTAAGGTCGACGCCGACTCTGTCAAGGTTAACGGTAAGTGTATAGGCATACGGCGAGTGGTGGTGTTCGAACTGGAACGGGTCTGGGTGGTCCCCGGTTCTATCGGCAAAGTTCTTGTTCGTGCCAAATTCCATGTCGGACCTGAAGGGGGCGAGCGAGACAGCCGGGCTTGTCCTTGCTACCTTTACCCTGGTTGTCGCTCCGCCATCGGTGGTTGTGTCCTGATCGTCTTCTTCTTTTTTTCCTTTTTTCTTCTTTGTCTTCATGTATCCAAAGAGGTCCGCTTCAATATAATCCTTGATGGTGACATCAGGACGGAACTGAATGACCTTCTCACCGGTGTGCAATGCCTCGGCCTTGCCGGAATCCATTGCGAAATTGTCCCGGAGCGCGCGATATATTTCGTATCTCATTGCCTGCGGAGACAAATACGAGTATACCCCTCCGTTCTTCGTGATCTTCTTCAATTCCGAGATATTACCAAGACTCTCGCCATAGTTCAGGCTCATTGCCTCTGTAATTACGGTTACCGTCAAGCCTTTAATTTTCATTATTATTGCCTCCCGTGGTTGTTTTTTCATAATATTTGCTGAGCAAACCATTTATAAAACTGTGTCCAATTGCCTGAAAATCGTCTTTCGATGACAATGACTTGACGAACACCGAGGGCATGGCCATGTCGTTAGCCAGATAGGACCTCGCCAGTATTTCCATAAATGAGCCGGTGTCTTCGGTTCTTACGGCATTTAACAGTTTGTAGGCTATTGTATTGATCTTGTTCTCGGCGTCCTTTTTCCGTAATGCTTCGGCAAGATCGAGGCCTTTATGAAACACATTCCACAATTCCTTCTTTTCCATGACAGTATTCACCTCCGTTCGGGATGTAATCTGAAGATACTCGTAAATTATCCAGACGAGCATCTGAATGTTCACCGTATTGAAATGTGCTTTGGTGTTACTATTGCCCCGTTCCGACAAAAGGTAGACACGCAGCAGATGGTCTGCATAAGAAAAGCCTATTGTATCTTCAAGGATCTTCTGGACCGTCTCTATGCCGATATTAAACCAATCATCTTTTACCTTATAGCGGACCTTCGCAAGCTTCTCCAAGGATTCGCGATGGGAATGGATCAGATTGGCCTTTTCCCTGCCGATGTTATAAGAAAACACACTTGGGAACGTGTTGTTTTCAAGGTCAAGCTCAATGAATGAGGTGTTCTGGATCGTATAAAGGGCCTTCCGGTCCTCGCCCCTTAGAACCAGTTCGGAAAAGAACCTGGCAACCGGATTGGCGTCCATATTCCTGTTGAGTAGGGACATGAGCAGCGTATTCGTCCGATAGAGGTCCCGGATATTCGAGTCCCTGTTTACGTAATAGAATGTCTTGTTGCCGTTCCTGGTAGAAAAATCCGTAAAGCCGGCAAAAGAACAAAAATAGATCAATTCGCATATGTCGCACAAGGGGAACAGGGGATTAAAATTCCAGGCATAATTTATTGCATCGGGGTTGGCAGCAAGGAAAGGTGCAAGTCCCGTATCAAAGTGCACATTCTTTTTGGCTCTCCTGGTTCCGCAGCAAATACAATCATATTTCTTATCCCTGGCACAGGCATTATTGAGCAACGGGATTTCAAAGTTTTTCCTGAACATGTCAAGCATACCTGTTCTTACCTGACGGCTAATAAAATTCTTTTGGCCGTAGAGTTTTCCTGCATATATCTTGGCATCGCTTTCGAAGAATTCCTGATAGTCATTCACAAGGATCTCGTCTATTTCCTTGATGGCAAGCAAGATGTCCTGTGGGTCGTTGCACGTTATCTTTACGCCGGCCTCCGCTTTCTTTAATTTGAGTAGTTTAAAATCAGTCCTTTTTGTCACGGTTTTCCTGATATCTTTTAATGTCTTGACTTCATCCTTTGCTAATGTCTTTCCCGCAAGCGTCTGCACCTGTTTTTTCCAGTCGTCCAGGTCTCTCCTCAATTTCTGGTATCGCCCATACTGGTGAAAAGCAGCCTGAAAATATTTCTGTGAGAATCCGGCCATAATGGAACGGTCGAACTCGATGTAATTGTCGCCGATGCCAATCATGTCCTGTTCATCGATACCCTTACCATCCAGCATAATGCGTATAAACCCGACTATACCCGTATTGAACAACCAGTCGCCCAGATAGACCCTTTCCTTTTCCATCAACTCACCTCCAGCATCCCGAAACCCTGGTTGCGCTTAAACCCTATCCCCGTCTGATAGATGCGGTAAAGGTCCTCCGGCAGACCGCGAAGCTTGAATGAACCGGAGAAACAGATCATTTTCTGGGGTCTGCCTAACGAACGCATATGGTCGCCAATGGTATGATGTATGACTTGTGTGTGCAGTCTTCCGGGTTCAAACACGACGGACCCCTTTATGTGACCCTTCAAGCTCATGTCAATGCTTGCCCTGAAAACGTCTTCGTCATATATAGCTATATCGCGCCGTCCTCTCGACAAATCCTCTGTTGCAGGGTGCAAAACAGGCCGGGCCCCATTCTTTTGTCCGTTGGTCAGCAGAATGGGGGACATTGTTTTAAATCCGACAAATCCCTTGGCAAAATCATCAAGGCTTCTCTCAGGTACTATATTTACATGCAGCCTCTTCAGATCCTGCCCGGCAGGAAATGGAAATTTTTTTAGTTCAGTTGCGCGAAGGCCGTTGAATAATGCCAGGGTGATTCGATTGTCCCGGCTGTCACCATCGAAAAAATTAAGCATGGACAGATTTAGCTTTATCGAGCCTTCCGGGTGAATAAACCCGTCGTTAAGGCTGTATTTCCCAAGATAAACCGAGAAACAAAAAGGCTTCGTAAACCTTTTTTCAATGTTGTAGAGATTTACGAACAGGTCTGCATCGTTAATCTCTATGGCTTTTTTTGTGAGGCTGACAAAGGAGCCCCTAAAGTCTATGGGTAGTTTTTCTATCTCATAGTTTATTCCAAGCCGCATCTTCGCCTCCTGTGTCCTGATTATTCGGCGGCGGAGCTTATAAGTTAAATAGCATCCTGCGCCGCCTCTTTCTCCACGTCCGCCCCGTGGTCGTCCGCATGCCCGAGCTGATAGAAATGCTTTACCGGGACAGTGGCAGTAATGCTGACCACCCGGGCCCTTTGCCCAGCGTCGCACAGGTCATCCTGCCAGTCCCTTTCCTGACGTCGGCGAGGAGGTCTTGAACGTTGGGATTTGGATAGGTCCCGGAAGTTATATGCCAGCCATCTCTCCCTCCAGGGAAATCCGTCAGGCTCATTCCACCTTCTTTAGTCCAACATTATTTGATAATTTCTCATCCTGTCTTGATAATTTATTATCATATGAGAGTGTCAACTGTTTGTCACTGTAAAATAATCACGCCAGATATCCAGATACGCCCCCGGAGCAATCAGCGTCTTCAGTTCCCGGACCTGGAACAGGGGGAGGACGATGCCCGCCGTTTCGCCACAAGACGCTCTATTTTGTGTTGTGAGAGGTTTTTGGGGGATCGGTATCGTGGAAGCACACAGCAACCCGGCCTTCACGTAATTGCCCGTGGTCTGATAAATCAAGGAAAGCTTGCCGTATGCGCCTGCAGTATCGGTATGTTCGGGCCCGGGAGACCTCTCTTGAATGGCCAACACTTTCTCTGCAATTGCAGCGGCTTCAGGGTAACGGGCTTCTTTGCCCGGCCGGGCATGTTGTTCGACGAGTCTTTTTACCCCGCCCTGCGGCCGGGCCGAAGATGCTTCAGGAGAGACGGACACAATGACAAACAAGACAGCTGGTGCGTAAAAGATTCCTTTGCTTGGGGTTCCATTCATCATTTACCTCATCTCTGTATGGATAACGATATAGCCGAAACATATATCGCGATGGAACGGCAAAACAGAGAATCCCTTGCAGTGTGTATTATACTGTATGACATTATTGATTGCTGCCAGTCAACAACTTTCTTCAATCACCTGAAATTCCTTCTCGTACCGTACCTGGAATCCGGACCGGACGCGCCCTGCCTTAACCCATGCCCGCGGAGCCGAGCCCCCTGGCAGGCGGCATGAACCCGATGGTCCTTTTCGCGTTGCCCTTCCTCGCGAACCGGTCTGCAACCGTCGGGTCCCACCTGTCGAGGCGCATCACCTGACCCTTCCCGACGGGCCCCTTCTCGAGCCGCCTTGCCACGAGGATGGTGAGCATCTCCTTCGCCACCCTCAGGGAGTCCGTTTCGGCCGCGATCATCCCGGCGACCTCGTCGCTCACCTCGATGGCGAAGGGGAGCCTTCTCTGCGTTTTCACCTGTTCCGCCATATAGTCCCTGACAATGACCCTCCTGTCGTCCTCGCCGTACAGGGGAACCTCGATGACCCGGCAACGGTCCTGGACGAACTGCGGCACGAGGCCGATGTCGTTGGCCGTGGCAATGAAGAAGACCTTCGACATGTCGACGGGGATGCCCGCAAGGAACTGGTCCGAGAACCGCGCCGACTCGTTGACGTCGAGGAGCTCCGCAAGTACGTTGATCACGTCGCCGCCCGAGGTCCACCTTCCCGTCTTGTCGACCTCGTCGAGAAGGATAACGGGGTTCAGGCACCCCGCCTCGACAAGGCACCTCACGAATATGCCCGGGACGGCGCTGCTCCACCCGTAGTTGGTCCCCTTGAGGGTGATGATGTCGGCGTTGCCCGAAAAGCCCACCTTGAAGAAGGGAAGGCCGAGGGCCCCGGCGACGGCCTGCCCCACGGAGGTCTTGCCCGTGCCCGGGGGACCGACGAGGAGCAGGGGGGCCGGTGTGGGCGCCCCCTCGGCGTTTGCGTCAAGGACAACCTCAAGGCGTATCTGCTCCTTCACCTCCCGCATGCCGTAGAGCTTTCCCTCGAGGCTGCCCATGACGGAAGCCGCGTCGAGGTTCGGCCTCCTCGTCACGCCCCAGGGGAAAGACGCGATCGTCTCGAACACCACCTGCTCCTTCTGTCCGTCCGGGTTCCCGATGGAGGACACGAAGGTCTCGACGGCCCTCGCGACGCCGTCGGACGTCCGGCCGAAGAGGGCGAGGAGCTTCACGAAAACGGCAAGGAGCCTCCTGCCTTCCTCCCACCAGCCCTTCCTGCCCGTCCTGACAGCGTACCGGGCCTTCGCCGTCTCGAGAAAGCGCCGTCTGTCCTCCATCGTCGACAGGGAGCCGAACTCCTCCTCGAGATACCCGGGCACGGCGCCGGCGGGGATCGTCTCCGCTTCGGCGTCATCCTGTCCCGGCAAGGGCCCGGCGGCGGCGCCGTTGCGGATGCGCCACCTCTCCACCATGGGCCTCGTCCTTTCTACCGCGTCGACGATGCCGCGCAGGTATTCGAGCTGCGCGCCGCCGAAGGGCCCCGTCGTCCTTTCCGCGCCCGCCCCGCCTTCTGCGCCCCGTATCCGCGCCCGGGCATCGACGCTGTCGATCTCGACACAGGCGAGCAGGAGCTCGACGTCTTCGGCCATCTTGCCGCCGGGCCTCCTGAAAAGGATGAGGCGTTTCGTGT
>Ga0265293_10013256_pt1 | contig 10741 bp, 7 predicted proteins | sample Munlanlewell138R_FD_192505 | JGI IMG/M metagenome (GOLD analysis project Ga0265293, IMG submission 192505) | Leachate microbial communities from a municipal landfill in Southern Ontario, Canada - Leachate well 138R | ecosystem: Engineered > Solid waste > Landfill > Unclassified | place: Canada... | reverse complement strand
TCGGGAAGCAAAACAAAAACCGTGTATTATGGGCAGCTACGGCATTGGGCTTAACCGTACAATTCAGGCTATTATAGAGCAGTATAACGATGAGGACGGTATAATCTGGCCGGACAGCGTAGCTCCGTATAACGCCGTGGTGGTTCCCGTAAGCGCCGCGAACGAAGTGCAATTCGCCTTTGCCGAGCAGATATATAATAAGCTTGCCGACGCGGGCATAGATACTCTTTTGGACGATCGTGACGAGCGCGCGGGAGTAAAGTTTAAAGATGCGGATTTAATTGGTATTCCCCACCGTATAAACGTGGGACGCCGCGCGGCCGAAGGCGTCGTAGAGTACAAGCCGCGCAAAGAAAAGCAGGCCTGTGAAATGACCGCGGACGAGGCGGTGCGGCGTATTGCCGACTCGGTGCGCAAAACAAAATAACAGGCGCATTACTGTCGGCATTTTCAAGCGGCGTCGAGCATGTATTGTATGCGTTTTAGGTGTTGACAGCGCCGCTGTCAGCCGTTACAATTGTGTGTGCGTACAACGGGGGATTAGCTCAGTTGGCTAGAGCGCTTGACTGGCAGTCAAGAGGTCACGAGTTCGAGTCTCGTATTCTCCACCAAAAAAGCCTTTTAGATAAGGCTTTTTTAATGCTTTGTTAAGCGCCATGGCGCTTGAGTTTACTTCCAATAATTATTAGCGGCGGCGACCGTTTGAAAGTTAGTGGCGATTATGTGAGACGCAGCTATAAGACTATTAGCGTTTTTTGAGTATATCGGTCGCAATGCTTTTCGAATATTCTCGGACGGTTGCGTGTACTCGATTCCCTTCTGGGAAAGTTTAATCGCAAGCTCGAACCCTTCTTGCGGCGTACTGGTCCTCAAAGTTGAAAGCCAAAAATCCATTTCTACATCACCCCCTATCCTTACAATATATGCTTTAAAAAATAAACGGTTCTGCAAAAGCCGCGCAGACACAAGAAAGAAAAAATAAAAGCGGGAAGAATGGCAAAGAGAGTTAGAGTTTGACGCTGAAAAGCCCTATAGGTTGGACGATATAAAAGCCATGCCTGCCATCAGCTTTATAAATTTTTATCCCGCGTTCACAGCCGCAACCATGCTTGTTTATTCAACAATCTTTTTTATGGCGTCTATTTTCCCTTTTAGCGCCTTAATCTCGCTTTGCAATTGCGCGTCCCCACTTTTACCGAACATAGCCGCGGCGGTCGCGCCGTCAACGTATCCGGTCTGCGGCACTCCATGCGCTTTCTGGAACGCTTTCGTCGCGGCTTCTGTTCTGCTGCCCCATTGCCCTAAAAGCTTAACGTCCATACCCTCCTGAAATCCGGCGTCAATCAATGCCGTCTGCCATGCCTTAATAACCGCCGCCGAACTTGATTTATTTATCATAATGTCAACCTCGCTCTCGTAAATAATATCTTTCAGTTTGCCCCAATGCGTCCACGGCCTGCCGCTGACCTTTGTTTTGACAACGCCGTATTTATACCCTCTGGCTTCAATCACGTATCCGCCGCCAACAAACACGCCTATATGCCCTTTTTTCCAAACGATAAGCCCCGGGATTTCGGGTATTGTTTTTATTGTGCCCGTTTCGGTGCAGCGGCTGAAAAGAGTGTCGGCTTTCTGGTCCTGGTATTTTGGGACGATTGACCGAAACGCCGCTATAATCAATCCGGAACAATCCGCTACAAAATGCCCAAACCACCGCGCGCACGCCTCAACGTAATAACTATACGCCGTTCCGGCAAACGCGCTGGGTTTGTTGCGTGTTTTAGCCCAGTACTCCGCCGTTGCCAACGAGTACATTTCGCCTTGCGCCGATAAAACGTAACCCCATTTTTCCGTCAACGCTTTTTCAGCAAATTCTACCAATTGTTGAGCTGTCATGCAATCACCCCTATCTTGTAATAATGCCAATCACCACCCGCACAAATAAATAGATGTACTTAACAAATTCTAACTCTACCATGCGGTTTTGCCAGCGCGTGTAGTATAATCTGTCATTACCGCGCCTTCGTTAAAAAATAATACTCACTCTTTGCAACCAATACAGCTCATTTTCGTCGTTATCGTAAAATTCATGCTACGGGTTGCCGAACGCACTAACGTTCCCCGGCCGCGGCCGCCTGTGTCGCTTAAAATGACACCATCCGTCGTTGCTATTACAGTATATTCACACTTGCGGTTATTCGCGCCTGTACAATTATTAAAACAGATCCAATCGTTATTTATATCAACGGATACGCACCGCCGTCGCGGGGTTTGCGCCGTCCATGGTGAAGGTTTCGTATTAGTGGAAGCTTTCCGCCCAAAATGTAACAAATCAATTGACAACTCAACTCAAAAGCAATCTTAGTTGACCGTCATGTATAAAAAATATATAATAATAAAGATTGTGAACAGACTAACGATATGGTCAATTATAACAGCTCAAGCCAGGCATAAATTTGGATCATATTTAAGGAGGATATATATGGGACTAAAACACACTATTGATGGCAACACCGCCGCCGCTCACGTGGCATACGCGTTCTCAGACGTCGGCGCTATTTACCCCATCACACCATCATCGCCCATGGCGGAGGTTTGCGACGAATGGGCGGCTAATGATAGAAAAAATCTTTTCGGACAAAAAATGCGCATAGCCGAAATGCAGTCCGAAGGCGGCGCGGCGGGCGCTGTCCACGGCTCTTTGGCGGCGGGCGCCTTCACGTCCACATTTACGGCGTCACAAGGGCTGCTTCTTATGATTCCCAACATGTATAAAATAGCGGGCGAACTGTTGCCTTGTGTATTTCATGTTTCGGCACGCAGCCTCGCGGCACACGCTCTGTCAATTTTCGGCGACCACAGCGATGTTATGTCTGCCCGCCAGACGGGGTTTGCCTTTTTAGCTTCGGGAAGCGTACAGGAAGTTATGGATATGGCGGCGATATCGCACCTTTCCACCTTGAAAACCAAGGTTCCCTTTGTACACTTCTTTGACGGTTTCCGCACATCTCACGAGGTTCAAAAGATTGAGCTTATAGAGTACGAAACGCTCGAAAAGCTGGCGGATAAGCAGGCGATTGCGGACTTTAGAGATCGCGCTATGAATCCTGAACGCCCGCACCTTCAGGGCACCGCTCAAAATCCGGACATTTATTTCCAGAACAGAGAAGCGGCAAACAAATATTACGACGCGACGCCCGGTATAGTTGAACAGGTAATGAACGATTTTTATACCGCGGTTGGCAGAAAATACGGGCTGTTTGATTATGTAGGCGCTCCCGACGCCACAGACATACTTGTGCTTATGGGCAGCGGAGCGGAAGCGGCCGAAGAAACAATAAATTATCTTAACGCGCGCGGAGCGAAACTTGGGGCCATCAAAGTAAGGCTTTACCGCCCGTTCTCCGCTAAACACTTTTTATCGGCGCTTCCCGACAGCGTTCAGCGAATCGCGGTTCTTGACAGAACCAAAGAACCGGGCGCGCTTGGCGAACCGTTATACCAAGACGTTGTAACGGTGCTTTCCGAAGCGGGAAAATCCCTAAAGGTTATTGGCGGACGTTACGGTCTTTCGTCAAAAGAATTCACGCCTTCTATGATAAAAGCGGTGTTTGATAACCTATCCGGTGAAATGAAAAACCATTTTACGGTGGGCATAAACGACGACGTTACTTTCTTAAGCCTTGATTATTCGGAAACTATTGACGCTGCTCCGGAGGGCACTTTCCGCTGCAAGTTCTACGGTCTTGGCAGTGACGGAACAGTAGGCGCCAACAAAAACTCTATTAAAATCATCGGCGACCATACGGACATGTACGCGCAGGGGTTTTTCTATTACGATTCCAAAAAATCCGGCGGTCTTACGGTATCACACCTTCGTTTCGGAAAAAGCCCCATACAGTCAACGTACCTTATAGACTCTTCGGATTTGAGCGCATGTCATAATTCGTCTTTTGTAACCCGTTACGACATGCTTTCGGATGTAAAAGAGGGCGGCATATTTCTGCTTAATTCTCCGTGGAGCTTAGAGCAGATGGAGCGGGAGCTTCCCGCGCGGCTAAAAAACGCTATAGCCGGAAAGAAAATAAGGTTCTTTAATATTAACGCCATTGATATTGCTCAAAAAGCGGGCATGGGCGGTCGCATAAATACGGTGATGCAGGCGGCGTTCTTTAAAGTGGCGGGCATTATACCCGAGGCCGACGCTATTGAGTATATGAAACAGGCTGTAAAGAAAACTTACGGTAAAAAAGGCGATAAAATAGTCAATATGAATTACGCCGCTATCGATATGGGAGCCAAAGAGCTTACCGAGGTAAAATATCCCCAAAACTGGGCTGACACCACACAAGGCGCGCCTCTTGTGGCCGCTCCTCCCGAGGCGGGGGAATTCTTCACAAATGTTCTCTACCCCATAATCGAGCAAAAGGGCGATTCTTTGCCCGTATCCGCATTCGATCCCCGCGGATTCTTCCCTACCGGCACAACACAGTTTGAAAAGCGCGGTATCGCCGTCAATGTGCCAAAATGGATACCCGAAAATTGCATAATGTGCAATCAATGTTCTTTTGTATGCCCTCATGCGACAATAAGGCCTTTCCTCGCAAAGGATGAAGATTTGGCAAACGCGCCGGCGGGATATATCACAAAAGAAGCGCGCGGAAAAGACGTTGCGGGCTACAGGTATCGTATGCAGATTTCGCCTCTCGATTGCACAGGCTGCGGCAACTGCGCCGATATCTGCCCCGCCAAACAAAAAGCGCTTGTTATGACTCCGCTTTCGCAAACGGTTGACGCGGAAAGCGAAAACTGGGAGTTTGCAAAAAAACTTCCCCGTCCGGATATACTTATTAATAAATCTACTGTTATCGGTTCGCAATACATGCGTCCGTTATTCGAATTTTCAGGCGCTTGCGGAGGCTGCGGCGAAACACCCTATCTTAAACTGATAACACAGTTATTCGGAGACCGTATGCTTGTCGCCAACGCCACGGGCTGCTCGTCTATATACAGCGGCAATACGCCAACATGCCCGTATACCAAGAACGAAGACGGGCACGGGCCCGCATGGGCAAATTCTCTTTTTGAGGATAACGCCGAATTTGGTTTTGGTATGAATCTGGCAACCGTACAACGCCGCGAAAAGCTTAAGGATTTGGCCTTGAGGGCTGCCGACGCCGCCAAAGGAGAGCTTAAAGAAGCGCTGTCCACATGGCTTGAAAACGCAAACGACGGCGAAAAGTCAAAAGAAGCCGCGGCGGCTTTAAAGGCTGCGCTGCCCGACGCCATTGCTTCGGCCTCGGGAAAACAAAAGGAGCTTTTAGAGCAAATACGGACGGACGAGGACTTGCTCGTCAAAAAATCCATTTGGATTATCGGCGGCGACGGCTGGGCATACGATATCGGCTACGGTGGGCTAGACCATGTGCTCGCCATGGGCGAAGATGTCAACGTGCTTGTTCTTGATACCGAGGTTTATTCCAACACGGGCGGACAGGCCAGCAAGGCGACCCCCACGGGTTCCGTCGCTAAATTCGCGGCAGCGGGCAAGCGCACCAAGAAAAAGGATTTAGGCGCAATATCGATGTCCTACGGTTACGTTTATGTTGCGCAGGTTTGTATGGGAGCAAACCACAGCCAGCTGCTTAAGGCGCTTACGGAAGCCGAACAATACAACGGGCCTTCCATAGTTATCGCGTATGCGCCTTGCATAAACCACGGTATAAACATGGGTAAAACGCAGGCGCAAATGAAATACGCCGTGGAAGCGGGCTACTGGCATCTTTACCGCTATAACCCGCTGCTTAAAGGGCAGGGTAAAAATCCCTTTACTCTGGACAGCAAAGAACCCACAGCCGGCTATCAGGATTTTATAAACAGCGAAATCAGATACAAGACGCTGCAAAAACAGTTCCCTGAAACGGCAAAAGTGCTGTTTGCCGCGGCGGAGAAAGAAGCCAAGGAACGCTACGCTTTTTACAAGAAGATGGCGGAAGGCTGAAAAAGCATACAGTGAGGTTTGCCCGCGAAAACGGGCAGACCTCTTTTTGTTTACTTATTTAAGGGAAAAAGAGCCGTTTTTGAATGATACCGTATTTTCCGCCATATACATATATGACAAGAAATATGGAGGTGCTGGCGATGGAAAACCGGAATTTGCCAAGGCTCGAGACGGATGGCTTTATAACCGCCGGTATGCAAAAACGCGCCGACAAGCTTTCAGGAAAGCTGCGGACGCCGATAAAAACAAGCGGTATCCCTAATGATGAGCTGGATATTGGGTACAAAAAACTTCTTTATAAAACCGGTATTTGCGCCGCAATCGCGATTGCGCTGCTTATTGTGAGCAGTATTAATAATCCGGCGGCGGAAAAGCTTACCGAAACCATAGGTTCGGCGGCAAATCATCAGCTTGAGATTGACGAGGACATAGGGCGTCTAAAATTTGTGCAAAATCTTGGCGAGGAATCGTCAAGCGTTTTTTCCGCCTATCCGGAATCGTCGGTTGTATATCCCGCCGACGGAGAAATCGTAACAAGGTTCGGCGAAAGCGGCTCGTTTGGTGTGCGTATGACGGCGCAATCGGAAGATATACTGTGTATAGCCAAAGGGACCGTAAGTTCAGTGGGGGAAATAGGCGATGCCGGTTATGTGACTTTAGTGCTCGATTCGGGCGAGACGGCGGCGTTTTACAATGTCATACCCGCGGTTAAAATTAACGACATTGTATTGCCCGGTCAACCTCTTGGCGTTTTGTCCGGCAAATATCTTTATTTTGAGATGCGCGACGGCGAAGAATATATAGACCCGCTTGGCTTTATAAAACAGCAGGCGGTGGCGTCCCTGCAATAAAGCGCCATGAAAGCACACTCGCTTTTCGGCGGCAGGCTCAAAATAAATCTTCTTATGATTCCTGCCGTATTGGCGCTTGTCTTGCTCGGCATGGGCGATATCGTTTTATGCTATATACCCGCTCTCTTTTTGCACGAATGGGCTCATGTGATAACGGCGGCGGCTTTCGGTATGACAATAACGCAGATGGAGCTTTTCCCGTTCGGCTGCGCGGCTAGGATGCAATGTTTTGCAGTTTCGCGCTCAAAGGAATTAATAGTGGCGGCGGCGGGCCCCGCGGCGAATATGGCTGCGGCAAGCGCCGTTTACTTTATAAATAAATACGGGTTTGCAATAAGTATAGCCGACAAGCTCATTGCCGCCAACCTCGCGCTCGCGGCCGTTAATATGCTTCCCGCGCTGCCGCTTGACGGCGGCCGAATTGCGAGGTCTTTGTTTGCCTCATTTTTAGGATATAAACGCGCTACACGCTTAACGGCGGCGGCAGGCATATTTTTCTCCGCCGTAATGCTTGCCGTAGGCATAGTTGCCGCCGCAAGCGGCGCCTTTAACCCTACCATTTTTATTATGGCATTTTTTCTTTGCCTTGCGGCCATCAAGGAGCTTAAGACCGCTCCTTACACGCTAATACGCGATTTTTCAGGGAAGCGAACATCCATAGAAAAGCGCAAAACGCTTAATATAAACAGATTCGCGGCAATGCAATCCCAAACCTTAAATGAAATAATGCGCGAGTTTGAGGCGGGCAAATATAATATTGTTACTGTTCTTGATAAAAACCTTGGCGTGGCGCGCGATTTAAGCGAACAGCAGATTTTATACGGAATGATGCAGTATGGTTCCCAGGTAACGCTTGGCAGCCTTTGCCGCAAATTAAATAAATAACGGCGTTGTGAACATTGTTTCGCTGTGTTAGTATTATCTTATGGATAAATTGCCGCAGATATATTTCCTTCATCACAGCGCCGTCTGTATAAATATAAAAGACTGCTTGCTGATTTTTGACCACTGTTTATACAGACCGGACGGATGCGTTGAAGATGGGGCCGTCGGGGATAAGTATATAGCAAACGCCAGGCGCGTCTATGTTTTTGTTTCACATTCTCATCACGACCATTTTAACAGCCGTATTTTCGAATGGGCAAGCCCGCATGTTAAGTTCTTATTGGACGACACCGTGCCGACGGTTAGCGCCCCGAAAGATTCAGTTTTTATGCGCTGCGGCAGTAAATATGAAGACGAATATATATCCGTACAAGAATTCGGTTCAACCGACTGCGGGGGCAGTTTTTTTGTCGTATGCGGAAATACAAGCTTTTTCCACGCCGGCGATTTAAACGACTGGCACTGGAAGGACCACGGAGACAAACGTTATTCCCGAATAATGAGCGGCTTGTTCAAACACGAGATAAAGCGAATAAAGCAAAGCGCCGGAACGATAGATTACGCGTTCTTTCCGGTTGATAAACGCATGGGCGCCGACTTTGATTCCGGCGCGGATTATTTTATTGAAACGTTGCGCCCCCGCTTTTTTATACCCATTCACTTTGTGTCTTTTGAGGACACGCTGGCATATAAAAATAAAATGCGAAACAGCGGCACCAATGTTCTGGAGATACAAAAGAATGGGCAGCGGCTAGTATAAGCATACGAAACAAGTCTCGCGGCTTCTTCCGCGGCGGCGGTTTTATAGGCTTTCGGCTGGCTGAATTTGTATAATCATGATATAATGAAATTTAGTTTAAAATAGTTAGGACACAATATGACCGACATTAAAAAATTTAAACGGATACTTGCCGACGTGAGCAAACCGGCCAGATATACCGGCGGCGAACTTGGCGAGATAATAAAGCGGCCGCAAGACGTATCGGTACGTCTCGCTCTTTGTTTTCCGGATATTTACGAGGTGGGCATGTCCCACCTTGGCACAAGCATATTATATCACGCCGTAAACAGCATAAACGGAATTTCCGCGGAGCGCTGCTTTGCCCCGTGGCCTGATATGGAGCAGGCGCTGCGCGAAAACGAGACTGCGCTTTTCTCTTTGGAAACAAAGACGGCGCTGCGGGACTTTGATATAGTAGGTTTTTCAATTGGATATGAGATGTGCTATACAAACGTGCTTTGTATGTTAGAGCTTGGCGGAATACCGCCGCTGTCCCGCGACAGAGGCGATGATATGCCTTTGGTTATAGCCGGCGGGGGGTGCGCGTATAACCCCGAGCCACTTGCCGCCTTTATTGATTTATTCGTAATAGGCGAAGGCGAAGAAGCGCTGCCGGAGCTGATTGCGCTGTACCAAAACTGCGCAAACCGCAATGATTTTTTTGCTAAGGCGGCTTTACTTAACGGTGTATACATACCTTCGCTTTACAGCGTCTTATATAATAACGATGGCACGGTTAAACATATTTTACCCGATAAAAACGCGCCGCGGAAAGTTTTAAAGCGTATTGTCAAAAACTTTGACAAGAGTTTTTTTCCTTCCAAGCCAATCGTGCCTTATATTAACGTAGTACACGACCGCGTTACTTTAGAGCTTATGCGGGGCTGCACGAGAGGCTGCCGTTTTTGCCAGGCCGGATTTGTATACCGTCCATTGCGCGAACGGAATACAAAGACGCTTATAGAACAGGCGCTTGAATGTATTAAAAATACAGGACACGAGGAGATATCTCTCTGTTCTCTTTCCACGGGAGATTATTCGCAAATAGGAAATCTTACAGCCGCTTTATCCGATACTTTCACCGAAAAAGGCGTTTCCCTCGCGGTGCCGTCTTTGCGCGTCGACTCTTTTAAAGGGGGATACGCTAAGCGTCTTAAAGACGTGCGCAGTTTCGGGCTCACTTTCGCGCCGGAGGCGGGCACGCAGCGGTTAAGAGACGTTATTAATAAAAATATAACCGAAGAGTCGATACTAAGCTCCGCGGCCGAGGCGTTTGAAGCGGGTATCAGCTCCATAAAGCTTTATTTTATGATTGGCCTGCCCGGAGAGACGCTTGATGACGTTCTTGGAATAGCGAAAATGGCGGAAAAAATCCGCGGTATTTTTTACGGCATACCAAAAGAGCGGCGCGGCGCGGGGTTTAAGCTCACGCTAAGCGCTTCGTGCTTTGTGCCGAAACCGCATACGCCTTTTCAGTGGGAAGCTCAGGATAATGTTGATACGCTAAAATATAAGCAGCAAGCGTTAAAAGAAGCGCTGCGCCCCGTAAAGGGCGTAAAATACAATTGGCATGACGCGCAGCTTAGTATGCTTGAGGCCGTTTTTGCCCGCGGCGATCGCCGGCTTGGCGATGTGCTTTATAATGCGTACCGCGCCGGCTGCCGGTTCGACAGCTGGAAGGAGCATTTTGACTATATCAAATGGCAAAAAGCTTTTGACGACTGCGGTATAGACCCGGCCTTTTACTCGGCAAGATCTCGCTCATTTGAAGAAACTCTTCCGTGGGATATAACGGATACGGGGGTTTCTAAAAAGTTCTTGTGGGAAGAGAAAAAACGCGCGGATACGCAAGCCGCAACTCCCGATTGCAGGGAAGGCTGCACAGGATGCGGTCTTATGGAAGCGGGGCTTTGCAAATGAGACTGGCGTTGGAATTTTCTAAAAAGGGCGCTGCCAAATATATATCGCATCTTGATTTGCAGCGTGCTTTCTCACGCGCGCTACGCCGCAGCGGCATGCCTGTTAAGCTTTCCTTGGGGTTTAACCCGCATTATGTTGTCTCGTTCGCGTCCGCGCTGCCTCTTGGAATAGAAAGCGAATGCGAGTGCGTGGAGATAGCTCTCGCTTCCCCTGTGCAGCCGCGTGATTTTCTTCTGTCCGTTGCGCGCGAAATGCCTCCCGGGCTTTTGGTAAAACGCGCCGTCGTTTTGAGCGAGAATCCCA
>Ga0265293_10013254_pt1 | contig 10743 bp, 7 predicted proteins | sample Munlanlewell138R_FD_192505 | JGI IMG/M metagenome (GOLD analysis project Ga0265293, IMG submission 192505) | Leachate microbial communities from a municipal landfill in Southern Ontario, Canada - Leachate well 138R | ecosystem: Engineered > Solid waste > Landfill > Unclassified | place: Canada... | reverse complement strand
TGGCGCTAACCCGCCGCTGATTATCATCCATGGTAATCAGGTTGAAGCGGTACCTAAAAGCTATGTGCGTTATTTAGAAAACACTTACCGTCGCGTGTTGAAACTGGTGGGTACGCCGATTCGCATTGAGTTTAAAGGTGGCTCCAACCCCTTTGAAGGTAAGAAAAACAAGCTCAGTGATCGTCAGGTGAATAAAAAGCGTCGCTTAATGGCCAATAAAAAAGAAAGGGATTTGCGTAAGAAGAAAAAGTAAGCGCTGTCGCCAAGCGCGCTTGTGCTAGCACCCGGCTTTTGCGGTGACCTCATTCTAGAGATGATAAAATGCAGCTGCAGAGTAAATTACCTAACATCGGATTGACCATCTTTTCACAAATGTCACAGCTGGCCGATGCGCATGGTGCGCTAAATTTATCACAAGGCTTTCCTAACTTTGATGCACCCGAGGCGTTGAAAGAGGCGCTGCAGCGCCATGTGCAAGCCGGACGTAATCAGTATGGCGCAATGGCGGGTGTTTCCGCTTTGCGTGAACAAGTTGCCAGAAAAATCGCCCGCTTATATCGAAACTCTGTGTGCGCTGAGCAAGAAGTCACCATCACGCCCGGTGCTACCCAAGCGTTATTTTGCGCCATTCAAACTTTGGTGCGAGCCGGTGATGAGGTGATTGTCTTTGATCCGTGCTATGACAGTTATGAGCCTGCGGTCACCTTGGCTGGTGGCCGTTGTGTGCATGTTGCGCTTAATAGTCTGGACTTCTCCGTTGATTGGCAGCAATTTGCTGACGCCTTAACTGAGCGTACGCGTTTAGTGATTATCAACAGTCCGCATAACCCCAGTGGCGCTGTGTTGCAGCGTGCCGACCTACAGCAATTGGCTGATTTGATTCGTGAACGCGATATTTATCTGCTCAGTGATGAAGTTTATGAGCATTTGGTCTTTGATGGTCAGTCGCATTGCAGTGTTCTTGCCCATGAAGAACTCTACCAGCGTGCTTGTGTGGTGAGTTCGTTTGGTAAAACCTACCATGTCACCGGCTGGAAAACTGGCTATATGGTGGCGCCACCACAGCTCACTGCCGAGTTACGCAAAGTGCACCAGTATGTGAGTTTTTGTGCGGTGACGCCTATACAGCATGCTTTGGCTGACTTTATGCAAGCCCAGCCCGAACATGTTGATCAGTTACCGGTTTTTTATCAGCGCAAGCGTGATCAGTTGTGCCTCGCGTTAGAACACTCTCGCTTTACTTTTGTGGCAACCGCCAGTACCTATTTTCAGTTGCTTGATTATCGCGCTATCCGCGATGATTTAAGCGATGTTGACATGGCGCATTGGTTGACTGTAGAACATGGTGTGGCCAGTATCCCATTATCGGTTTTTTATCAGCAACCGCCTGTTGATCAGTATCTGTTGCGTGTGTGCTTTGCTAAGCGTGAAGACACTTTGGCCTTGGCTGGAGAGAAATTATGCGCGATTTAAATGCTCTGCCTGATTTACGCTTAGCGTTAGTGCAAGGCCCGTTAGTGCGGCACGACGTGTGCGCTAATTTGGCGTATTTTACCCAAGCGTTGGATGAGGTACAGGCACAGCCTGAGCCTGTTGATTTAGTCATATTGCCTGAGATGTTTAATAGCGCTTTTACTATGGATTCCGCCGCGCAAGCTGAACCCGAGATGGGAGTAACTACGCAGTGGCTATTGCAACAAGCTGTGCGCTTAAATGCCGTGGTGTGCGGCAGTTTAATCACCCAAGTGGTTGAGGGAGACTACCGCAACCGTCTGATCTGGGCGCGACCTGATGGCAGCTTTGCACACTATGATAAACGTCATTTATTCCGCATGGCTGGAGAGCATCAGTATTTTAGCGCGGGTCAGCAACAGTTATTGGTTGAGCTAAAAGGTTGGCGTATTCGTCCATTGATTTGTTACGACTTGCGCTTTCCGGTGTGGAGTCGTGATGCGCAATATACAGATTTATTGTTGTATGTGGCGAGTTGGCCTGCTGCGCGCCGCACCGCTTGGAATCGTCTACTGCCAGCACGGGCGATTGAAAACCTGTGTTATGTCGCTGCAGTTAATCGCACCGGTGAGGACCATCAAGGGTATGCGCATAGTGGTGACAGCCAAGTGCTGGATTATATGGGGGAACCCTTGGTGCAGGCAGGTGATCAAGCGGGTGTTTTTTATGCAACCCTCTCCGCGACTGCGCTGGCCCAGTTTAAACAACGTTTTCCAGCGTATTTAGATGCTGATACCTTCTCTTGGTAATGGTTTGAGCAACAGCTGCCGAGCTAATGGCAAGCAATTTTGCCGTGACAATTGATCACAATGTGCTTTTATCGGCTCTATAGTGTAGTAAATGAGTTGTTTATAAGATTATTAGGCTTAATAGCCGCTAATTAGATTAGTTTTACTATGATCTTTGTTAATATAGACGCAAGTCATGGAACAGTAGCGCAATTTATAGCTCTAAATGTTGATGGCATAGGCTGGCTGCTCAATATATTGGATTAAGTTTAATTTTTTTGGCGTGATGTCTTGTGAATGCTTTTATACAAGTATCACGTGTGTAGGGTTGCGAAGCCCTTTTTTATTTATTGGTCATAGGAGTTAACGTATCTCATGGATATCGGTTTGCGTGAGTGGATAATTGTTATCGGTATTATCGTTATTGCTGCTATTTTGTTTGATGCTTGGCGTCGTATGAGTGGCAATAGAAATACGTTAAAGTTTCGTTTGGATCGTAATCTTACCGATATAGCGGATGAAGATAATCCAGAGATCTTAGGTCCACCGCGTGTCGTTAAGAAGCAAGAGCCTTCATTGGGTGGTGCTAATGACGTCAATCTTGGTTTGCATGCAGATACAGAAGGTCGCACGCAGCATTCAGTTGATCGCGGTGTAGATGCAGTGTCGTTAGCTGATCAGCCTGTACCGACGCTGCTTAATCCATTTGATGATGTTGACGAGCCGCAGTCGGACAGTTCCCAGAATGATGTCAGTGAATATGATGAGATTCTTATTATTCATGTCGTGGCCCGTAACGAACAAGGCTTTAAAGGCCCAGCCTTATTGCAAAGTATTTTAGAGAGTGGTTTGCGCTTTGGTGCGATGGATATTTTCCATCGTCATGAAAGTATGACCGGCAATGGTGATAAGTTGTTTTCTATGGCCAATGCGCTCAACCCAGGTACATTCGATTTAGATGATATGGACTTGTTTAGCACCCGTGCTGTGTGCTTCTTTATGGGCTTGCCGGGGCCGCGCAATAGCCGCCAAGCTTTTGATTTAATGATTGCTGCAGCGCGTAAGTTAGCTAAAGAATTGGACGGTGATCTTAAAGATGATCACCGCAGCGTATTAACTGCGCAGACAATCGAGCATTACCGTCAACGTATTGCTGACTTTGAACGACAGCAGTTGACGCATAAACTATAATTGTTGTCATTCTGACACTATGAAAAAGGGCAGCTCAGGCTGCTCTTTTTGTTTGAGTACTAGGCCATGAATTCAAAGCAGACTATTTCTATACGTATCGCACAGTTGCGCCAAACTATTGAGGCACATGATTACAGCTACTATGCTTTAGATGCGCCCACGGTGCCGGACAGTGAGTACGATCGTTTATTTGCACAGTTGCGCGAACTGGAGCAGCAGCACCCAGAATTGATCACGCTAGATTCGCCAACCCAGCGTGTATCAGGGCAGCCTTTAGATGGCTTTACTCAGGTGCAGCATGGCGTGCCGATGTTAAGTTTGGGCAACGCCTTTGCACAAGAGCAAGTGCTCGAGTTTGCCCAGCGCGCAGAGCAGGCATTAGGTGCAAGTCAGGAGCAGACTGATTTGTTCTCCGCTGCGCCAGTCTCTATTGAGTATTGTTGCGAGCCTAAGCTGGATGGTCTTGCGGTTAGCATCAGTTACCAGCAGGGCGTGTTGGTGCGTGCAGCAACACGTGGTGATGGGCAAGTTGGCGAAGACATTACCGCTAATGTGCGCACCATTCGTAATGTGCCGCTGAAGTTACAAGGTGAGGGCTGGCCCGACTTTTTAGACGTGCGCGGTGAAGTCTATATGCCAAAAGCCGGCTTTGAGTTGCTGAATCAGCGTGCTTTAGCAGCGGATCAAAAGCCCTTTGCCAATCCGCGTAATGCGGCTGCCGGAAGCTTACGTCAGCTGGATGCAAAAATCACTGCCAGCCGTCCACTGGAATTTTGTTGCTATGGCACCAGCACAGAAGGTCTGGCGCAGACCCATGCGAGTACGCTGCAGCGTCTGCGTGAGTGGGGCATTAGCATCAGCCCTGAGCTGAAAGTTGTAAACAGTATTCAAGGCTGCTTAGCCTATTATGCCGATATTGGTCAGCGTCGTGCGCAACTGCCATATGACATTGATGGCGTGGTGTTTAAAATTAATGCCCTTGAGCAGCAACGCAGCCTAGGTTTTCGTGCGCGTGAACCACGCTGGGCGTTGGCCTATAAGTTTGCTGCGCAAGAAGAAATCACCGAGTTATTGGATGTTGAATTCCAAGTGGGACGTACCGGTGCTGTCACCCCTGTGGCACGCTTAAAGCCCGTGCATGTCGGCGGCGTGATGGTCTCTAATGCGACCCTGCATAATATGGATGAAGTGGCACGCTTAGGTGTGATGATCGGCGATAGCGTGATTGTGCGCCGCGCGGGTGATGTGATTCCACAAATCACACAAGTTGTGCTTGAGCGCCGCCTCAGTGATGCTCGGGCTATCGAGGCGCCAAGCCAGTGTCCGGTATGTGGCTCGAAAGTTGAGCGCACACAGTTAGTGCGCCGTAGCAAAAGCAAGCAGGTACTCAGTGACGGTGCGGTATGGCGCTGTATGGGCCGTTTAAGTTGTCAGGCTCAGCTGCAGCAAGCCCTTATCCACTTTGTCTCGCGTCGCGCGATGGATATAGATGGCTTGGGTGAGAAAATTATTGAGCAGTTAGTCACTCGCAAACTGGTGGCCTCGCCTGCCGATTTGTATCGGCTGAGCTATGAGCAAGTCATTGAGCTGGACGGCTTTGCCGACTTATCTGCGCGTAACTTACTCAGTGCGATTGCCGGGAGTAAGCAGCCGCGTTTGGCGCGCTTGATTTTCGCTTTAGGTATCCCTGATGTCGGCGAAGAAACCGCTAAAGTGTTGGCGCGCGCTTTAGGATCTTTGCAACGATTACAGCAGGCTTATCCGCAAACGCTATTGTGGCTGCCCGAGATTGGCGCTGAAGTGGCGCATGAAATCGTCAGTTTTTTTGCTGACAGGCATAACCAAGAAGTGATTGCTCAGCTTGCAGAATTGCAGGTGCAGGCCATAGATGAAGGGCAGACTGATGTTGAGTTTCAGGCGTGTGCGACCTTCGCAGGCTTTATTGAGCAGTTTAATATTGCGGGTGTGGCGCGTACTAATGCGCAGCGCCTTGCTGAGCACTTTAAAACCCTTGAGGCTTTATTTTCTGCCGATTGGCTAGATTTGTGCAGCATTGAACGCCTGTCAAAAAATACCGCACAAGCGCTGCAAGACTTTATCAGTCAAGCAAGGCAGCGCGAACGTGCACTGCAGCTGGAGCAGCAACTGATTGAGTTTGGCATGCACTGGAGCTGTCAGCGTGAACAGGTACAGACCGCGCCCTTGGCTGGGCAAACGTGGGTGTTAACAGGCACGCTAGAGCAGCTTACGCGTGAGCAAGCCAAAGCGCGATTGGAGCAGCTTGGTGCTAAAGTGGCAGGCTCTGTCTCGGCAAAAACCAACTGTGTGGTGGCTGGTAGTAGCGCTGGTTCTAAGTTAACCAAAGCGCAAGAGTTGGGGGTGCCTGTCTTAGATGAAGCTGCTTTTGTAGCACAGATGACATATTTACAAAGTCAGTAACTGTCAGTCATTTATTGACTTTGTAGACCTTTGTTGAATTGTTTGCAGTGCTTTTTAGACTAATATAGAAACTGTCTACCTCCTGCGAGAAGACAGATTCATGCGTAAGAACATTCCTCCCCCGGGATGTTTATTTGGACGGTCTTTTGACCGTCTTTTTTTATCTAAAATTTGCTAGTCATATGCTTCAAGTGATCCTGACCACGCCACCGAGACATTGATAAACATCTACGCAATCAGGCTCATTGCCAGTTTTGTGATTGGTAAATACGGTTTTCTAAAAACGGTGTATGCTAAAACAACTGAATTGTTAACGACTTGGAGGCATCGATGAGCGAGCACATAGAGGTTGAGCACAACCCACAAAAGCAGTGTTTTTCAGCAGTAGTGGATGGGCATCAGGCTATTTTAGAATACCGCACGGTGGATGCGCAGACGTTAGATTTCCATCACACCTATGTTCCTAATGAGCTGCGCGGAAGAGGGGTTGCCGCCATATTGGCAAAAGCAGGCTTGGCTTTTGCGAAGCAGCAAGGCTGTAAAGTGATTCCTTCCTGTTCATATATTGAAGTTTATCTACAGCGTCATCCACAGTAATTTTAGGCTTTAAAACACAAACGCCCGACACTAAGCTGGGCGTTTGTGTTTTAGCTGCTGGAACGCTTAGCTACGCTTGCGAGCCGGCAGTATATTTTTTAACTTTTGATGCATGCTACGGATGCTTTTTTCTGTAGTGTCCCAATCAATGCACGCATCGGTAATAGACACGCCATATTTAAGCTGGCTTAGATCGTCACAGATAGACTGACTACCCCAGCCAAGGTGGCTTTCAATCATCAAACTGCTAATTGATTGGTTGCCATCCGCAATTTGGTTAGTGATATTGTCCAGAACCAATGGCTGTAGCGCCGGATCTTTGTTGGAGTTGGCGTGACTGCAGTCGATCATAATATTGGCTTTGATCTTGGCTTTCTGCAGTTCTTGTTCGCAGATCGCAACACTGACTGAATCATAGTTAGGCTTGCCGTTGCCGCCACGTAGTACCACATGACCATAACGGTTACCTTTAGTGGTGACGATGGATACGCCGCCTCGCTGGTTGATACCTAAAAAGCGGTGTGGGCTGGAGACAGATTGCAGTGCATTAATCGCAACCGTTAAGCCGCCGTCGGTGCCGTTTTTAAAGCCAACTGCAGAGGATAGACCTGACGCCATTTCTCGGTGTGTTTGTGATTCTGTAGTACGTGCACCAATGGCTGACCAACTGATCAGGTCTTGCAAGTACTGTGGTGAAATCGGATCCAGCGCTTCAGTGGCGGTTGGCAAGCCTTTTTCAGCGAGGTCCAGTAATAATTGACGGCCAATGTGCAAACCATCTTCAATTTTAAATGAGTCATCTAGGTAAGGGTCGTTGATTAAACCTTTCCAACCTACGGTGGTGCGCGGCTTTTCAAAGTACACGCGCATAATTAAAAATAGGGTGTCAGAGACTTCATCTGCTAAAGCCTTGAGGCGATCCGCATACTCATGCGCAGCTTTCAAGTCATGGATAGAACAAGGACCAATAACAATAAATAAGCGGTGGTCTGTACCGTCTAGAATATCGCGCACAACTTGACGACCGTGCGACACGGTATCTTGTGCTTTCTCGCTGCGCGGTATTTTCTTTTTAAGTTGCTCTGGAGTGATTAGTGTCACGTTAGAAGCAATATTTAAGTCATCGATTGGTAAATCAGCCATCGTCGTCGTTATCTCACTCGCAGGTTATAAAAAGATGCTGAGCGACCCTGCCCAGCGCTATAAAGTAATTATAAAAGCTTTAAACCGTACCGCTTTACTGGCGGTAATGAAAGTTCACTATTGCTTATAGTATACGCCAGCATTGCTGTGAATAGGCAGCTAGGGTGGATAAAGTGGTGGTAGTTGATCATCGCTATTAGCTGTTACGGGCTCAGTAAAGGACAGTTGACTAATCGCCTGCCACAACGCTTGGCCTTGCCAGTCACTGTCGCTCTCACTGTAGAGGGCGCTGTTTAAAGCATCCAAAGCAGCGCTTAAGTTATTATCGCGCATTGACATATCAGCCAGCGACTCTGGATGTTGGCGCGCCCATGCATCCAAGGCTTGGCGCGTGCTTTGTGGGTCGTTGGATAAGCAAGCGCGTTTTAAGTCGTCATGTAAATTACGCGAACTGGGTGCATTGCTGCTCGGAGCAATGATTGCTGGTTGGTGACGCGCGCGCCACCACAAATTAAAGCCAATCAAACTTAAAATAAGGAAAAGGGCGCTAAGCGCTTGCCAGATTCGCAGTTGCTGACTCTCCAGTATCTGTGTGCTGGCGTCGCTGGCTAGTGGCGTTAAATCGGCGGGGTTGTGCGTGAGCGCTGCTGCTGTCACCTGTACTTTTTGCGTGGGTAGTTCAGCGTATTCAAGTTGGTCTGTGTTGGTGTTCCACCAAGGTAGTTTGATGGCTGCTAGGCTGTGTTGACCGGCGCTTTGAAAGACGAAGGCTTGGCGTTCATCGCGATGGCTGATGAGACCTTGGTCTGCAAACTGGTGGCCGAATGAGGGTTGATCCACATACACAGTGTAGGCACTCGAAGGTGTGGGTGGCAGTGCAGGTAACTGCGAGCTAGGCAAGCCTTGTGCGTGCACTTTTAGCAAGCGAGTAATGGCTGTGCCTGTGCTGACCGGTATGTCCAAGCTGGGTGTCCAGCTTTGCTCTAGACTCACTTTTTGCGCTGGCAGCCAAGCCGCATGCTCTGGGTAGTCTTTGGGGATGTCTTTCACGTGCAATGGGATACGCGCTGATTTGACTTCAATGCGCTGCCCGGGTTGTGCACTAAAAGGCGTGAGTGAATGCGGGTCATGTCCAGCTAAGGTGGCTGAAAAGGTTTGTTCTGGGATTTCAATCAGTCCGCTTTGTTGCGGAAAAATAGCATAACTGATTTCAATAACACCATGGCGCACACCATTTATATGCTGCTCAAATGTCCGCGGCTTGCCCAAGGGTTCAACCCGAGCATTGTCTAACAAAAGTGGTGTCAGATTGCTGTCAGCAAACAGTGGAATAGCATGATAAATACGTAAAGTAAGCAGCGTTTGCGCTTGCACATAAGCCCACTCTTGATCGAGTTGTGTATCGATGTACACCGGTTCAAGTGGCGTTGTGCTTAGATGGGCAGGCTCTTTTATATACAGATCGATGGGCGTGCTTTGCCGTTCGCCTAAGCTCAACGGAGGAATAATTAAAAAGCCTGTTTGCTTGGGCAATAAGGTTAAAATCCACTGCGTCACCGGTTCCTCAAAGCCTTGTGCTGTGCTAAAGCGATTGATTTGCTTGCTATTGATGAGTTCGAAAAACGGTTTTAGTGGAGTCAAATCTGGAGCTAAAAACTGCGAGCTGTCATTTGACTCTAAGATCAGCTCGATACTTTCGCCAGCATTGATCTGCGTTCTATCAACTGTTGCAGTAAAGGTTGCTGCCTGTGCTTGGCTGATGCACGCTAGCATTAGCGCGCCCAAGACATTAACAATATGACGCATATTCAAGGTGCAGCCTCCTGCATATTGTACTCATACCAAAACTTCCGCTTTAATAATTGGCTGGGATTGTCAGGGATTTGTTCCAACCAGCTTTCTAAGTGGATCGGCTGCTCGGCAAGCGTGGAGTCGGGAGAAAGCTGCTGCAACTGTGTTTGCTGTTGTATGGGGATGTCTTGCTCGGCATCAGGTACTGAAGCGCTGACTGTATTGGTTGCTGCTGGTACTGAGGTGTCTGTGGCTTTTTCAGTCTTGTCTACGGCCGTTGCTGCCGAGGTTGCGACTAATGGAAGGTTGCTAGCGTTGGCCGGAGCTTCTTGCGCGCTGGCAGTCTGCTTATTATTAGGGGCGGTGTCTTCGTTCTTAAGCGCGTCCTCGATAACCGCCAGATTAAATTGTGCAGCGAGCATGTCCGGAGCTTGGCTCAATGCCTGCTGGTAGGCTTGGATGGCCTCTGTCAATAAACCTGCTAAGGCTAAAGCATTGCCGCGGTTATAGTGCGCCTCAGGGGTATCAACGCAGGCAAATAGCTGGGCTGCTGCTGGATAGTCTTCAGCCAAGTATAGCGCTGTTGCGCGCCAGAGCGGGTCGCTAAAATGTTGCGCTGCCAGCTTAGGCTGTCCTTGTTCGAGAAGCCTTTGTCCTTGTTGGTCAGGACGTAACCATAGGTCATCAAGTTCAAATGCAAAAGAAGGCATCGGCAGCAGGCAAACTAGTAGCAGTAGCAGCAGCCCGCCACGCCGCGCGAAATAAGCGAAAAGCAATAGTAAAGGTAAAATAAACCAATAGCCTTGATCATGCGGCAGGGTACTTTGTCCAACCATTTCAGAGCTTAGCTTGCTGTCGGTAGGAGTTAATATGCTGAGTGTCTCTATGTCACTGTCATCATTATTTAGCAGTGTGTAAGGGCTATTGGTGTGCTTGCTTAGCAGTTGTAAAGACACCGCGTTTAGACGGCTGATAATAATCGCGCCTGAAGCGTCGGTAATAAAATGACCGTGTGTTGGATCAATAATGGGTGCGCCTGCTGTGCTGCCGACGCCGATAATTTTTAATTGGATGGGGTGTTGTTTCAGCAGCGTTGCGATTGCCGTTTGCTCGGGCACAGATACACCGGTACTGATCAATAAAACCTGTCCCTCGCCTTGTGCGCCCTGTTCTAATAAGTGCACTGCACGTTCAATCGCTAAGTCAGCACGCTGTCCAGCAACGGGCATCAAATCAGGTTGCAGTGCTGTTAGAAGATTTTTGCTAGTCAGCAAATCATTGCTCAAAGGCACCAACGTATGTGCGCTGCCGGCATACACCACTAACGCGGTAAACGCTGCGC
>Ga0265293_10013253_pt1 | contig 10744 bp, 10 predicted proteins | sample Munlanlewell138R_FD_192505 | JGI IMG/M metagenome (GOLD analysis project Ga0265293, IMG submission 192505) | Leachate microbial communities from a municipal landfill in Southern Ontario, Canada - Leachate well 138R | ecosystem: Engineered > Solid waste > Landfill > Unclassified | place: Canada... | reverse complement strand
GTTTCAATTGAATCAGGAACCCATGAAAAAAATGGGTCGCCTCGGGAATCACCGTTACCGGGATCTGATAAGGCCTGATCCAGTCGAAAACTTCCTGCAAAGGCACAACCTCATCTTTTTCACCATGTACGACCAGCAAATCGGCAGGTAGTTCAATATCACGATATTGAAACCGCCATACGGCTGGCCCCAGCAGCATCATGGCATCGGGCAATTGATGCTGAGCCTCTTTTTGTTCGGCATACAGCTGGGCTGCCACCGCCGTACCAAATGAAAAACCGGCCAGCACCCATTTTTTATGGCCCACTTCGGGATAAAGCCGTTCAATTTGTTCAATGAGCATTTGCATGTCACGGGTTTCACCATGAGCCTTATCGAACTCACCTTCAGACAGACCCACGCCCCTGAAGTTGGGACGCACGGCAACCAGACCGTTCTGGGCACATGTCCGGGCCACCGTCGTGACAATTTTATTATCCCGCGTACCTTCATGCAGCGGATGCGGATGCAACACCAGGGCCCAGCCCCTGATGGGGGTATCGGGCCAGTCGATGGCGCAATCCATATTGCCGGCCATCCCGTTCAAGATGATTTTTTCTGTTTTGATTGCCATTGCTATTACTGGCCCAAAGGCCCTGTTTTAAGTGCATGCGACTTGAATTCCACGGGTGGCTTGACGGTCCCGCCCGGATTTATTTCACTGGGCGGTTTACCCACCCAGCCCTGCCCGTGTGCATACACCAGGCCATTGGCCAGCCAAATAACAAAAAACAAGGTTCGCATAATTAATGATTCCATTCGGCCCGTGCATAGATACGCAAGCCATCCAGCACGGGAGATTCAATTTCCTGCAAAGTGATTGTATCAAATCCCTTTACCTGCGCGATGTCGTTAAGCAAACGGTGCAGCTCTGGCAATACCCCATGCCGGGCACCACCGGTCACGAAAATGGTGGGAGGCTGAGCGGTTTTATCCAGTACGGCTTTCCATTGCCGCACAATGGCTCCAGCCTGGGCGGCAATAATGCCACTTAAGATCGCCTGTTCGGTATTATGCGGAAAAGCCGGGGGTACCTCACTTTTACGCAGGTCGATGGCAGGCAGATTGGCGGTCCCTTTATGCAAACTGGCACGCATGAGCATAACACCAGGAAAGATCAGCCCCCCCATGAAGAGGTTGTCGGCATCAATGCTGTCAACGGTGGTGGCCGTACCAAAGCTCACCAGCATGGCAGGCAATTCGGGATGTTGCCGATGTTCGGAAAGCCCCAAGAGCCCCATCCAGCGGTCGGCGCCCAGCTGTTCGGGATGTTGGTAACTGTTTTTCAGGTGCAGGGTTTGCGCCTGCGCGGCCAGCCATTGAAGCGGACAGGAAGCAGGCAGGGCCTGCTGGATTTTGTGTGCAATGACTTCACCGGCCACGTTAACGCCAATGGCCCTTACAGGAACTTCGGGCAAGGTATTGCACCAGTCGTGCAGTTTGTCTATATGGTCGTGCTCCAGCACCAGAAGGTCTTCGGTTTGCCGGAGTTGGTTGATAAGGTAAGTGACTTTTACCCGGGTATTGCCCGAGTCGATCAGTAGCATGAGCATGGCGCGCTCCTAGGTATGGGTACGGGCACGAATGCTGATATCACCGTTGGTGACAAGATGCAGGCCCTGCCCGTTTTCAACCACCAGGCATGCCTGGTCATTTAAACCCCTGGCAGGGCCTGTGAGTACAATTTTATCACCAGACAGCACATTAACCTCACATGTTTTAAGGGCATCCAGGCTTTCATGGCGTTGCCGGAACGGCGCGAAACCTTCCTGTTCGTAAAGGGAAAAAGCCTCGGACCAGGCACGGGCAATACGGGCAACCAGCAGGGCAATGTGCTCAGCCTGTTCATCCTGCCGGTTCAGGCTCATCAAAACCGAAGTCCAGTCGGCCACTTTGCGACCCAGGTCCTGGCTAAGCGCTTCAGCCTGGGAAAGGTTCATTCCCATACCCACCACCACCACATGATGACGGTCATTCACCCGGCCATTTCCCGGCTTGACCGATTCAACCAGCAGACCCGAGAGTTTGCCCTCATCAAACTGGATATCGTTGGGCCACTTCATGCTTAAACGGTCCTGTGCGGCAGAGCCCACCATCTTGCGCAACTGTTCACAGGCCACAATACCGGCTACCGGTGCCAGCATGGGCAGTTGCGCCGGCGGCAGGAAAACATCATACGCACAGGAAAACATCAGGGTGGCGCCCGCATTATCCACCCATTTGCGCCCGCTACGTCCCTTACCTTTTTGCTGGTGATGGGCTCCAATCAGGGCCGGGCGCCCCCACTGGCTCTGCAGGTTGCGCGCTTCCTGCATCAGAAAAGTGTTGGTTGAATCAATTTGTTCAACCCAGGCAATAGAAGAAAAGTCAGGCAAGGCAGAAAACAGGGTTTTCTGCAGCATGCCTGCACTGGGCAATAGGGTCATTATGGATAACTCTGGTAATACACTAACGAAGATAAGGTTTCAGGGCACTCATGATACGATCGGTGGCCCCCTCATGCAATGATAACCACTGCTTGGCCGCTTTGCTCATGCCAAGCCGCTGTTCTTCATTACCCAGGATTTTAAGAGCCAGTTTAATGGCCCCTTCTTCGTTCTGGGTACGCCGGGCAGCCCCTTCCGACAAGGCGTCTTCCACCGATTGCTGGAAATTTTCCGTATGCGGGCCAACAATGACCGGTACTCCCACGGCACAGGGCTCAATATGGTTCTGACCACCATACTCGCCAAAACTGCCTGCCACAATCGCCAGATCGGACATGGCGTAATAAAAGAACATGTCCCCAACACTGTCACACAAGAGAATATCGATGGTTTTCAGATCATCATTGATGGGGTTTTGCGAGCGGCAACGGTACGTAAGGCCACTTTGCTGAATCAGTGTTTCCACTTCCCGGAACCGTTGTGGATGACGGGGAATAATCATGAACAGGGGCAAGGATGACGCTGCTTCCTGCCGGGACTGTTGCTCTTGATTTTTAACCAATGCCTTGATGACCTTGAGAAAACCCTCTTCTTCACCGTCCCGGGTACTGGCAATGGCCACCACCTGACGGTTGATAACCTGGCGTACCACTTGACCTGCATGTACCTGGCTATAAGAAATATTAAGGTCAAATTTCAGATTGCCAACCACTTGCAGGCGCTTGACGCCCAGATCATCAAGCCGGGCAGAGTCGACACGGCTTTGGGTAAGCACCAAATCCAGTCCAGCCAGGGCATTACGCATGACGCTGCCCAGCCAATGGGCCTGTTTGTAGGCCGATTCGGAAAACCGGGCACTGGCCACAATCAGCGGCATTTTCTGGCGATTGGCCTCGGCCACCATATTGGGCCAGATTTCACGTTCAATCAAAATGCCGCAACGGGGCTTCCAGTGCTCCAGAAACCCCCTGACTGCCTCGGGGAAATCATAGGGCACCCAAGCCTGGCACAACATACCCTGACCAATCGCATCGGCAAACATACGGGCACCTTGCGCCCTGCCAGTGGCTGTCATATGGGTTAACAAAACCGGAAAGCCCTGGTCCAACAAAGCCTGAATCAGGGGATGCGCAGCCCGGGTTTCACCAAGACTGACGGCATGCACCCACACCGGGCGCCTGAACGTGAAAATGGTTTCGGCATAGCCTTCATCATCACCATGGGCAATGCTGGAACCGGCAGGTGCCGAATGAGGGTAACGGCCAAAACGCTCATCACCGCGAATGTCCCATTTCCCGCCCGCCTTGCGGGCACGACGCTCTAGCAGCCATAATGCAATGGGTGCAATCAGACGCAGCGTATTAGTATAAAAGAATCGGTTCATGGTTAGCTTGCCAGTGCCTGTTTCAGTTTGGATAACACCATTTCCCGTGTGGGTGGAATGCCCCGGTCACCCAGACTGGCCGTAAAGGCAGCGCCTACCAGCGGTGTTCTGACCGGGGTGGAAGCGCTGTAAATGCCAATTGTAGGACGACCCAGCGCGGCGGACAAATGCGTCAGACCGCTATCAAGCCCAATCATCATGCGGGCAGGTGCAATGACACGGGCCACATCGGTCAGGGACATACGGGGCAAAATCCCGGCATCGGGAAAGTCACGTACCAGCGCCCGGGCGCGTTCGGTTTCTTTTTCATTGCCGGCCAGCAGCTTCAGGCTTAGCCCGGCAGCATTCAATTCACGGAATACGGCATGCCAGTCAGCCTCGGGCCACAGCTTGTCTTCACGACTGGCCGAGGGCATGATGACGACGTAATCCTGGATGGCAACGCCATCGGTAAATTTTTGCAGGCCAAAATCGGGCTCGCCGTCGTACTGGTAATTGAAAGTCGCCGCTGCCAGCATACGTTGACGGGTAACCGCAGGCTGCCAGAAAGCCACGGTATGCCTGACATCATAAAACAGGGAAGCCATGGACTCCCGGGCAGATTTCCAGTCCAGCCCATGCTTGACCCCCTTGGCCTGACGAACAATCCAGGCGGATTTCATGAGGGCCTGCATATCCAGCACAACATCGTATCGGGTACTTTTAAGTTTACGCTTGAGCTCGGCCCTTTCCTTCCGGGTAGGCGCCGACCACCAGGTTTTACGCCAGCGACGGTGAGCCACCTTGATAACCTCATGCACAGCAGGATGCCAGGCGGGAATTTCAGCAAAAGCCTCTTCAGCAACCCAGTCTATTTGCGCATCAGGAACATGTTTGGCAATATCCGAAATGGCCGGCAGCATGTGCACCAGATCGCCCAGCGAGGAAGAGCGAACAATAAGAATTTTTGTTGTCATATTATTTTTGGTCAAAGTAAACGGAACACCTTTGCCGATTATGGCCATACATGATGCCTGCATTTTACTTTAATATTTGGAGTTTTGAAATTTTCACTTAAGGTATAGAATAGTCGAACATCTATACCGCGTTACACCGAACCGGCAAATTCAGGCCATACCGCCCGTATTTGCTTATTTTTATCTTCCCTGTCACCTATATACAGGGATTTACCCGGAGCCCGGAAAAATGACCCATGTTTTCCACCGTAACCCCAAAGTGTCCCTGAAAACAGCCGTGGGCGGTAAAGGTATCCGTCTTTTTGATTCGGACGGAAAGAGTTATATCGATGCCTGTGGCGGCGCAGCGGTTTCATGCCTGGGGCACGGACATCCGGCCGTGATTGAGGCCATCAAGCAGCAGCTTGACACCATTGCCTATGCACATACTTCATTCTTTACCACGCAAGTGGCCGAGGATCTGGCCGATTTTCTGCAAAACAAGGCCCCAGGCAATCTTAACCATGTGTATTTTGTATCAGGTGGCTCAGAAGCGGTGGAAGCAGCCCTGAAGCTGGCACGCCAGTATTTTGTGGAAATTGACCAAACCGAACGCAGACATTTTATTGCCCGCCGCCAAAGCTATCACGGCAATACACTGGGCGCCCTGGCAATTGGTGGCAACGCCTGGCGACGCCAGCCTTTTTTACCCCTGCTCATAGAGGCGCATCACGTGTCTCCCTGCTATGCCTACCGTGACCAGCTTCCCAACGAGTCCGAAGAACAATATGCCTCCCGCCTGGCCCATGAGCTGGAAGACAAAATTCTTGAGCTCGGGCCGTCCACCGTGGCCGCCTTTGTGGCCGAAACCGTGGTGGGCGCGACAGCCGGTGCCGTGCCACCGGTAAAAACCTACCTTCAGAAAATCCGCGCGGTTTGCGATAAATACGGTGTTTTGCTCATTCTTGATGAGGTCATGTCGGGTATGGGCCGCACCGGCCACCTGTTTGCCTGCGAAGAAGACGGTGTGGTACCCGACATTATTACCATTGCCAAAGGCCTGGGGGCCGGTTACCAACCGATTGGCGCAACCCTGTGCTCGGATAAAATTTACGATGTGATTGTCAATGGCAGCGGTTTTTTCCAGCATGGCCATACTTATATTGGTCACGCCACCGCCTGTGCCGCTTCGCTGGCGGTTCAAAAAACCATACAGGATCAAAACCTGCTGGCCAATGTGCTGCAGCGTGGCGAACAACTGCGCAATGAACTACGCCAGGCATTTTCCGGTAACGGGCATATTGGCGACATTCGTGGACGCGGACTGTTTGTGGGAATCGAACTGGTGCAAGACCGGGAAAGCAAAAAGCCCCTGGATCCGGCGCTTAAAACCCATGCCCGAATCAAGGCACAGGCCAAGGAAAACGGCCTGCTGGTCTACCCCATGGGCGGCACCATCGACGGACGCCTGGGCGATCACATTTTGCTGGCCCCCCCCTTTATTTGCACCGAAGCAGACATTAGCGATATTGTGAGTCGGCTCAACGATACGGTATCGCAGGTTTTATAAGATGAATTAACCGCAGCTCCCGTTTTTACCACGGGAGCAACCACATATATTAAATGCACAAAACAACAGGAGAGACCATTTAATGGCACGTTTACCTTATGCCGATTTAACCACCCCACAAACCAAGCCCCTGGTCGACCAGATTGTGGCCGAACGTGGCAGCGTTATTCATTTATACCAAATGCTGTTGCACAGCCCCGCCATTGCCCAGGGCTGGTTGAATTACCTGACCGCGGTACGTCAAAAAAGCACTCTGCCCGGTGATATCCGTGAATTGATTATTATGCGGGTGGCGGTCTTGAATGGCGCTCCCTACGAAGCCGACCAACATGCTCCCATTGCCCTGAAAGAAGGCGTCACCCAAGCCCAGCTTGATGCCCTGGACGACTGGGAAAACAGCGATTTATTTGATGAGCAAACCCGCGCCGTGCTGGCCTACACCGATTCAATGACCCGGCAGATTCAGGTTCCCAAAGAAATTTTTGAGGCCGTCCGCAAGCATTATGACAATCAGAAGCTGGTGGAACTGACCGCCACCATCGGTGCCTACAATATGGTGTCACGTTTTCTGGAAGCGCTGGATATCCACCAGGACGACCAACGGTAAGCGGGTGATTACGCATCCTGGGGTTTCGCCAATGCCAGCTCCACGCAGATCGGGGCATGGTCGGATATTTTGCTCCAGGGCCTGCCTTTTAATACCTGGGCAGAACGGATTTCAAAACCGCGCTGGTACATCCTGTCCAGCCTTAGCCACGGGAAAGCCGCCGGAAAAGTGCGCGCTGGCGGCAATTCCTCGGGGTCTTGCAGGTGCTTAAGCACCTTGGGCAAGGTTTTCAGGGAAATCTCAGGTAATTTCATCCGCTGGGAACGCAGTTTTTTCTCAGTCTCCATGAGCTTTCTGAAGCTGAAGGTATCCCAAAGACGCTTGAATGAAACTTTCATGCGGGGCAGTTCATCATCAAGCCGCAGCGGTGTCTGGGCAAATACCTCATGCACACCCAACTCTTCGGCAAAAAAAGGAGCCAGTTTTTCATTCCAGTCATTGAAATCACCGGCAATAATCAAGGGTTCATCTTCGGGCACCAAACGCTTGATACGTTCGATAATAGCCGCAACCTGACGGATCCGGCTACCGTGAAACAACCCCAAATGCACCACAAAACAATGTATGCAATGCTCACCGATCTTTACCCGGGCATGCAAAACACCACGCTGCTCCAGCTTATGGTCGGAAATATCCTCATTTTCATGGTCAATAATTTCATACTTGGACAACAGGGCATTGCCATGATCGGTTTTTTTCCTGATGGCATTGCACCCATAGGCCACTTCCATATGCAAATGTCCGGCCAATAAGGCAGGCTGGGCATGCTGGTGCCGCTCTTTTTCGTTTCGCCCCTGGATTTCCTGTAAAAAAACCAGATCCGCTTTCAGGCCCGAAAGCCCTGCACTTAGATCAAGCAGTGAACTGCGACGCCCCAAGGCGGTTTTCCCTTTGTGAATGTTATAACTGACAATTCTAAGTACTGTCATGTTTTTTCGTGTTCCTTAAAGAATGAACAGGGTAACCAGCCATTGAACAACCATTTGGATAATTGGAAAAATAATAGGGCTGAGCAATCCGGTTACTATTAATCCTATGAGTATGAACATGCCGTAAGGTTCAATTTTATTGTATTCCCAGGCCAGCTTGGGTGGCAACAAACCCGACAGCACCCGTCCGCCATCCAGGGGCAGCAAGGGAAACAGGTTGAAAACCATTAGAATGACGTTGACCTGAATGCCTGCAATGGCCATGAGCCACCAGAAGCTGCCAAAACCGCCCAGTTCAAGGGCCACTCTGGCCATGATAGCCCAGAAAACAGCCATGAGCAGATTGGCACCAGGTCCGGCAGCGGCAACCCAGATCATGTCTTTTTTGGGATTGCGCAAATTATTGAAATTGACCGGAACCGGCTTGGCCCAGCCAAAAATAAACCCGGTATTCAGCAGGGCCATGGCCAACGGCACAATAATCGTTCCCACCGGATCAATATGTTTGACCGGGTTCATGCTGATTCGTCCCAGCATAAAAGCGGTCTGGTCGCCAAATTTCCGGGCGGCATAACCATGGGCAGCCTCGTGCAAGGTAATTGCAAACAGCAAAGGCAGCGCGTAAACGGTAATTGATTGAACTATTTGGCCAAAATCCACAAAAACAACTCCAGAAATTCCATAAGACCCGAAACGGGCAAGCAAAACACGCCATTACAGAAATTGCGCCCATGAATGAGAATAATTAACGCAACATCCTGCTTTGATCCCCATTTTACCAGCAAGTTGTTGGCAGACTTGTTAAGTGAAAAAAAGACTTCGTTGCAAGAACGCAAAACTTGCAATCGTTTACACCCGGAATAAGGGACTTGCCCTGATTATGTTTAAAATGAGGCAAAAACTTTTGTACAGCGGTGCAATATCGCACCCATGGTTTCAAGGAAAATACAATGCGCTTGGATGGGTCAGACGAAAGCAAAAACATAGAAGATCGTCGGGGCAGCCATACCGGGATGGGTGGTGGCATGTTTGGCCGTGGTGGTGGCGGCAAGAAATTTGGCCTGGGAACCATCGTGCTTATCCTGGTAGCCATCTACTTTGGAGTGGATCCCAACCTGCTGCTGCAAATGACCGGTTCCGACGCCCCCTCACAATATGAAGCAACCACGTATTCACAAGGACCAACGCCAGGCCTCAGCGATGCTGAAAGCAGGTTTGTGGCCAAGGTGCTTAAAACCACCGAAGACGCCTGGGGCAGAATATTCCAACAACAGCAATGGGGGGCCTACCCCGAACCCAAGCTGGTGTTATACAGCGGATCCACACGCAGTGCCTGTGGCCTGGGCCAGGCGGCGATGGGCCCTTTTTATTGTCCGGCCGATGAAAAGGTTTACCTGGATTTAAGCTTTTTCAGGGAAATGGGCCAGCGCCTGGGTGCGCATGGCGACTTTGCCCAAGGCTATGTAATTGCCCACGAAATCGGCCATCATGTGCAAAACCGCCTGGGCATCCTGGATCAGGTCAACGAGGCACGCAGCCGTGGCAACCAGCGTCAGGCCAACGCACTTTCCGTCCTGTCCGAGCTGCAGGCAGATTGCCTGGCCGGCATTTGGGCCAACCAGTTGCGACGCCAGGGAGACATTATTGAACCCGGCGATATTGAAGAGGCCATCAATGCGGCAGCCGCCGTGGGCGATGACCGCCTGCAAAAACAGCAGCAGGGTTATGTCGTTCCTGACGCGTTTACCCATGGCACGTCACAGCAACGCATGACCTGGTTCAAGCGGGGCCTGGAAAGCGGTAATATCGCGCAGTGTGATACCTTTGCCAGCACCCGGTAAGCGCCAGGAAACAAGCGCTACGGCTTTGTCATAATATAAAAGTTATGACAAAGCCGTAAATATCATTTTATTTTCAAAACCACATCAGGTTACATTGGCCGCATACATGAAAATGCATTGTTTTCATGATACTGCCGGGAAACCTCCATCACATTGCACAGACCCGGCATTGTCTTTCCGGAGTCTTTGAAATGTCCAATACGTCCCAATCATTAAGTGTGCAAAAAGCCCTTGATGATGCCCCCATTTCCCGCTACCAGTGGAAAACCATCCTGCTGTGCTTTTTGATTGTTGCCACCGATGGCCTTGATACGGCCGCTATCGGTTTTATTGCTCCGGCCATTATTACCGATTGGGGCTTAAGCAAGCCCCAGCTAACCCCCCTGTTCATTTCGGGCCTTATTGGCCTGACCCTTGGTGCAATTATCTTTGGCCCGCTGGCTGACCGTCTGGGACGCAAGAAAATTCTCATATTCAGCGTTTTCTTTTTTGGCCTCATGAGCCTGCTGTCGGCCTTTTCCCCCAATATGGAAACCCTGGCCTTCCTGCGCTTTTTAACCGGCATCGGCCTGGGTGGTGCCATGCCTACCGCCATTACCATGACGTCCGAATTCCTGCCCGCCCGTCGTCGCTCGGCCCTGGTTACCCTTATGTTTTGCGGATTCACGCTGGGTTCGGCCCTGGGTGGTGTTCTTACCGCACAATTGCTGCATCTGGTTAACTGGCACGGTATTCTGGTGCTGGGCGGTGTGCTGCCACTGGCGCTGGTTATTGTGCTTTACTTCTTCCTGGATGAATCTCCCCGGTATCGTGTCAGCAAAAACGAACCCGCCCAAAGTATTGCCGCCTTCATGGGCAAAATTACCGGTAAAGCCTACCCCAATACGGTCTTCCATCTGGATGAAATCAAAACCGGCAAAAGTGCGGTTACCGCCCTGTTCCAGCCCGGCCTGTTCATGGTGACTGCAGTGTTATGGCTGGCATTTTTCATGAGTTTCCTGATTATTTACCTG
>Ga0265293_10013250_pt1 | contig 10745 bp, 9 predicted proteins | sample Munlanlewell138R_FD_192505 | JGI IMG/M metagenome (GOLD analysis project Ga0265293, IMG submission 192505) | Leachate microbial communities from a municipal landfill in Southern Ontario, Canada - Leachate well 138R | ecosystem: Engineered > Solid waste > Landfill > Unclassified | place: Canada... | reverse complement strand
GCCACAGGCGATGGTGAGCAGGGCAAGGGAACAGCAGGCAGCAACGGCCAGCAGGAGGCGCCAACGACGCATGCAAACTCCAGGGACGCGAAGTGCCCCGAGTGTACGGACGAGCGCCGTTTGACGGAAGAAAAGAGGTAATGAGCGAGTAAGCGGGGTGTCGATTGGCTGTGGACGGATGGGTAGCGGCTGCTGGCTATGGCGTTCGCCGTGTGCCTTTCGCCTGCTCGCAGCCCCCTACTCCGCGATAACGCCCGCGGCCGCGAGCGCGTCGATACGGTCGTCCTCGAAGCCGAACTCGCTGAGGATCTCGCGGCTGTGCTCGCCACATTGGGGTGCGCGGTGCGGGAAACCGCCCAGCGAGCGGCTCCAGTCCGCATAGGCGCGCACTGTCGTGATCGCGCCCATTCCCGGGTCCTCGATCTGCTGGAAGAAGTTGTTCGCATGGAGCCACGGGTCGTCGAACAGCTCTTCGGTCGAGACGGAGGGCGCCGCGGGCACGCCGTGGATGCGAAGCCGGTCGAGCGCTTCGGCGCGGGGGAGCGGGCGCAGGGCGTCGGCGATAACCGTGCCAAGTTCGCCCGTGGCGGGCTCGGTGAGCGCGTGGTCGGCTATCCAGCGCCCGGCCCACTCCGGGTGGCCGAGCGCGGTGACGATGCCGTGGAAGTGCTGCGGCGCCTGTGCGGCGATGCAGATCCAACCGTCCGCGCACTGGTAGAAGCGGCGGACCGCCGAGGGACCGATGAAGTCCCTGCCGCCGACGGGCGACGGCCGCCGCCCGTCGTACCAGGTAACTTCGCCGGACTGGAAGATGATGGTCTGGTTGGTGAGGCAGGTGTGCACTTCCTGGCCACGGCCGGTCCGTTCGCGTGCGTGGAGTGCCGCCTGGATGCCGAAGGCGGCCATCATGGCTGTGGCTGAGTCGTTGATCGCGATCTGGTGGAAGACCGGCTCGTCGTCGCCGCCCTGGGCGGCCATCATGCCCGAACGCGCCTGCAGCAGCGGGTCGAACCCCGGGTCGGCGGCGAGCGGTCCCTTCGGGCCGTAGCCGGTAACGGAGCAGGTGATGATGCGCGGGTTGATGGCGCTGAGCGAGGCGTAGTCGATGCCCAGCCGTTCGCGCACGCCGAGCCGGAAGTTGTCGAGCACGACATCGGACTGGCGCACGAGGTCGAGGAACACTTCGCGTCCGTCCGGGTGCTTCAGGTCGATCGCGAGGCTGCGCTTGCCGAGGTTGTGGCCAATGAAGATGAGGCCATAGGTGCGGAACGGGTCACCTGTTGTGGGCTCGATCTTGATGACATCGGCGCCATAGTTCGCGAGCACGGTGGGCGCGAACGTACCGGCAATGAAGGCCCCGAGGTCGAGCACGCGGACACCCTGGAGCGGCCGCGGGAAGGGGTAGGGGGCCCAACCCACGCGAGGCTCCGGCGCGGGGCGCGGCTCAGGCCAGGCTTCGATGCTCGGCACGCGCACCTCGGCGCTTGGGAGGTGGCGGACTTCGCCCTGCGTCTCGCTGAACTTCACCGGGACGCCCGGGACTTCGACCGTGCCGTGCGCCGGGTGTTCGAAGGTGAGGCGCATTTCATTTGCGGCGACGGTCTCGCTGCGGAACCACTCTTCACGCTTGCCCACAGGCCCACGTGGGACACCGGCTTCGTGAAGGATGCGGAGCCACTCCTCGCGGGGCTTCTCGCGGAAGCGCGCTTCCAGCCGCTGTTGCACCTCCTCTGACATCGGAGGCTGGAAGAGGTTCGCGAATTCGCCATCGACGCCGGGGAGGGCCATGAGGTCGAGCATGTCTGTGGCTTCGAGCGCCTTGAGGAAGAAGGGCGGGGTGAGCGTGCCTAGGAAGAACCACTCGCCATCGGCACACTCATACAGGCGATAGTGGGGGACACCGCCACGGGAGGAGCGCCCGCCGAGGCGCATCATGCCCTCGGCACTGACCGCGCCACCGCTTTCGATCGAGGAGACAGCGTGGAGGCCGGAGACCGTGATTGCCTGGCCCTTGCCGCTCCGGGTGCGCTCCCAAAGGGCCGCGGCGATGCCGTTCGCGGTAATCGTCCCCTGTGCGTAGCCGACCTGCGGGGTGACAAGCGCGATGGGCTGGTCTTCGAAGCTGTACTGCATCGCCGCGACGCCGCTCACCGCGGTGAGCAGGAGCTCGTCCGGCGGGAGGTGGCTCCAGCGGCCCTCGGTGCCGTAGGGCGGCAGCCACGCATGGATCAGCCGCGGGTTCGCTGCCAGGCAGGTCGTGGCATCGAGGCCGAGCCGTTCGAGCTCACCGGGGAGTACATCGAACACTGCGACGTCCGCGGCGGCCACAAGGCGGCGTGCTTCGCGGAGGCCTTCATAGGTATGCAGGTCGAGCGTGGTGAGCCGCTTGTTCCGGTTCCAGCAGAGGTAACCGGGCTCGTCTTTCGCACGGTCGCCAGCGGGCGGTTCGACCTTCAGGACGTCGGCGCCAAGGTCGGCGAAGAGCATGGTGGCGAGCGGGCCCCCGACGCCCTGGGAGAAGTCGACGATGCGGAGATCTGCGAATGGACCGGCCATGGTGCGGGAGTATACGCGCCGACAGGCGTGCTACGCTCGCCGCGGAGGTGGCCACCATGGCTTTCGCGCATCCCGAATACCTTGTTTCGACCGAGGCGCTCGCCGCCGAGCTCGGAGCGCCGGACCTGCGCATCCTCGACTGCACCGTGTTCCTGCGGATGGCGCCCAATGAGGATGGCAAGCAGCGCATGGTCATCGAGAGCGGGCACGACTACTACCAGCAGGGGCACATCCCCGGTGCAGCCTTCGCCGACCTGGTAACCGACCTCTCCGACCCGGACGCGCGACTGCGCTTCACGGCGCCCTCGGCCGAACGCTTCGCCGAGGCGATGTCGCGGCTCGGGGTGGGCGAAGGCACACGCGTGGTCTGCTACGACGCCAACATGACGATGTGGGCCACGCGGGTGTGGTGGCTGCTGCGGGCGTTCGGCTTCGACAACGCCGCAGTACTCGACGGCGGTTGGAAGAAGTGGACGCTGGAAGGGCGCCCCTCCACCACGGAAGTGCCGAATTACCCGCCGGCCAACTTCGAAGCACGCCCGCGCCCGGAGGTGTTTGCTGACAAGGATGACGTGCTGGCAGCGATCGGGGCGGGCGATACCTGCATCATCAACGCCCTGCGGCCGGAGCAACACAGCGGCGAAGCAAGCGGCGGCTACGCACGGCCGGGCCATATCGCGGGCAGCGTCAACGTCTCGGCGGTACACGCGCTGGACCCGCAGACGAACGCCTACCTGCCGGCCGAGGAGCTGCGAACGCGCTTCGCCGATGCGGGCGCGGAGACGGCCGGGAAGATCATCACGTACTGCGGCGGCGGCATCGCCGCGACGAGCGATGCGTTCGTACTGCGGCTGCTTGGCAAGGAGAACGTCGCCGTGTACGACGGCTCACTCTCCGAATGGGCTGCCGACCCGGCGCTGCCCATGGCAACGAGCGCGACCGCGGGATGACGGCCGGGCAAGCACACCTGGACCCGTTCGCTGAACAGGCGGCGGGCTACGAGACATGGTTCGATACTCCGCTCGGCGGCTACATCGACCGGGTGGAACTTGCGGCTCTCGACGAGCTCCTGCCCCCGCCGGGTGCGAACCCGGTGGTCGAGGTCGGGGCGGGCACGGGGCACATCTCCCGGCACCTCACGCGGCGTGGCTACCACATGCTCGCGGTCGAGCCCTCCCGGGCGATGCGCGCGGAGGGTTTCCGGCGGCGGGACGCAAGCAGCCCCGAGTGGATAGCGGGCGCCGCCGAGCGACTGCCGCTGCGCGACGGGAGCCCCGATGGCGTGCTCTTCTTCGCCGTGCTCGAATTCGTCGACGATGCTGGTGCGGCCCTGCGGGAGGCCTTTCGCGTGACACGGCCCGGGGGGTGGGTAGCGGCCGGCGTGCTACACGCGCACAGCTCCTGGGTGGCGCTCTACCGGGCACTCGCGGAGACGGGCATGGAGCCGTGGCGGAGCGCGCGGTTCTTCACGCCGGAACAGGTCGAGACGGTAGCCGGCGCCGCCGCCGTGCGGAGCGCGCGTGCAGCCTTTCTCGCACCGGGAGCGGAGCCGCCGTTCGAGGTCGCGGACAAAGCCGGCCGGCGCGCGGGAAATGCCCCCGCGCTCGAAATCCTGCTGTGGAGGAAACCCGAATGATCCAGGCGAACGTAGCGATCTACCCGCTGCAACAGGACACGAACGCCGCTATCGAGCGGGCGATCGCGGTGATCGAGGCGTCCGGGCTGCAGTGCGAAGTGCGGAGCATGCAGACGGAGCTTCTTGGCCCGCAGGACGAGGTGTTCGCGACGCTCCGGGCAGCCTTCGCGGCAGCCGCCGAGGTTGGCCCGACGGTCATGAATGCGACCATTTCGAACGCCTGTCCGCTGCCCGGCGCATAGACTCACGGAGCCAGTCAGGGCTCGGCGCCGCGGCCCCGGCCCTGGCCGCGGGCAGTCACGAGCGGCCGGCCGGCAGGCGGCCCGGCGCCACGCTCCCGTGCTCGCGTGATGATGCGCACCGGGCGATCGGAGCGGACATAGTTCCACCCCCAGCCCAGGAGCACGGCGAGGCGGTTGCGGAAGCCGATGATGTAGTAGAGGTGGACGATCAGCCACGTCACCCAGCCGATGAAGCCCTTCAGGTGCAGCGGGCCGAGCTGGGCAACGGCGGCGTTCTTGCCGATCGTCGCCATCGACCCCTTGTCGCGATAATGGAACGGCTTCAGGGGCAGGCCCGCGATGGACCGCAGGATATTCTCCGCGACGCTGCGGCCCTCCTGCATCGCCGGTGCGGAGAGCATCGGCACCTCCTTGCCGTCCTGCACGAAGGAGGCGATGTCGCCGATGGCGAACACGCCGGGCACGCTCGGCACCCGGAGATAGGCATCGACCTCGACGCGTCCGCTGCGGCTGCGCGAGACATCGATGGCGCCGGCAAGGTCGTTCGGGCGGACGCCCGCGGCCCAGACGAGAGTGTGTGACCGGATCGTGCTGCCATCGGAGAGTTCCACCTCCTCGGGCGTCACGGCCGAGACGCGGAGGCCAGTGAGGACCGTGATGCCCCGGCGTTCGAGCTTGGTGTGCGCTTCGCGGCCAAGGTCTTCGGGGAAGGGCGGCAGCACCTGTGGCAGTGCCTCCACGAGCACGACTCGGATGGGGTGACCGGCGAGTTCCGGGTATTCGTCGGGGAGCACGCCGTGGATCAGCTCAGAGAGCGCGCCCGCGTATTCGACCCCGGTGGGGCCGCCGCCAACCACCACGAAGGTGAGCCACGGCTCGGCCTCTTCGGGGGTCATGAGCGACGCCGCTTCGAGACAGCGGAGGATGTGGTTCCGCAGCTCGAGCGCCTCGGAGAGGTCCTTCAGACCCAATGCGCGCTCTTCGACCCCTTCGATGCCGAAGAAGTTCGTTGTGCTGCCCGCGGCGACAACAAGGTAGTCGTAGTCGACATCGATGCCCTTCGCGGTGCGCACACGCTTGCGGTCGAAGTCGATGCCGGTAACGTGAGCCTGGCGGAAGCGGACATTTTGCGTGCCGCCGAAGATCGAGCGCACGGGCCGGGCGATATCGCTCGGGTTCAGCAGCGAACTCGCCACCTGGTAGAGCAGTGGCGTGAACAGGTGGTAGTTGTTTGCGTCGAGCAGAAGGACGTCGACCGGCTGCCCGGCCAGCTTCTTCGCGCAGGCGAGCCCGCCGAAGCCAGCGCCGATGATGACCACGCGAGGTTGTCCCATGGATCCAGCCTAGCCGCTTCCGCGGGCATTGATGGTGCGGTTGTGATGGTTCTCGCTATTGCTGCAAAGCCACACCGCCGTGATCCTCGGGTGAAGCGCGAACAGTGCCCCCTGTCAGCGCAGAGCTGCGAGGCAGCCCATTGGCCGCCATCCGAGGAGGTTTCATGCGCATCCTGGTCACCGGTGGGGCTGGCTTCATCGGCTCCCACATCGTCGACGCCTACCTGGCCGAAGGCCACGAGGTCGCGGTCGTCGACAACCTTGCGACGGGCCGGCGAGCAAGCGTCAACAAAGGGGCGAAGCTCCACGAGGTCGACATCCACTCGCGCGAAGTAGAGCGGGTATTCGCCGAGTTCAAGCCGGAGGTGGTGAACCACCACGCCGCCCAGGCGAGTGTGAAAGTAAGCACCGGCGACCCGGTGTTCGATTTGGAAATCAATGGCGGGGGCACGGCCCGGATCGCCTCGCTCTGCGTCGAACATGGTGTGCGGAAGCTGATCTATGCATCGTCCGGCGGCACGGTGTACGGCGAGCCGGCGGAATTGCCCGTGCCCGAAACGCATCCGACGAAGCCGGTTTCGAACTACGGACTCTCGAAGCTTGTCGGCGAGCTGTACATCGAGCTCATGGCGCGCACCGCGGGGCTCGACTACACCAATCTCCGCTACTCGAACGCCTACGGCCCGCGACAGGACCCGAACGGCGAGGCGGGCGTCGTCGCCATCTTCACGGGCAGGATGCTGGCCGGCGAACAGTGCACCATCGACGGCGACGGCGAGCAACGGAAGGACTACGTGTACGTCGGCGACATCGCCCGTGCGAACGTGCTCTGCCTCGAACGCGGCAACGGCGCCACGCTGAACATCGGCACCGGGCAAGGCACTTCGGTGAACGAGATCTACCGTGCGCTCGACGCGGCGACCGGGAACACGATCGCGGCGCGCAACGGCCCGCCACGACCGGGCGACGTGCGCAACTTCTGGCTCGACACGACACGCGCACAGGAAGTGCTCGGCTGGCGGCCAGAGGTCATCTTCGAGGATGGGATCCGGACGACGGTCGCGTCCTTCAAAGAGGACTGAGGGGGAAGGACCTAGGACTTGGTGCCGGGAGCCATTGTCGCTCGGGACTCAAGACTCTCTCCTACGGGCTTTCGCGGACGCGGAAGGAGACGAGCCAGACAACGACCGCAGCGGCGACGCTCATCACGAGGAACGTCACGAAGGTGCTGATGACCACCGCCAGGGGGTGGGCGCCGCCGGGGTGCGTGGCCACCCAGAGCGCGCCGGAGAGCGCACCACCGGCAGCGCCGGCCACACCATTCGCACTGAAGGTGTTCCTATCGCGGCCGGGGCCAGAAAGGAAGAGCGCGAGCAAGGGCGGCCCGCCAAGGTAGAGCGCGATCAGCAGCAACGGCGGGAACACAAAGAGCGACGAGAACCCGAGCACGGCCATGATCGCCAGCGCGGCCCAGAGGCGGCCCCAGGTTGTACCCGGCGGCTCCGGGTGGTGGGCGGGTTCGACGGATGGGGTTGTCGTCACAACTCAAAGATACGGCAGGCGGGGCATCGTGCACGTCGTTGCTGGTGTCCCCTCATCCCCGGGGGAGGAAGCACCTCGCTCGCCGATCTTTGCCCGCAGGCGGTCGCGGGACTGATGCCAGGCCGACCGGCGGACGCAGTTGCGCTTGCGCCGGGGAGGGCGCCGCTTCGACAATCAATCCATGCCCCCTCGTGAGCACATCGTCATCGCAGGTGCTTCGCTGGCCGCGCACCGCGCCCTCACGGAGCTCCGGCGGCTCGGTTTCGAAGGCCGCATCACGCTGATTGGCGCGGAGAAGCACTATCCGTACGACCGTCCACCGCTTTCGAAACAGATCCTCCAGGGCACGTGGGAGCCCGTCCGGACGCTGCTCGACGACCCCGACCACTACAACGAACTCCGCGCCGACCTCCTGCGCGGACGCCAGGCGGTCGCGCTGCACGCTGGCGCGCGCGAAGTCGAGCTCGACGACGGGACCCGCGTAGCCTACGACGCGCTGCTCATCGCGACCGGTGCATCACCGCGTACGCTGCCAAATACCCCGGCGCTCGCGGGCATCCACACCCTCCGGACGATGGACGATGCCCTCGCCCTCCGCGCCGCCTTCGATTCGGGGGCGAAGGTGTGCGTCATCGGCGCAGGCTTCATTGGCGCGGAAGTGGCGGCCTCGGCGCGCGGACGGGGCCTCGAGGTGACGATGCTGGAAGCGCTGGACCAGCCGCTCGCGCGGGTGCTTGGCGCGAAGGTCGGCGCGGCCGTTGCGGAGGTGCACCGTGCACAGGGCGTGGACCTGCGTTGCGGCGCCACGGTGACCGGCTTCGAAGGCAGCGAGCGGGTCGAGGCCGTGATCCTGGCCGACGGATCGAAGGTCGCGGCCGACGTAGTGGTCGTCGGCATTGGCGTGCGCCCCAACACGGCGTGGCTCGTAGGGTCCGGCATCGAGCTGGACGACGGCGTGCTCTGCGATGCGACGCTGGCGACGAACGTGGCCGGCGTCTGGGCCGCGGGCGACGTCGCGCGCTGGCAGAACCCGCACTACGGCGAACATATGCGCGCGGAGCACTGGACGAGCGCGGTCGAACAGGGGATGGCCGTGGCAGCCAACATCCTGCGCGGACCCGGTGCCGGGGAGCCGCACAGCACAGTGCCATACGTCTGGTCGGACCAGTACGACATCAGCATCCAGGTGTACGGCCACCCACGCCCGGGCGACGAAGTGGAGGTAGTGCTCGACGAGCCAGACGCGGGCAAGGTCCTGGCGCTGTTCGGGCGCGATGGGAAGCTCAGCGCCGCCGCCGGTTGGGGCGTCCGCCCCAGGCTCACGCGACTCAACCAGCTACTCGAACAGCACGCCCCGTGGACGCTCGCCCTTAGTCTCGCGCACGAATGAGGACGTAGGCGGAAGGACCCAGGACTTAGTGGGGCGCGCTCGACTGCAGCGGCCGCATGCTTTGCTTTCCCGGAACACGGAGCTGGCACGCTGGCCGGGGGCACTGGGCACGGGGCACAGGGCACTCTAAACTCAACCCGTCGGGTGACTGGCGACGCGCGGAGAACCGCGGGGGAGCCCGGCCGCGGCCCGCGATAGGCCGCTGAAGTCCGGCCGCACGCCTGGGCCAGCGAAGGGAACTTCGGACGTTGTCCCTTCGCCTTTCGACTCCAGAGGAGGCAGGCATGCGCGCACTACTTGGCGTCTACGACAAGACCGGGATCGAGGACTTCGCTCGCGGGCTCACAGAGCTCGGCTGGGAGATCGTCTCGACAGGAGGCACGTTCGCGGCCATCGACAAGGCCGGCGTACCCGTGCGGAAGGTCGAAGACATCACGGGGTTCCCGGAGATGCTCGATGGCCGCGTGAAGACGCTGCACCCGGGCGTCCACGGTGGCATCCTCGCGCGCCGCGATAGCGAGGCACACATGGCGGCACTCGCGGAGCACAACATCGGCGCCATCGACCTCGTCTGCGTGAACCTCTACCCGTTCGTGGCAACGGTCACGCAGCCTGGTGTGAGCTTCGCGGACGGCATCGAGAACATCGACATCGGTGGACCCACGATGCTGCGCGCCGCGGCGAAAAACCATGATTCCGTGGTGGTGGTTGTCGACCCGGGCGACTACGGGAGCCTGCTCGAGCAGCTTCGCGGCGATGGGGTCGGGGCTGCGGAGCGGCGGCGGCTTGCATGGAAAGCGTTCGCACATACCGCCGCCTACGACAGCGCGGTGAGCGAGTGGCTCTGGCGCGAACTGAATGGCGAGACGTTCCCACCCGCACGCACGGTGCCGATGGAACTGGCGGCGCCGTTGCGCTACGGCGAGAACCCGCACCAGGCAGCTGCATTTTATGTCGATCGCTCACTCGGTGAGGCGGGCATGGGCGGCATTGCGACCGCCGTGCAGCACCACGGCAAGGAGATGTCCTACAACAACTACCTCGATGCCGACGCGGCGTGGAACTGCGTGAACGATTTCCCGGGACCGGCCTGTGTCATCGTGAAGCACACGAACCCATGCGGTGTGGCGGAGCGCGAAGACCTGCTGGAGGCGTACCGCCTTTCGGTGCAGGCCGACCCCGTGAGCGCATTCGGCGGCATCGTCGCGTTCAACCGGCCCATCGACGAAGCTCTCGCCCGCGAAATTCGCGAGTTCCGCAACCCAAACGACGGCGAGACGCGCATGTTCTACGAGATCGTGGTCGCGCCGGCCTACACGCCGGAAGGGCTGCAGGTGCTGAAGGGGAAGTCGAAGGACCTGCGCATCCTCCAGGCGGAGCCGCGCAAACCCGGGGCGGTGGCCTACCGGCAGGTGGGCGGCGGCTGGCTGGTGCAGGACGCCGATGACCGTGGCCCGGATGATATCGAATTCCGCACCGTGAGCGAAGTCGAGCCGACAGAGCAGCAGCGCGCGGACCTGGCGTTTGCGTGGCGCGTGGTGAAGCACGTGAAGAGCAACGCGATCGTGGTCGCGAAGGATGGGCGGCTGCTTGGCATGGGCAGCGGCCAGCCGAACCGCGTAAAGAGCACTGAAATCGCGCTCGAAAAGGCGGGTGACGAAGCGAAGGGCGCGGTCCTCGCGAGCGACGCCTTCTTCCCGTTCGCGTGGGGCGACTCGATCGAGAAGGCGTGCCAGGCGGGCATCGGCGCGATCATCCACCCCGGCGGCAGTCTCCGCGACCAGGAAGGCATCGACTGCGTGAACCAGTACAAGGTTGCGATGGTGCTCACGGGGACGAGGCACTTCCGGCACTGAGAAGGACTTAGGGGGAAAGGACTGTGGACTTAGTGCCCCTGTCTGGCCCCGCCCGACTGCCGGGCGGGCGGTGATTCTAAGTCCTGAGTCCTAAGCCCTGCGTCCTCGCATGGGCCCAGTGGGTGATGGCGATGGCAAGGGCGTCGGCGGCGTCGGCGGGGTGGGGGACGCGCTCGAGGCCGAGCTGGA
>Ga0265293_10013249_pt1 | contig 10745 bp, 8 predicted proteins | sample Munlanlewell138R_FD_192505 | JGI IMG/M metagenome (GOLD analysis project Ga0265293, IMG submission 192505) | Leachate microbial communities from a municipal landfill in Southern Ontario, Canada - Leachate well 138R | ecosystem: Engineered > Solid waste > Landfill > Unclassified | place: Canada... | reverse complement strand
CCTGAATTTCTTTTAGCTTTTCCTCAAAAGGAATCTTCAAATCAATGAGTTCACCCGATTTAATATCGAAGACCCATCCGTGAACAACAGGATAGCCTGTTTTAAGATAATACCGCTGCACCACCGCGGTTTTTATCACGTTGAGGCATTGTTCTTCCACGTTTAGCTCAATCAGTCGGCGGTAGCGGGCATCTTCTGACTCAATAAGTTTTAGCTCGGTTTTGTGAAAACGAAAGACATCCCGAATATTCCTGAGCCACGGATTAAGTATGCCCATATCTTCTGATTGCATGGCTGCTTTTACGCCTCCGCAATAATAATGGCCGCAAATCACAATATGTTTCACCTTCAAATTATTCACGGCATAGTTGATAACACTCATCACGTTGAGGTCATTGTTACCAACGATATTAGCGATATTGCGGTGTACAAATACTTCGCCGGGTTTCAGTCCCATCAATTCTTCGGCAGTTACACGGCTGTCGCTGCATCCAATGTATAAGAAATCTGGATCTTGACCTTCCGCCAGTTTTTCAAAATAATTGGCATCAATAGACAGTCTCTCTTTCACCCAGGCTTTGTTGTTCTTGAAAATTTCGTTGTATGTTGTCATTAAGTGTTTTTTTTGAGCAACGAAAATACAATCATTTTGCTCAGTTGTTAAATTTAGGATAAAAAATTTGGGAAATATTTGCCCTTCAATTATAATTTTCAGAAGGTCCGTCACTAACGTAATTAGATTTTTTTTCTTTAAGCCATATTTATTAAAAAACAGTTACATCCTTTCAATAACCATTGCAATGCCTTGTCCAACACCAATACACATGGTGCAAAGCGCAAACGACGTTTTTTGTTGTTCCAGTTGATTAACAGCTGTTGTGAGCAAGCGTGCACCACTCATTCCAAGCGGATGTCCCAGAGCAATTGCGCCTCCCAAAGGATTTATCCGAGGATCATTGTCCTGTAAACCCAGCTCACGGATGCAACCCAAAGCCTGTGCAGCAAAAGCTTCGTTGAGTTCTATCAAATCCAGATCGTTGAGTGTCAGGTTTAGCCTTTTGAGCAGTTTTTGAGTTGCCGGAACAGGTCCCATACCCATAATTCGTGGTAAAACTCCTGCTGTTGACATGCCAAGGATGCGTGCTTTCGGCTTCAAATTATATTTTTTCACTGCTTCTTCCGAAGCAATCACCAAAGCAGCAGCTCCGTCGTTTATTCCCGAAGCATTCCCGGCGGTTATGGTTCCATCGCTGCGAGAAAGTGCTTTTAAAGCAGCGAGTTTTTCAAGGCTGCTCAGGCGTGGATGTTCGTCCCGGCTAACAGTGATGCTTTCGCCTTTTCGCTGTGGAATAAAGACGGCAATAATTTCGCGCGCCAAACTCCCGTTTCTTTGGGCTTCAGCAGTTTTTTGCTGGCTCCATTGCGCGAAAATATCTTGATCTTGTCGGCTTATGCCAAAGTCGTCGGCTATATTTTCAGCGGTTTGCATCATCGATTCGGTGCCGTAGAGCCGGTCGAGGGTTTGGTTGATAAAACGCCAGCCAAGAGTGGTGTCGAACAACTCATTCCCACGGCCATAGGCCTGTTCGGCTTTGCCCATCACGAAAGGTGCGCGCGACATGCTTTCTACGCCTCCGGCAAAAATCAAATCTGCTTCGCCTGCTTTTATGGCCCTGGCAGCAGTACCCACGGCATCCATACCCGAGCCGCAAAGCCTGTTGATGGTAGCACCGGGAACGCTAGCCGGAATTCCGGCAATCAGTGAAGCCATACGACCGACATTCCTGTTGTCTTCACCTGCCTGGTTGGCGCAGCCCAAAAAAACATCGTCAATGGCTTCGGGATCAATCGTTGGATTACGCAGCAGAAGTGCTTTTAATGTAAGTGCGGCCAAATCATCCGGTCTTACAGCAGCAAGGCTTCCACCATAGCGTCCAACAGGCGTTCGAATAGCATCGCAAATATAAACTTCTCTGATTATAGGCATTTGAAAGTAGTTTTAGTGATAAATCGTTTTTTTATAATTTAAGTTAAACACACAAAACGGTTTAAGGGAAACTGATGTTTTGCTCATATAACTCATCTAATTTAGGTTTGATAAACCTGAAACCATTTAAAAGTGCGTCGGATAATCTGTCCACTTCTTTTTGAGTGATGGCGGTGGAAAACATACAGGCACAGGTGTTTATCATGATAATATGCTCTTTGTAGAACAAATAATCCAGGAGCTCATTGATGACCGCGGCCACAGCAGGTCTTTGGTAAGCTTCCCGATAAGTTTGAGGAGGCGAAAGTCTGAAATGAAGCCTAAACATAGAGCCGGCACCTGTTATAGAAACCGGAACATCAGCAATTCTGATTACATTTTCGAGCTGTACAATGGCTTTTGTCGTCAGAGCGTTGAGTGCGTCAACTGCTTTTTGATCAAACAGTTCCATCGCTACTCTGCCGGCAGTCATGGTCATCGGGTTAGCCGAAAATGTTCCTGAATGCGGAAACAGCAGTCGGCTTTGGCCGGGATCTAACACATCCATCACGTCAGAGCGTCCTGCCAGTGCGCCGATCGGAAAACCGCCACCAATTATTTTCCCCTGGGCAGTAAGATCGGGTTTAACTGTATATTTTTCTTGCGCACCGCCATAATTTACCCTAAAAGTAACGACTTCATCGAAAACTAGTAAAGCATTATTGCGGCGTGTCCAGGCGTATAGCGCCTCCACAAAGGCTTTGGTGGCGGGCAAAAGGCCCACCCGATGCGGCACGGGGTCGATAATTACACAGGCAATTTGATCGGCTTGCGTATCTAAAATGTTGAGGGTGTGTTCGGTATCGTTGAAAGGAAAAACGACAACATTGTCGAGAACAGCCTGTGGCGTGCCGAAAGCCACCGGAACGCTATTTGGACTGCTAACATCTCCCCAGTTGAAGGGGTTGGCTGTCTGGCTCACCTCGGCAAAGTCGTAAGTGCCATGATAGGATCCTTCTGCTTTAGCGATTTTCGGCTTGCCGGTAAAAGCCCGTGAAGCTTTAATCATGGCCATTACAGCCTCGGTGCCGCTATTTACAAAACGAATTTTCTCAAAACTTTCTGCCCGGTTTATCAATAATTCGGCCAGCGAAAGCTCTACTTCCGTTGCAAGTGTATAGGCTGTTCCTTTTTTTAATTGTTGCGTAACAGCCTCTACGATAGCCGGATGCGCATGGCCGTGGATGAGCGATGCCATATTGTTCGCGAAGTCAATACGCTGACTGCCATCAACATCGGTAACATAGCAACCCGAAGCTTTAGCTACATACTGTGGAAAGGGTTTGTGATAGACCGTATTTCTGCTTACGCCGCCGGGGAGTAGGCCAATGGCTTTTTGATACAGCGCTTCACTTTTGTTGTTTTGTTTCATGGCAATGACTTTTTAGTCCTTAAAAAACATTGATTTTGTATGCTATTATTGATTGAGGCGTGCATCAGTTTGAGTTTGCAGGTAGCTGAAACTAACGCCCGGCGCCATTTCTTTCACGAAAAGCCCGTCTTTCCTGACATCGATAATGGCAAGATTGGTATAAATCCTGTTCACAACGCCTTTTCCGGTAAGCGGATAGCTGCATTGTTTCACGATTTTTGACCCACCGGTTTTGGTCGTATGCCGCGTAATTACATAAATGGTTTTTACGCCTGCAACCAAATCCATAGCACCGCCTACCGCGGGAATAGCGCCGACTTCGCCTGTTGACCAGTTTGCAAGATCACCATTTTCAGCAACTTGCAAAGCACCCAAAACACATACGTCTATATGTTTGCCGCGAATCATCGTGAAGCTGTCAGCATGGTGAAAATAACAGGCTCCTGGAATAGCTGTCACAGCTTTTTTCCCGGCATTGATAAGTTCGGGATCTTCTTTTCCTTTTTCCGGAGAATTGCCCATTCCTAAAAGCCCGTTTTCGGTGTGATAAATCACTTCACGGCCTTCCGGAACAAGTCCGGCAACCATTTCAGGAATGCCAATTCCCAGATTTACGTAAGCGCCATCGGGTATGTCAAAAGCTACTTTTTGAGCCATTTCATCAGTGCTCCAGCCTTTTATCTCGGTTTTTTCTACCATGGATACCTCCTGTTTTCTGCAATCAGTCTTGATTCGTCAGCCGGATTTTCTACCAACACTACACGCTGAACAAAAATCCCGGGAGTAACGATACATTCGGGGTCGAGATCGCCCAGCTCCACGAAATTCTGCACCTGAACAATAGTTCTTTTTGCTGCCGTACACATTATGGGGCCAAAATTCCGTGCTGTTTTATTGTAAATCAAATTGCCATAACGGTCAGCAGCTTTGGCTTTTACGAAAGCAAAATCAGCTTTTATGGCTTTTTCCATCACATAAGTTGTGTTATCAAACTCCCGGCTTTCTTTGCCTTGTGCCAAAGGTGTACCAACAGAAGTTGGCGTGAAAAAAGCGGGAATTCCGGCACCACCAGCGCGAATACGCTCGGCCAAAGTTCCCTGTGGCACGAGTTCCAGCTCGATTTCGCCTTTTTGATACAATTCAGGAAACACAGTAGAATTGGCCGTTCTGGGAAAAGAACAAATCATTTTTTTTACCCTTTTATGGGCAATCAAAGCGGCAAGACCTACCTCACCGCTGCCGGTATTATTACTTACAATGGTGAGTTCCTTAGCACCCTGATCAATCAAAGCGTGAATCAATTCTATTGGACTTCCTGCCTCGCCAAATCCGCTAATCATAATAGTAGCACCGTCGAAAATATTTGAAACAGCTTCTTTTGCGGAAGAAACAAGTTTATTAATCATATCAGTTTTGCTTAGGCATCCATTTTTTTGCGCAGTGCAGCATCAAGCGAAAGCTCAATTTTTGAAAGCTCATCCACGTAAAAATGTTTTTCGCCCTCAAAAGGCTTTAATTTTTCAATGGTATTTTCGTGGGCGTCATATTTAGTTAGGAAAACCTTATCCATCCATTCCATATTACGGGCTTCGTTAAATTTGAGTGCGAAAGCTTTCTCACCGTTCACCATCACCTCTCCAAGCAAAGAAATTTTGCCTGCCGAAGCTGTCATAGTAATATAACGCGAAGGCCTGTTAATGCTGGGAAGAGAGCGATAAACCTTGCTAAATATCTGATTTATAATAGTCAGCGGGGCGGTGAAATAATGGTGTTCGCCGGTAGGTCGCGCACAATACATCGAATGGAAACCAACAGATAAAGTGGCTAACACATTACCGAGGTCGATCCAGTTTTGGGCTGAGCGGTCGATATCTATTTCGCCATTTTCATTGGAGAACATACTGATATGATGCATCACTGGGCTTTGGCTTTTAAGCGTCACGCCATGGTTTTTAAGGCGACGGATGGCTGCAATAGCCGAAGGATTCAATATTTCACGTGGTGTTGAAAAATGCGACATCAAGACGACCTGTATACCGCTATCAACCAGTTTTTTAAACAGTTCCAGGTACCTGTTGTAATCGGTAGACAGAATCAACTCCGGATGGTAGGTGAGTACCCGAGTTCCAAGTCTCAAAGTTTTGATATGCATCAGGTTATCATCTTCAATAAGCGGTAAAACATAGGCCTGCAACCGTTTAAAAGTGATGTAACTCGCATCGCCTCCAGTTATCAGCACATCGGTAACTTCTTTGTGTTCTTTTAGATATTGGTGCACTTGGTCTATGTCTTTTTGTACGAACATATCCTCGTCACCACGCACCTGAGCATGCCGGAAACAATAGGTGCAAAAGGAGAAACAGTTTTGTGTGCTGGAATCAAAAATCAGCTGTACGTGCGGGTATTTATGCTGGCTCCCTTCCAGAATTTCCAGTCCGCCATCATCAGGCTCAAACCAGGGCTTATTCAGAAGCTGCTTGCCGTCGTGGGGATTGGTTTTTTTCATGTATTCAGCAATATGCCGTTCCTTTTCTGCTTCAGATGTTGCCTTGCTATAGTGTTCAAAAAGCTCCCGATTAATCATTCCCGGCTGCGGAAACACCAGCTGAAACAAGGAGTCTTTGACGAAATTTTTCCAGTTAATTTTATTCAAGACGTGCTTTGTGGCCAGAAAGCGATAAACATTGATAAAAAGCTCGCGTTCTTCAATATGGCCAATATCAATGCCGTTTTCATTTAGTACGCTAATAATTTCACGAAAACCGTTCAATCCTGAATATTTTTCCTTTCCGGTAAAAATAAAATCAGCAGACTCCATAATTCCGGAGTGATGCGGGTAGCTGTTGTGCAGGCGGGAAAGTAATGCGGCAGGCAATAAATTCTCGTTACGGATAGTGTCTTTTATAGCGCTACTATATTGATAGCGGTTCATGAGGTGTTCGACATCTTCTGCTTTAAGGCTTTGTTTAATGCGTGCATCTCCACTTACACCGGGCATTGTTTGGTTGGTTGAATTCATTTTAAAGAGATTTTGAAATAAACTTTTTAACATATACTAAGAACAAATGTACTTGTTTTTCAATATAAATGAATTAAGGTTATTTTAAAAATCGCCGCTTTTAATACGTTACCAATAAATCTCCGAAAAATTAATTGTACGACATAAAAGCATTATTTCCTGATTATTGTTGGTGTTTTGTGCTCACAACATTCAGTTTGATTAGCTATTTTTGCAGCCTGATGGAGAATTTACAAAAAGCGATAAGTGGGAAGCATTTTGCCGTAATTGCAGAAATTTGCCGGCAACACAAGTTGGAGGCTTATGTAATAGGTGGATATGTGCGTGATTTTTTGCTCGGACGAAAGTCGAAAGATGTTGATATTGTGGTTATTGGAGACGGTATTACTTTTGCGCAAAAAGTTGCTAAGAAGTTGGGTAAAGGCAGTGAGGCCAAGTTTTATGGCCAGTTTGGAACCGCGATGCTCAAGTACAAAGGCATTGAGATAGAGTTTGTTGGAGCACGAAAGGAATCCTACAAGCTCTACAGCCGTAAGCCCCATGTAGAGGCAGGTACGCTGGCTGATGATCAGAATCGCCGTGATTTTACCATTAATGCTTTGGCCATCAGCCTTAATGAGAATAATTATGGTCAATTAATCGATCCTTTTGGTGGGCTGGCTGATTTAGAGCAGCAAATTTTAAAAACACCACTCGATCCCAATATTACCTATTCCGATGATCCCTTGCGGATGATGCGCGCTATTCGTTTTGCTACCCAGCTGGGATTTCAAATCGAGACCAAATCTTTTGAAGCCATAAAACGGAACAAAAAGCGAATAAAAATTGTTTCGGCTGAACGTATTACAGATGAGCTGAATAAAATTCTGATGACGCCAAAACCAAGCGTGGGCTTTAAGTTACTTTTTGATACGGGGCTTTTGCATGAATTTTTTCCTCAGATGGCACAACTACATGGTGTAGAGCTGATTAATGGCAAAGGTCATAAAGATAATTTTTACCATACACTGGAAGTTCTCGACAATTTATGCAAAGTATCTGATGATCTTTTTTTGCGTTGGTCCGCCATTTTGCACGATATTGCCAAGCCTCCTACCAAACGTTTCGACCCGCAGCAAGGCTGGACTTTCCACGGACACGAATTTCTGGGAGCGAAAATGGTTCCCGGCATTTTCAACCAACTGAAATTGCCATTGGGAGATAAAATGAAATTTGTGCAGAAAATGGTTTTGCTGCATCTTCGACCAATCGTTTTGGCGCAAGAAACCGTTACCGACTCGGCTGTCAGGCGTTTGCTTTTTGATGCCGGCGATGATATCGATAAGCTGATGCAATTGTGTGATGCCGATATCACCTCAAAAAATGACTATAAAGTAAAAAAATACCGAGAGAATTTTCAGCTAGTTCGCCAAAAACTTAAAGAAATTGAAGCCAAAGATAAAGTCAGAAACTGGCAGCCGCCGGTAGATGGCGAAATCATTATGAAAGTTTTTGGCTTAAAACCAGGCAGGGATGTTGGCGTAATCAAAACTGCCATCCGCGAAGCTGTACTGGATGGTATTATTGAAAATGACTTTGACGAAGCCTATGTTTTTATGAAAGAATTGGGTCAAAAAATGGGATTAGAAATTCACACAGAAGTGAAAAAAGCGGCAGAAGTGAAAAGTAACGGCCCATTGCCGGAAAAAATCAAACCAGCAAAATGAGTCTTCGAAAAAAGTTTGTTTTGGTAGTCACCGGTCCAACTGCTTCCGGCAAAACCGCAATGGCCATCGAGCTGGCGAAAGCGTTTGATACGGAGATAATTTCAGCCGACAGCCGACAGCTTTACCGCGAGATGTCTATCGGTACTGCTGTTCCTTCCACAAAAGAGCTGCAGCAAGTTCCTCATCATTTTATTCATTGCTGTTCGGTAGGCGAAACATTTGACGTGGCACGCTATGAAAAAGAGGTTTTGCTTTTGCTTGAAGAACTTTTTCAAAAGCATGACATTGTTGTCCTATCGGGCGGTACCGGCTTGTACATTGACGCGGTTTGTCGTGGCCTGGATGTTATTCCAAAGGTGAACCCGGAAACTCGTGAGAAAGTAAGCGATTTTTACAGACAATATGGACTCAAAGGCTTGCAAAATGCTGTAGCTGATTGCGATCCGGAATATTTTAAAATTGTTGACCAGCAGAATCCACGGCGCTTGCAACGGGCACTTGAAGTTTTTGAGCAAACCGGTCTGCCTTTTAGTTTTTATCATAAAAAAGCACCCAAAAAACGTGATTTTGAAGTAGTTTGGACGGCTATCGACAGGGATAAAAATGAGCTTCACGGTCGTATCAATCAGCGCGTAGAAAAAATGATGGCGGAAGGACTTCTGGCGGAGGCCAAAAATCTGGTTGCTTTCAGGCAGTTTAACGCACTCAATACCGTTGGATACAAAGAGCTTTTTGCATATTTCGATGGGAAAATAAGTTTGGACGAAGCCGTAGAACAGATCAAAACAAACACCCGTAAATATGCCAAAAGACAATTGACCTGGCTGCGTAAAAACAAAGATTACCAGTGGTTTAAAGCTAATGAGCTGCCTAAGCTGATTCAGTACGTTGAAACTGCGATGAACCCCTAAAACTTATCGTAATAATCCATCAAGCCTTGGGCTGGACTTTTTATGAATTTTCCTACAGTTAAACCTTTGTTATTTAGCTGCTGCCTAAGCTCATCCCGAAAGTAATAAGCAACCGAACCTGTGAATCCGATTGCTAAGTTTGGGTCAGGATTAAAGCAAACAATATAATACGTAATAAAAAGGTCAAAAGATGTGCTGACAAGCGATTGAATAAAACTGTGGGATTTATTTGCGTACGCAAAACGTGAAAAATCAGCGAGATAAGCTGCTGCTCCTGGTTGATGATACACTTTTGTTAAAAAATCAGGCAACTGAAGTGCGTAAGCTTCAGCAAATTTATCGGTGAGTTCTTTTGGTAGCTGCTGCCTAAAAAACGCGCTGCATAGCATTTTGCCGATATGAGCACCACTTCCTTCATCACCTAAAATATAACCCAGAGAAGTTATTTTTGCTGTGATTTTCTCGCCATCGAACAGGCAGGCGTTAGAACCAGTGCCCAAAATACAGGCAATGCCGGCTTCGTGCCCTAATAGAGCATGAGCAGAGGCCATCAAATCGTGGCTGACTGTGATTTTTGTTGATGGAAATAACTCGGATAAAATGCTTAGAACCTTTTGCTGGTTGACTTCGGTACCACAGCCGGCTCCGTAAAACACAAGTTTTTCAATATCAATGTAATCTAGTTGTCTCTTGAGTGTTAAGACTGATTGTTTGAGACTTTCGGTTTCGTGCTGCCACGGGTTAAAACCTGCTGTGCGAATTGGTTTTTTCCACTGGCCATTGTGCTTCACCAGCCACTCGGTTTTGGTTGCGCCGCTGTCTGCAATTAGTATCATCTGCCAATTTTGTGGCTAAATTAGAAACTTATTTCTACAAATGCTGTCGATAGACTTAATGTGTGCTATTTTGAATTGTTTTAATTAGTTTTGCAAAATATAGGTGAGCTGTGAAACAGTGAGGCCTGAAACATATTATAAATCCGAACAATTACTTCTATGAGAAAATGGCGCATTGATGATTCTACAGAGCTATATAATATTAACGGTTGGGGAATTAACTATTTTTCTATTAACGACAAGGGAAATGTTGCGGTTACTCCCCGTGAAGATTTCCCTTCAGTTGATTTAAAGGAGCTGATTGATGAGTTATCGCTTCGCGATGTCAGCTGTCCGGTGCTACTGCGTTTCCCGGATATTTTAGATTCGCGCATAGAGCAAATGCAAAACTGCTTCGATCTGGCTGCCAAGGAATATGACTATAAAGGCAAAAATTTTCTAGTTTATCCCATCAAAGTAAATCAGATGCGGCCGGTGGTAGAGGAGATTGTAAGTCACGGAAAAAAGTTTAATATCGGTCTGGAAGCCGGTTCAAAACCCGAGCTGCATACGGTGATTGCCATCAATACAAACAACGACTCTCTTATTGTCTGCAACGGCTATAAAGATGAAGATTATATTGAGTTAGCACTTCTCGCTCAAAAAATGGGCAGGATGATTTTTATCGTTGTTGAAAAACTTAACGAGTTAAAACTAATCACAAAGATTGCTAAACGCTTAAAAGTGAAGCCTAATATTGGTATTCGTATTAAACTTTCCAGTTCTGGAAGCGGTAAATGGGAAGATTCGGGTGGCGATGTAAGTAAGTTCGGTCTTACCTCAAGCGAGCTACTCGAAGCACTCGATTATCTTGATAAGAATAAAATGCGGGATTC
>Ga0265293_10013248_pt1 | contig 10746 bp, 10 predicted proteins | sample Munlanlewell138R_FD_192505 | JGI IMG/M metagenome (GOLD analysis project Ga0265293, IMG submission 192505) | Leachate microbial communities from a municipal landfill in Southern Ontario, Canada - Leachate well 138R | ecosystem: Engineered > Solid waste > Landfill > Unclassified | place: Canada... | reverse complement strand
ACGAGCAAAAAGATCCGTCATCCCTGTCCAATCAAGCATTTTTTGCCGAGCTGTATGGCAACCATCCTTACGCTCACTCCAGTCGCGGCACCAAACAAAGCATTGCCGGCATTACTCGCCCACAACTGGCCGCGTTTTATCAACAGCACTATGCTGCCGGTAATGTACAGATCGCGCTGGTCGGTGATCTGAATCGTCAGCAGGCCGAACGGATCGCAGAGAGTATCAGCCAGGCGCTGCCACAAGGCCCGGCAGTCGCACCGGTAGCAACAGCCAAACCACTGGCTGCCCACCAAAAACATATAGCATTTGAGTCCAGCCAAACCCACATCCTGCTCGGCCAACTGGCTATTGAACGTGGCCATGCGGATTATGCTGCGCTCTATCTGGCCAACCAGATTTTGGGCGGTAGCGGCTTTGGCAGCCGTTTGATGGAAGAGGTACGCGAAAAACGCGGGCTAACCTATGGCATTTACTCCGGCCTCAGCCCGATGCAAACAGCCGGCCCCTTTATGATCAGTGTGCAAACCCGCGCCGAACTGAGTCAGGCAACTCTGGAGTTTGTCCGTAAACTGTTGCGTGACTTCATCGAACACGGCCCTACTGCAGAAGAGCTCGCCATCAGCAAGCAGGAAATTCTCGGCAGTTTTCCACTCAGTGCAGCCAGTAACTCGGCGATTGTCGGCCAGTTGGGTGCCATCGGCTTTTATGGCTTGCCATTGACCTGGCAGGATGATTTTATCCGCCAGATTGAACAACTGAGCCTGGAGCAGGTGCAGGCCGCTGTACGCCGTCACCTAAATGCCGATGCCCTGACCATCATCACGCTTGGCCCTGACGTAGAGCAACTGCCATTACCGCCAGCAGTCGAGCGTAGCTCTCAAACAGAAGGTAGCCGACACTGATGGCTCGCCAACCAAAAACCACACCCGCCCGCACCGGCAGCAACCAGCTGCGCATCATTGGCGGCCAGTGGCGTTCACGTCGCCTTGCATTCCCTGATGTGCCTGGCTTGCGCCCCACACCTGACCGGGTGCGGGAAACCCTGTACAACTGGCTGGCCGCCCATATCAACGGGGCACATTTGCTGGACTGCTTTGCCGGTAGCGGTGCGCTGTTTCTTGAAGGTCTGTCCCGTGGCGCGACTGGCGGCACCGCACTGGAACTGAACCGTAATGCGGTCACCAGCCTACGTGATAATCTGCAACTGCTGGATGCCAGTCAGGGCGAAGTGATCCACACCGATAGCCTGCACTGGCTGGACCAGTCCGCCAGCCGTCAATTTGATCTGGTTCTGCTCGACCCACCCTTTCATCAGGGCTTGCTGCAACGCAGCTGTCAGCTGGTACAGGAACAAGGCTGGCTCGCACCCGACGCACTGATCTACACCGAAAGCGAACAGCCTCCATCTACGCTTGGGTTGCCGGCCAGCTGGCAGCTGCATCGTGAAAAACATAGTGGACAGGTATACTACGCACTCTGGAAAACTTAGGATCTGATTGTGGAAAATCTCAAAGGGCTGCTCGCTATCGGCACATTGCGTGCCATTGCTCTACTGCCATGGCCTGCCGTACAAAAACTGGGCCGCCTGCTTGGCTGGCTGATGTACAAACTGCCCAACCGCTCCACCAAGGTAGCGCGGATCAACTTGAGCCACTGCTTTCCCGGGTTGCCTCCCCGTGAACTGGAAGAGCTGTTACAAGAAAATCTGAAAAACATCGGTCAGTCCTTTACCGAAAGCGCCTGTGCCTGGATCTGGCCTCCAGAAAAAACCCTGAAACTGATCAAATCCGTCGAAGGGCTGGAAATTCTGCAACAGGCCCGTGCCCAAGGCAAAGCCATCGTCGGCATCACCAGCCACCTCGGTAACTGGGAAGTCCTCAACCACTTTTACTGCCTGCACGGCGGCAACCCAATCATTTTTTACCGCCCGCCCAAACTCAAGGCACTGGACGATTTGCTGGCCAGCCAGCGGGTACAAATGGGTAACCGCGTGGCTCCGTCCACGCGCGAAGGCATTCTCAGCGTAATAAAAGAAGTACGCAAAGGTGGTGCCGTCGGTATCCCTGCCGACCCCGAACCCAGCTTGAGCTCCGGCGAGTTTGTCCCTTTTTTAGCCATTCAGGCACTGACCAGCAAATTCGTTGCCGGCATGCTGGGTGGCAAGCAAGACAAGGTGACAGGCATTTTTTTGCATGCCATCCGCCTGCCGGATACCAGCGGTTTCAAAGTGATCATAGAAGCAGCGCCCGACGAGATGTACAGCACTGACACCAAAACTGCCGTAGCAGCCATGAGCCGCACCCAAGCCAGCTATGTCGAACGCTGGCCTGAACAATACATGTGGACAATGAAACGCTTTCGCCACCGGCCCGACAACGAGCCCCGCTGGTATTAAGGCTTGAACAAACACTTTAGAGACCCTAAAGTGTTGTCACTCACAAGGAACAGGTAATCGTCATGCAAGTACATCTGCGTCAGCACATTCGTACCGCCCTGAAATGCAACATTAAAATCAGCCACCCTGATTTCACCGAAGACATTTTGGCTGAAACCGAAGACTTGTCAGATACCGGTGTATTCGTCCAGCATCCCGAACTGACCAAGCTGAAAGTAGGTGACGTGGTTTACGGACAAGTGCAGGACATGGCGATCGAAGCACCTGTGTTGATGCTCGAAGTGATGCGCGTAACCTCAAATGGAGCCGGCTTCCGCTTTATTCAGGAATAAGCCGCTCACCGCATACTTGTCTGGCACCAGCCCTGTTGGCAGTACTGCACTGTCGGCGCTTGTTGCCGGCTTTCTGCTTCGTGCTTCTCCATTGCCAGCAGAAGTAACCGTTTCCAGCCAAATACATTAACAGTTATGCCAGGCCAGCTCGGTCACCACTGCGTCCAGCGGCATATCCCAGGCTTCCAGCGGTAGCCTTTCCACCTGTTGGCACGAATGCGCCAAACCAAGCAGCGGTGGCAACGGTAAATTGCAAGCAGCCAGGCTGCGGTCATAAAAGCCACCACCCATACCCAGCCGGCCACCGCTGGCATCAAAACCGACCAGCGGCAAACAAATCAGATCCAGCGTCCATAACCGGCGCTGCTGACGTGCATCCGGCACCGGCTCGATAATGCCGAACCTGTTCTTGCGCCAGCGGGTCGCTGCAGTAATACGCTGAAATACCATATGCCGTTCCGGCCAACAGGATACCACCGGCAAATACACATTTTTTTTACGCTGCTGTGCTTCCTGCAAAAGTAAATGGGGGCTGATCTCGCCATCGCTGCTTAAATACAATGCAATATCGCGGGCACGACGAAACCAGGCATGCTGTGCCAGTTGCCGGTATAAACCTTGTGCAGATGCTGTTTGTTGTGCAGTTGAGAGAGCTCTGCGCTTATGTCTGAGCAGACTGCGCAAAGCCTGCCGATCAGCCTGATAGGAAACAAGAGTGGTCATGGAGAAAGAAGAGACTCCCCGAAAGTGCCGCTGCTGACGTGGCCCTTGAACCCGAAGAGTCCAAGGTGGAGCCCGCTTTGAACCTTTAGGCTTTCCGCTAGGGACATGCACACCAGTTCACAGGTGCAGGCTCCGTTTTGAGTAAATCGGCTCAGGGACGTAATCAGCTGGCGTACACTCCAGGGAGCTGGCACCCAGTATACACAGGAAGCTCCACTGCCTCAAACCTGATCCCGGCCTGTCCCGTTCAGCAGTTCAGGACTCAGCCAGTGCCTGCTCCAGCTGCGTCATCAGCTGCTGCATCTGTTCGCCGTTCATGTCGCTGGCTTCTTCCAACTGTCGAGTACGGTGCTGTAAATCATGAGTAATATTCAGCGCGGCCAATACGGCAATCCGTTCGGCCCCAACCACCTTGCCACTACGCCGAATCTCGCGCATTTTGCCATCCAGGTACGCTGCCGCCCGCTCAAGATTGCTACGCTCGTCAACCGGACATACCACATGGTATTCCTTGTCCAGAATATATACGGTTACGGTTTGCGTCTTGGCTTGTGCTTGCATCATGATTCTTGCTCCAGTGCCTTGAGTCGGGAAATCATCACCTCGACTTTCTGCCGGGCGGTTTCATTTTTGCTGATCAACTGGGCACGTTCCTCCAGCCAGTGTTGTTCTGCATGTTTTAAGGCAGCGTATTGGGCTTTGAGTTCAGCATGCTGCTGTATCAGCCTCTGGACATTGTCTGCCAGAGCGGCAAAATCCGGTTTTTTCACACGGCCTCCTGTCATTGGGTACGCATCTGATGGTCCGGGCGAGGCTCTACCGGTCAACAAAAACCGGCACAAGTCATATTCATGACCAGCCATTCGAGCCCATCACAATACAACAGGCCCCGTAACACAACAATCGTGCTGCCAACAAATACGTTACACAGCCTGCGGCACCAACCGGTTCAGGCTATACTTGCCCCCTTCGACCTTCAAGGCACCTCCAAGTTTCAGGACCCATCCGATGAGTGAATCAACCTCCGCCTATACGGCCTTTGTCAATCTGCTGGTCAGTCAGGGCCAGCACTTCAGCCCGGCCGAGCTGCACGGTCTGCTGGTCGGCCACAGCTGCGCCGGTGCCGGCTTTACCGTCGACGCCTGGCTGGAGAATGCTGCCCAGCTGTTTGACGGCGAGATCCCCGCTACCCTACAACCGGCCCTGGTCGGCCTGCAGGATATGCTGAAGACTGAAATTTGTGCCGAAGACTGTCTGGCCATTACCCTATTGCTACCCGGTGATGATGACGCACTCACTCTGCGCAGCCAGGCACTGGGCGAATGGTGCCAGGGTTTTCTCAGCGGATTTGGTGGCAGCATTGGCAGCAAAAAGCTGTCGGATGAAGCTCGCGAGATTCTGGAGGACTATATTGCCGTGGCACAGATTATCGAGCCAGAAGGCGATGATAACAGCTCCGACGAAGCCAGCTTTATGGAGGTCAGTGAATACTTGCGCATGACCGCCGTCTATCTGTTCACCGAGTGCAATCCGCCTGCAGTTCCGGCTGCCAAGCCCGAACAACCGGCCATTCACTAAACCTCCTGAGGACTTCTTCGTGTCTGTCATCCGTCCCGCCGAATTTGCCCAGCGTCGCCAACAACTGATGGCACAAATGGCTGTCAACAGCATTGCCATTTTGCCGGCCGCTCCGGTCAGCAACCGCAACAACAGCGTGGATTATCCCTACCGGCCCAACAGTGATTTTTATTACCTGTCCGGCTTTGACGAGCCGGAAGCGGTACTGGTGCTGATCCCCGGCCGTGAACATGGTGAGTACATCCTGTTTAACCGCGAGCGTCACCCGGAAAAAGAACTCTGGGACGGCCTGCGCGCTGGCCAGGAAGGTGCCGTACAAAACTTTGGCGCTGATGATGCTTTCCCGATTGGGGATATCGACGAAATCCTGCCCGGTCTGCTTGAAGGGCGTGACCGGGTGTACTACTCGGTGGGTAAAAACCTGACGTTTGACCAGCAATTGATGGACTGGGTCAATGTGATCCGCAGCAAGGCCCGTCTGGGAGCCAGTCCGCCCAAAGAATTTGTCATGCTCGATCATCTGCTGCATGACATGCGCCTGTATAAAAGCGCCAGCGAAATCCGGCAAATGCAACAGGCCTGTGACATTTCTGCCCGCGCCCATACGCGTGCCATGCAAACCGTGCAGGCAGGCCAGTATGAATATCAGCTGGAAGCAGAGCTGGACTACGAGTTCCGCAAAAGCGGCGCACGTTTTGCGGCCTATTCGTCGATAGTCGCTGGCGGTGCCAATGCCTGTATTTTGCACTACGTCAATAACGATGCCCTGCTGCGCGATGGCGATCTGGTGCTGATTGATGCCGGCTGCGAGATCAACTGTTATGCCAGCGACATCACCCGTACTTTTCCCGTTAACGGACGGTTTTCTCCCGAGCAACAAGCCCTGTACGAAGTCGTACTGGAAGCCAATCTGGCAGCTATTGCCTGTATACAGCCGGGCCGTCACTGGAACGAACCACACGAAACCAGTGTCCGGGTGATAACCGAAGGGCTGGTCCGCCTCGGCCTGCTGCAAGGCAATGTTGACGAGCTGATTGCTGCTGAGGCCTATCGCCCGTTCTATATGCACCGTGCCGGACACTGGCTGGGACTGGACGTGCATGATGTTGGCGAATACAAGGTCGGTGGCCAGTGGCGCGTGCTGGAACCCGGCATGTGCCTGACCATTGAACCCGGCATCTATGTCGCCAGGGATAATCTGGCTGTAGAGGCAAAGTGGCGCGGAATCGGCATTCGTATCGAAGACAATGTGGTGGTCACCAAACATGGCCACAATGTTCTGACCGGTAGTGTACCCAAGGCCGTTGCCGAGATCGAAGCGCTAATGGCAGCCAGTCACTAAAAGGAAACAGCGATGGAATCTGTGGATATTGCGATTATCGGTGGTGGCCTGGTGGGCGCCAGCCTCGCGCTGGCCCTGCAAGAAGGCGCTCGCCAGCGCGGCTGGCGCATCGCCCTGATCGAGCCTTTTGCTCCCGGTAACGAGTTCCAGCCCAGCTATGACGCCCGTGCCTCGGCACTGGCACATGGCAGCCAGCAGATTTATCAGCGCTTGGGCATCTGGCCGCAAGTGGCCAAACGGGCCGAGGCCATCGCACAAATTCATGTATCCGAACAGGGGCGCTTTGCTGCTGCCGAACTGCATGCCACCGAACAACAGGTATCGGCACTGGGTCATGTGGTCGAAAACGCCTGGCTCGGCCATTGCCTTTGGAGCGCACTCGACCGCGAGCTGATCGAATGGTATTGCCCTGCGCGGGTAGCCAGCATGCAAGCTCAACCCAATGGCTATCAGCTGCAACTTGATAACGGCAACAGCCTGCACTGCAAGCTGGCCATTCTGGCAGACGGCGGACGCTCCACTTTGCGCCAGCAACTGGGCATCCACTGTCAGGAGCGCAGCTACAATCAAACCGCGATCATCAGCAATGTCAGTCCGGCCCACAGCCATCACGGCTGGGCATATGAACGCTTCGCCCCGGATGGCCCCATGGCCCTGCTGCCAATGACCGACAACCGTTTTGTGCTGATCTGGACCCGGCCTCCGGCGGAAGCCGAACGGCTCGCAGCCCTGCCACCGGACGCCTTTCTTGACGAGCTACAAGATGCATTTGGTTATCGTATGGGACGCTTTGTTCAGCTGGGCCAGCGGCACCTGTATCCACTATCACTGGCAGTCAGCAGCGAGCAAGTCCGCCGCCATCTGGTGGTACTCGGCAATGCCGCACACAGCCTGCACCCGATTGCCGGCCAGGGCTACAACCTGTCCCTGCGTGATGCCATAGCCTTGGCTGAGCAACTGCTCGCCAGTAACGCACCGCTGGGTGATCTCACTACCTTGCAGGCCTATGTCGCCGGCCAACAAACAGATCAGGAACTGACCATCGGCTTTTCCGACCAGATCACCCGCCTGTTCTCCAACCGAACTCCCGGCCTAAGTCAGGCCCGCAGTTTGGGTTTGCTCGGTCTGGAGCTGTGCCCGCCAGCTAAAAATATTTTTGCCCACCAGGCCATGGGACTGGGCAGCCGCCCTGTGATTTCCGGGAGTACTGCATGAACGCAGAGGTCATTATTGTCGGTGCCGGGATGGTCGGCAGTGCGCTGGCTGCTGCCCTGAAACATAGCGGGCTGGATGTTCTGCTGCTGGATGGCGGTGAGCTGCAACCTGCTGCTTTCACGCCAGCAGATGCCTTTGAACCTCGCGTCAGCGCCCTGTCCGCTGCCAGCCAGAATGTACTCGTCAACCTCGGTGCCTGGGACGGTATTATTGCCCGACGCGCCAGTCCCTATCGCCACATGCAGGTCTGGGACGGCTCCGGTACTGGTCAGATTCACTTTAGCGCCACCAGTGTGCAGGCTGAAGTACTGGGCCATATTGTCGAAAACCGTATTGTGCAGGATGCCCTGCTGGAACAGCTGCAAGACGGCTCCGTACGCTTGCTGCCCAATGCGCGTCTGTCCATGCTGCGCCGCTCGGGCAACGACTGGCTGCTTACACTCGAAGATGGCAGCAAGTTGCGTGCTCCCCTGCTGATTGGTGCTGACGGTGCCAACTCCAGCGTACGCAAGCTGGCCGGTTGTGCCACCCGCGAATGGGATTACCGTCACCATGCCGTGGTCACCAGCGTGCGCACAGAACTGCCACATCAACTGACTTGCTGGCAACGCTTTACCGACGAAGGACCACTGGCCTTCCTGCCATTGCAGCATACTGATGATGAAAACTGGTGTTCAATTGTCTGGTCATTACCGCCAGAGCGGACCAAAGCAGTGCTGCAGCTGGATGATGACAACTTTAACCACGAATTGACTGCTGCGCTGGAAGGCAGGCTGGGGCAGGTGCTACACAGCGACCGCCGCTTTGCCGTGCCGTTGCGCCAACGTCATGCCAAGCGTTATGTCGAGCCGGGACTCGCTCTGCTGGGTGACGCTGCTCATGTCATTCATCCACTGGCCGGCCAGGGTGTAAACCTGGGCTTTCTGGATGTGGCCGAACTGGCACAGGTGCTGCTCAAGGCACTGCAACGTGGAGAAGAGTTGGCCAGTCTGCAGGTGCTCAGTCGTTATGAGCGCCGCCGCATGCCGCACAACCTGTCAATGATGGCTGCCATGCAAGGATTTCAGGAGCTATTTCAGGCGGACGCATTGCCGCTGCGCTGGCTGCGTAATGTCGGCTTGCGGCAGGTCGACTCCATGCATGAGGCCAAAGCACTGTTTGTGCGTCAGGCTCTCGGACTGGGTATCGACCTGCCACCGCTGGCACAGGCCAATTAGCCGATTTCAGCAATCAGCTGGTCAAGCAAGCTGACAATATGCTCGGAAAACTCTTCGATCTGGGAAAACATTCGCTCGGCTTCCTGATGGTTACCGGCCTGTCTGGCCTCGATAATCTCGCGAATCAGCGCATGCAGCCGCTCATGGGGTTGCTGTAGTTGCTGCATCGGTGCCAGATGGCCAAAACTTTCCCGGCCTACACTGTTGCACCAGCGCCCCAGGTCACAGTCGTTGTGACTGCTGGCTTCAGCCAGACTCAAGGCTGATTTTCCATCCAGAAAATTGCGAATACGCACGCGCCAGGCACGGTGGGCGCTTTTCGCCATTTCCAGCTCGGTGGCCGCATCCACATCAACCTTGAACGCCCGCATTTGCCCGATCAGCGACGCAATACCTGCTCCCATTTCGCTGGCGGAGCCATTGATATTGTCGGCATGATGCACCGTTTCCAGTGCACCATCATTGATGAATACCAGATTCTGATTGATATCTTCCGACACCGTAGTTTGTTCTTCCGCAGCCGCGGCAATCTGGGTACTCATATTACTGACCTGAGCGGTCGCGGTGGTGATGGCATTCAGCGAGCTCTGCATATGCTCAGTCGCCTGCGTCACATTGGCTGCCTGCTCCTGACTTTGCTCCATCAGGCTCACCGACTGCGCCACGCCATCCTGTAACTGTTTGATCATCTCCTGAATTTCACCGGTTGCTCCCTGTGAACGTTGCGCCAGCTGGCGCACCTCATCAGCCACCACGGCAAAGCCACGTCCGTGTTCACCTGCCCGTGCCGCCTCAATCGCCGCGTTCAGGGCCAACAAGTTGGTTTGTGTGGAAATACCATTGATTACATCCAGAATCGAACCGATATTGGCACTGTACTCGTCCAGCGTCTGGATGCTGGCACTGGCCTGCTCTACCGCAGCGGCCAGCCCCAGCATGGCCTCACTCCCACTATTGACTGCTTCATTGCCCAGCAACGAGCTGGCTGCCAACTCATCGGTAACGATCGCCGTATTGGCTGCATTACGGGCAATTTCCTGGGCAGTCGCCGACATCTCATTCATGGCGGTCGATACTTCCTGGGTTTTATGCTGTTGTTGCTCGGCCACCTGATGAGCTTCCACGGTCATGCGATACGCATAATCAATCTGCCCACCGAGCGCACCCGCCTGTCGCATCACTTCCACGACAGTATGCTCGACTTTGCCAATAAACAGGTTGAACATCCGCGCCACTGCAGTTAGCTCATCTTCACCCTCTTCCGGCAAGCGCTGGCGCAGGTCCTGCTCACCCTCGGCAATATTGCGAAATGCATCCATAAGCCGCCTCAGCGGCACCACAATGCTGCGAGCCAACAACCATGCTGCCAGCAGTCCGACCAGCAAAATACCGGCTGCAATCATGACTGTGTTGCGTACAGTGGCCTGATAAGCAGATACCCCCGCGCTGCGGTCGGCATACACGGCAACGACGCCAATCACTTTATCACTGTAATCACGCAACGGAACCGCAATGGCTGCCAATGCCCGCCCGCTGTTATCCTCAAAACGCCGGACTACGGTTTCGCCACGCATAGCCTGCTGCATGGCTTGCGAATCAAACAGCATAGTGCTGGTGGTGCTGATCAAAGCGGTGAACGTACTGCCTTCGGGCCGGTAAATGCCAATGTCGGCACCATGGGTGCTTTTGTAAGTATCTACAAATGACTGACGCAGGCTCATGCCCATTTCCAGTGTGCCCAGATGCCTGCCGTCTGCAAATACAGGAACCACACCACGCACACCCAGGCCCGCGACACCCTCTTCCACTCCGGATACATTGCTGCGGCCCTGGTTGGCCGCAACTACGGTGTGACGAAACGATGACAGGTCGTCACCAAAATTATCAGGATCGTGCAGACGCAAAAACGAAGTGGCAGGTGCCAAATGGAACTGCATTTGC
>Ga0265293_10013247_pt1 | contig 10746 bp, 10 predicted proteins | sample Munlanlewell138R_FD_192505 | JGI IMG/M metagenome (GOLD analysis project Ga0265293, IMG submission 192505) | Leachate microbial communities from a municipal landfill in Southern Ontario, Canada - Leachate well 138R | ecosystem: Engineered > Solid waste > Landfill > Unclassified | place: Canada... | reverse complement strand
CTAATCCAAAATCTTTCTCAAAATAGAAGTCTAGATCATTTACACTCTCTTTTTCAAATATATCTCCATACTCTCTTAGAATATCTTCATTTGAGGTAAATATTCCTATCTCATCTTTATTATCTCTCTGTTCCATGATTGTTTAATAGATAAGGTTATAGGTTATTATATGTATTTAATCTCCTCAATGTAAAGTTTTAACTTAAGAGCTTAATATCGTACAATATAGATAGAGAGATATATAAATTATAAATTTCCCTTAGTTATGAATATAGAAGATATACAGATTACATTTGTAGGTATGGATCCTACTGATGCTTTAAAGAAATATGTAGTAGAGAAGATAGAGAAACATAAACATCTTTGGGAAGATGCTACCTCTATAGAGGTATTTCTTAAAGATACTGTTTACAGTAGGGGAGTTGAGCATGATTTTAGAATAGATATAAATGTCTTTTTACCAAACAGTGCAGTTAGAGTAGAGGAGTCTGGTCCTGATATGTATGCAAATATTGATGAAGCATCAGATACACTTGCAAGAAGGCTTAAGAGATATATAGATAAGAAATCATATTGGGAAGGTGCTACACCGTGGAAGGTATTAGAGGCTAATGCACAACTCAGAAGACCAGTAGAGGTAGTAGATGACTATTCAGATTATGTACCAAGTATATCTGTAAGAAAAAAGATAGAGGATATGAGCCCTTTAGAAGAGGGTGAGGCTATAGAGAAAATGGAGCTATTAGGTTATGACCAGCTTCTATTTAGAAGTAAGAAAACAGGAAAAATCTCTATGATATATAGAAGATATACTGGAGATTACGGATTGGTAGAGCCAGCAGACAACGGGATATTATAAAAAAGAAAGGGGGCTATTAAGCCCCTCTTTCATTACCTTTCTAATTACTCACTCTCATTGCTATTAGCTTTCTCTGTTAAGTTCTTAATGATATTTACTGTTGTTGTAAATACACCGTACTTAGGTTTCTCAACTGAGTTATCCTGTATTCTATACTCACCGTAAAGACCATCTATCCATGTATATTTCTTGTTCTCTACCTCTTGCTGTAGGTAAACATCCAATGTTTTATCTTTGTATAGCTCATAATCTAATTTCTCTCCATCTTCTAATGCTGCTGTTTCATTTGGGAAGATAACTGCACTGTACTGGTCAAAGAAAGCTTTTACATCATCATCTGTATACTCTATAGAAGGTTCTAAAATCTTTTTAAGAATAAGGTCTAATTCAATTTGATCTCTTAATTCTTGCTCTGTTAAATTGTTAGCAACAAGTGCAGCTTCATATGATTCCTGTCCTCCAATACTGCTAATAATTTCATCTAATCTCTCCTGTACTTCCTCTTCCTCAACCTTAACATCAGCCTTTTTTGCTTCCTGTCTAATTATCTCCTCATCTATTAACTGCTTAGCAGTGGATTGTCCATAAAGTTTCTCTAATTTCTTATGGTACTCATTGTTACTTATCCTTACTCCATTAACAACTGCTACACTGTATCCATTGTTTAAGTACTGAACAGCAAGATCTATTAAAAAGAAAGATACTATAACTACCAATACTACTATTGCTGGTTTAATAAATTTCTTATAGTTTTCTAACTTAGGTTTTGTAATTTTAACCTTAGGGATAGTAGGTTTCTTTATTCTAAGAGTTACACCTTTACTCTTCTCTGTCTTTACTGGTTTAGATTTAGCTTTTGCCATTAGGCTCTGTATGAAAAATTAAAATATACTTAAAGTTTTGATTAAATATTGATTACTAATCTAACTTATAGTTTAACTTAGATGAGTTTAACAGAAAGTTTTATTTTTAGCAAAGAGTTATTATTGGATATGTAAGTAGAAGGATGTCCTTCCATCGTTATGTTTTACAAAAGCATACTTAGTTGGATTTGAAGGCATCTTTGTTGTATATACTCCGTAGTATACTCTTCCAGAAGCAACAGCTTTTATATTTGCTCCCTCTCCTCTTAGGTTGGCTTGATTACCGTACAGTCTTATATAGTAATCAACAATATCACATATTCCTGTTTGTACTGTATATCCACTACCATCTTGATTTCCAACAGAGAAGGTTACCATATCTATAGCTGTTTTATGACTTGAAAATGGTTGTGTAATATATGCACCTGAATATGGAGCAGGATATATTCCACTTGATAGGTATCTACCATTTACAGTAAAGAAATTCTCTGGATTAAGTCTAATACCATTAGGATCTCTAATCTCAAAATGAAGGTGAGAGCCGTATGAGCATCCCGTATGTCCTTGGCGTCCTATTATGGATTCTCCTCCAACCACTGGTGCTCCATTACCAAGTTTACCTTGTAAGAATAGTTGATATGCTACATCTGAGATAATGTTATCTGTTTCAAGTATTATCTTTGAGAGAGTATCTAATTGAGCTTTATACTCCTTCTCTCTTCTTAAAGATTCTGCAAGTAGTCTATCTTTCTCTGCCTTCTGTTCATCTAATATCGCTTTCTCTTCTACTAATTTCTGTTTCTCACTCTCTATATCGTTCCTTTTCTTTTGTAATTCTACCTTCTGTTGTGCAAGGATAATTTCTTCTTCTTCTAATGTTAATACCTTTGCTCCGAATTCTTCTAAAGAGCTTTTATCCTTAGCTCTAGTTTCTATTAAATATTTTGTCTTTCTTAAAACGGTATCAATATTCTTTACATCCATGATTAACTCAAGCATACCTACATATGAATATTTGTATGACTCAGTCACTCTTTTATTAACAGTTTCTTCTAATGTATTAATTTCTTGCTGTAATATACTTAGATTATCCTCTTTCTCTTGTATTTCTTTAGAGAGGATATTTATCTCTAAATCTTGAGCTGTTATCTCCATATGCAGTGTACTTATTACTCTCTCTGTTTGTTCTACCTGTGCATTAATATATGTTAATTTCTCTTTAAGAGTAAGCTGTTGATAATCTTCATTCTTTAATCTTTTCTGTAGAGATCCCTGACTCTTCTCTAGTTTTTCTAATTCTTTTTGTAAACAGAGATATCTTTCTTGTATAGGCATTGATTCTGGACAAGCATCACTAGCTTTAATATCCCTAGTAAGAGATGGGAGTAGTAGTGAGAGTGCTAGCATTAAAATTGTAAAAACTATTAATATCTTCTTCATTTATTCCTCTATTAAATATTTTCTTACAGCACTGTAGCTACTTAGGAAACCTATTGTAGAACCTATGATTAAATGTATTAAGAAGTAGATAAGGATGAATGCTAAGTTAAACTGTACTAAGAATGGTAAGTTAAAATCTACTAAAAGTTGATTTATCCAAAATGCAAAGTCAGTACCTTGAGTATAGATGACAATTGAGTACCAAGGAATTAATATTATTAAGGAAGCAACAAGACCTCCTATTAATCCGTAGAAGGTACCCTCTAGAAGAAATGGAGTTCTTATAAATTTGTCTGAGCTACCTACTAAGTGCATAATCTCTATCTCTTCTTGATGAAGTTTTATATTAAAACCAATAGTTACTCTTATTAAAGATATTGTAACTACTATCATTGCAGATATAAGGGCTACAGAACCAATATTAATTACTCTAGAGAGAGATCTCATATTCTCAACTACATCTCTAAAGTACATTACTTCATCTACAGAAGCGTTTGTTTCTTTAGCTTTATTAATATCCTCTATTACTAGTAGTAAGGAGTCTATACTCTTTGCTCTTATTTCTAAACTTGCAGGTAGGGAATCTGCTGTAACAGTAGATATTAAATCTGGATTATCCTTAAAATCTTCTTTATATATACTAAGTGCTCCCTCTTGAGATACATACTGTATATCTTCTATAAGGTTGGCATCATATATATTATCTCTAAATGTTAAGATATCTGCTTCTGAGGTACCCTTTTTAAAGAAAACAATTACCTGAGCTTTCTGTTCGTAGTAGCTTACAGCTTTATGTGTAAGTATAGACATCGAGATAAAGAGGGAGGAGAGTGTAAATACAATTGCTGTTACAAAGATAGTGGATATGGTTAACCACTTATTCCTTTTAACATTTGTACTTGTTACTTTAAATATTCTAGATGTACTAAGCATTTTTACTATTTTTACTTAAATAATTTTTTACAAAACTCTCTAACTCTTTATGTTCCTTTTTCGATAGCTTCATATTTTTTAAATCCCCTGTAGTTATATTTAGTAGTATCTCTGGTGATTTAATAGCGAACTTTTTTAACTTATCTCTTAATCCTTCACTTAAAGATTCAAACTCAGGATTAATATCTTCTTTCTTAGGCTCTGGTACTACATCTGGTTGCTTCTTCTCTGTCTTCTCTTCCTCTTCAGGTGTTTCCTTTGCTTTATGAATTACTTTAGTACCCGTATCTTTATCTAGCTTACCATCTATTATGCTAATTGTTCTTGCTTTAGAATCACCCATTAGATTAAAGTCATGAGATATGACCATAACGGTTGTACCTGTCTGGTTAATTGTTTTCAGTATCTCTAATATCTGTTTAGCATTCTGAGCATCTAGGTTACCTGTAGGCTCATCTGCAATGAATAGATCTGGTTTGTTTGCTAATGCTCTAGCGATAGCTCCCCTTTGTTGCTCCCCTCCAGAGAGCTCTACTGGGAAGAGATTTCTTCTCTCTCTTAATCCTACTAAGTCTAGTAGGTAATCAGTTGTATCAATTATTTCCTTAGGACTTTTATCTAGAATTTCTAATGCAAATGCAATATTTTCTTCTAATGTTTTATTCTGTAATAGCTTTATATCTTGAAATACTACACCTAACTTCTGCCTATATGAAGAAAGAAGTCTTCTGGTAAGTTTAGGTACCTCTATATCTCTAAAAAAGATACTACCTGAAGTAGGTATTTCTTCTCTAATTAGTAATCTCATTATTGTTGATTTACCTGCACCAGAGGGTCCTACGAGGAAGCAGAATTCACCTTCCTCTATCATGAAGTTAACATCCTCAAGAGCTGTAATATCATCTTTGTATTTCTTGGTTACTGTATCGAAAAGTACCATTTCTTTAGGCAGTAAGATTATCTTCAATATATTACTGTATTCTGACTTCAGCTTCAACAAATTCTTCTATTCCCCCATCCAATACACTTTCTGGATTGCTACTTTCTACACCTGTACGTAAATCTTTTACTAGCTTATATGGATGTAGTACATAGTTTCTAATCTGATTACCCCATCCTGCAATTTTATAATCTCCTTTTATATCTGATATCTCTTTTAATCTGTTCTCTTCTAATATTCTCCATAGCTTACCCTTTAATATCTGCATAGCTCTCTCTCTGTTTTGTAGTTGGCTTCTACCCTCTGAGCAGTGAACGGTAATACCTGTAGGTATATGAGTAATCTGTACAGCAGAGGATGTCTTATTTACACTCTGACCTCCAGGCCCTCCTGATTTTACTGCTTTAAACTCTATATCACTATCTGGTATCTCTATCTCTTTCTCTAAGTCTTCTAATATTGGCATAACCTCTACAGCTGCAAAGGATGTTTGTCTAAGATTTTGAGCATTAAATGGTGATAACCTGACTAATCTATGAGTACCATGCTCTCTCTTTAGTAAGCCATATGAGTATCTACCAACAACCTCTATTGTAACTGTAGATATTCCTACCTCGTTACCCTTAACAATATGAGTTACTGTATATTTCCAACCCTTCTTCTCAATATACATTGTATACATTCTAAAAAGCATTTCAGCCCAATCATTGGCTTCTGTTCCTCCCTGTCCTGAGTGTATTGAAAGGATGGTATTTGCTTTATCATATTTACCTGAGAGAAACTTGTATGTTTCAAAAGATTTAATCTCATCCTCTAACTTCTTAAAATCTTCTTCTAAAGAGGGAAAATCTTTCTCTTCCATTTCTTCAAAAAGAGAGAGTAGGGTATTACTATCCTCCTTTAATCTTTCTAACTCCTCTATCTCTTTAGTAATTTCATTAATATCAGAGAGTACTCTCTGTGCATTCTTTTGATCTTCCCAAAGATCTTCTCTTGTACTTTCTTTAGTTAAAATTTCTAAAGCTTCCTTCTTAGAGGGAATATCTAGAGATTGCTCTATATCGTGTAGTTTATCTATTAATTCAGTTATATCTTTTTTACTAATGGTTGCCATTTGTGTATATTATACTAGATTTTTATTTTAACACTATCTGAAATATATGTTTGGCCTATTCAAAAAGAACGGTAACGGAAAAAATCTCAACAGTATTAATTTAGAGGGTAAAGAGTTTGTAACTTTAATCATCTTAGATGGTTTTGGTGTACATCCTGATCCTGAAGGTAATGCTGTTTTAGCAGCAAAAACACCCTTCTTAGATACAGCTTGGTCTCAAGGGAGATCAACACTGATAAATGCGTCTGGGACATATGTAGGACTGCCTGGCGAAGAGGATGGTAACTCTGAGGTAGGGCATCTTAACTTAGGTGCAGGTCAGGTTGTATATCAAACATTGCCTAGGATAAATGATGCAATATCTACACATGAATTAGATGGTAACTCTGTATTAAAAGAGGCATTCTCTGAAGTAAAGAAAAGAGGGTCTAATTTACATCTGATGGGTGTATTAAGTGCAGCGGGTGTACATGGTCATATTAAGCATCTTTTCTCATTAATGGAATTAGCAAAAGCTAACGGTTTAAATCCATACATACATGTAATGTTAGATGGTAGAGATACTCCTCCTAAGGATGGGTTTCTGTATTTAAGTAAACTAAATGAGAAGATTAAGGAGTTGGGGATAGGGAAGATAGCGTCTATACAGGGTAGATTTTACGGTATGGATAGGGATAGTAGGTGGGAGAGAATAAAGTTGGCATATGACGCTATGGTAGGTCTTTCACAGGAGAGCTTTACAGATCCAATAGATGCAATACAGAAGGCATATGCACAAGATGAAACAGATCAGTTCTTTAAACCAAGAATGAGAGTAGATGAGAGTGGTAAACCGGTTGGCCCAATTAGAGAGAATGATGTCGCTATATATTGGAACTTTAGAGAGGACAGAGCGAGAGAGTTAACTAAGGCTTTTGTATTGAAAGAGTTTACACATTTTGTAAGAAGAGACTTTCCCGAGAACCTTTACTTTGCGACTATGACCGGTTATGAAGAGGGTGTACCTGCTCATGTAATATTTCCTCCTAAAAAGATTAAGAAGTCATTGGCTGCATATTTAGCAGATAACGGTATGAACCAGTTACATGTATCTGAGACTGAGAAGAATATGCATGTAACATATTTCTTTAATGGTGGTATTGAGGCTCCTCATAAAGGGGAGGATGTGATAAATGTACCATCTCAAAAGGTAGATAACTACGCCACAGTACCAGCCATGAGTGCAGAGATAATTACAGATGAGGTGTTGGATAGGATAAAGAATATTAAAAAGAATGGTTACAAATTTATCCTCATCAATTTTGCTAATCCAGATATGTTAGGTCATACGGGAGACTTAAGAGCCACTATTTTAGGTAATGAGATTGTAGATGGGCTAACTGCACAGATAGTTAAAGCAACTATTGCAATGGGTGGTGCAGCTATTGTTACTGCAGATCATGGTAATTGTGAGACTATGATAAATAGGGTTACAAAGGAGATAGATATCGCACATACAAATAACCCTGTCCCTATGATAGTACTAAGTAAGCAGGAGGAAATAGAGAGAGCTGCAGTAAATAAAATCTTAAAGATTGGTACAGGTCCTAATGCAAAAGCTACTGGTTTACTTGCTGATGTAGCACCTACAACTTTAGGTCTACTAGCTCTTGATATACCAGACAGTATGACAGGTGTTGATTTAAGAACAGTGCTTTAAAAGAGTATAGTAAGGAGTATTACTATACCTAAAAATATTCTGTAATACCCAAAAACTGTTAACCAGTTTGTCCTCTTTACCTTCTTTAAAAGCTGTAATGCTAATATCCCGACTACTGCAGATATTATTACTCCAAGCAGATGAGTAGAAGTAAACTGCTCTACATCCATATTTTTGAATAATACATATCCAGAAGCTCCAAGAAGTACAGGTATTCCAAGTATGAAAGAGTATTGGAGAGCAACATACTTATTTACACCTGTAAGAATACCGGAGATTGTAGTGATACCAGATCTAGAGGTTCCAGGTATTAGTGCGAGTATTTGTGAAGCTCCCATTACTAAAGATTGTTTCCAAGTAATATCGTGTAAATCGATCTCCTTTTCATTCTTGCGTGTCTTCTCAACAGTAATCATTACAATACCCCAAAGTATTAAAGATATTACAATGACAAGATCCCCTCTTAATATATTCTCTATAGTTGATTCAAAAAGAAGCCCAATTATAGCTACAGGGATTGTAGAGAGTACAATCTTGAGATAGAAATTAAAAGTCTTTCTTTTAAAGATGTCTTTAAAAAGAGTAGGGGAAAAATATATTAGAATGGATATAGTTGTACCTAAATGAAGTAATGATAGGAAGTAGGTATCCATTTCAAAGTTTAATAGCTTTGCAGACAGTATTAAGTGAGCACTACTTGAAATAGGTAGTAGCTCTGTAATGCCTTGCTCAATTGCTAAAAGTATCACCTTATATATCTCCATATATTTTGATATGCTAGATTAATTACATGTGGTAATATCTTACTGTTATGATATTAAAAAAGCTAGGAGTAATTTTTCTTACATTATTAATGTTTTCCGTATCAAGTATAGCTAGCTATGCTCAATCTCCTAACTTCCTATTCTATCCATCTAATGGCACTGTAAAGGATTCATCTAAAGGATTTACAGTAGATATACTGATTGGTTCTGCTGGAGAGAAGATTAGTAAAGCACGCTTTGCTATTAAGTTCGACCCAACTCAAATACAGGTTACTAATGCAAGTAAGAATAATACACTTTTTGATCAGTGGCCAGAGGATGAAAGCACAATAGATAACCAAAGAGGTATGATTATGTTAACTGGTTTTACTCAATCAGGTACCACGACCCCTTTGTATGTTACTGGTAGTGAACCTGATGTAATGGGTAGAGTAGAATTTGAAGTAATTACCGAAGATAAAGAGGATATTATCCTAAATTTTGAATTCTCTGGTACTGATGATATGTTTAAATCTGTAATTATGAAAGATGGTAGCCCTCCACAAAACATCCTTACCACTATCTCTGAACCTGCAATATTTTCTCTTACAGGTTTTGTTTCGCCAAGCACTGCAATAGAGCCAAGTCATATAGGTATTGTACTTGGTCTTTTACTAATAGCTGTTGGTATCTTTGTAAGAAATATTAAAGATTCTACCTTTACTAAAAAGAAAGGTACTGTAGTTTTGTATGAGTAAGCAATTAAAAGACCTCAAAGTTGCAATACTGTCAGATCACTGCTTCTCTTTTGGTGGAGCAGCGAGGACAACTAAAAGTATAGGGGGGCTTTTTACTAATGTAGAGTACTTTTTCTTAATGGGGAATAGAAAGAGTGCTAAGGAGTATTTTAATACAGAGAAAATATACTTTTCATCATTAAATAGGTTGCCTTTCTTAAAGAGATATTACAGATATACATATTTCCTTTGGCCTGTATATATTGAATCTTTTGATTTTTCTAAATATGACTTAGTAATATCTAGTAGTTTTTCTGTAGCTCATGGAGCTATTACAGGGCTTAATACAGTACATATCTCATACATTCATACTCCCATGAGATATGCTTGGGATTTAACACATGAGTATTTCCCAAAGAGAGGATTCTTTCTTAGGAGATGGATAGTAGCCTTCTTTCTTAATCAATTAAGAGTATGGGATGTAAATAGCTCCTCTAGAGCAGATATATTAATAGCTAATTCTAATTTTGTTAAGAAGAGAATCTTTAAATATTGGAGAGAGCAAGTAAACAGTGTACTGTATCCTCCTGTTAAACTTTTTACAGGTAATGTAGATGTAAAAAGAGAGGATTACTTTGTAGCAGGAGCACCATTTGAGAAGAACAAGGGAGGGGAATTCCTGTTAGAGTGTGCCAAACAGTTAGGTTTTAATCTTAAGATTATAGGGGTAGGGGGTGAGTATAAAAGATTAAAGAGGAAGTATTCTAAGTATAAAAATATTTTATTTTTAGGTAGAATCTCAGAGCAGGAGAAGGAAGAAGTTTTACTTCACGCTATCGGTTTTATAGCTACTGGAGTAGAGGACTTTGGTATATTTCCTCTTGAAGCTATATCTTGTGGTACTCCAGTTATTGCATATTATAAAGGGGGGTATAAAGAGAGTATTAAAGAGGGTATTAATGGTGTTTTCTTTAAAGAACAAACGATATCTTCCTTTAGTAATGCCTATGAGAGATTTCTTAAAAAGGAATGGGATAGGAAGAGTTTACAGAAGAGTGTACAGAGTTACTCTGAAGAGATATTTAAAAAGGAGTTTATTAAGATTGTATTGAAAAATATCAAATAGATTGTTATTATACTTACTACATATACGCCTAGATAGCTCAGTTGGTAGAGCATCTGTCTGAAGAACAGAGGGTCCTCAGTTCAAATCTGAGTCTAGGCACCAAATGCGAGAGTAGTTCAGTTGGCTAGAACGACACATTGCCAATGTGTAGGTCGCGGGTTCGAACCCCGTCTCTCGCTCCAAATTAGACTTCATTGAATATATACTAAGTACTCTTCCTTATCTTCCTCATTATTCTTTTCTTACTCTTGTAAAGAAAAAAGATTAAGAAAGCACTAAAGAGAATTATTAT
>Ga0265293_10013246_pt1 | contig 10746 bp, 13 predicted proteins | sample Munlanlewell138R_FD_192505 | JGI IMG/M metagenome (GOLD analysis project Ga0265293, IMG submission 192505) | Leachate microbial communities from a municipal landfill in Southern Ontario, Canada - Leachate well 138R | ecosystem: Engineered > Solid waste > Landfill > Unclassified | place: Canada... | reverse complement strand
GCGAAGGGGTTCCACCTGTTCCCATACCGAACACAGCAGTTAAGCCCTTCAGCGGTGATGGTACTGCCACATCTCGTGGTGGGAGAGTAACTCGTCGCCAAGAATTTCTTTGAAGCCCTACGCTGATTCGTAGGGTTTCTTTGTTATATTCAACATAGTGAAAAGGCCTGAATCGGAGTTCGCACCGACTCAGGCTCTTTTTTATTTCTACACTAGTATCCCATTCCCCTTAGTTTGCTAGCCGTAACGATTCGATCAACAGCGAGCATATAGGCGCCCATCCTCAAGGATGTCTCTGCTTTCTGAGCTGTATCCCAGACATCATTAAAGGCCTTAACCATCAGATTTTCAAGCCTTTCGTTAATCTTATCCTCATCCCATTTCACGCTCTGTATGTTTTGAATCCACTCGAAATACGATACAGCAACGCCTCCCGCGTTGGCTAATATATCAGGAACAACCACTACGCCGTTTTGCTCCAGGATTGCATTGCCATCGGAAGTAGTGGGGCCATTTGCGCCTTCTACAATAATCTTCGCTCTAATTATTGGAGCAGTCCTACCTGTAATTGTGTTCTCCAAGGCAGCGGGAATAAGAATATCTACATCGAGTGACAGTAAGTCATCGTTAGAGATCCGGGTTATCTTCGGAGCAGAGTAGTCGGCTAGTGTACGTCCACGCTTTTCCCTTAAGAAACTGACGATCGCCTCAATGTCAAGCCCATTTTCTGAAAAGACTGCACCGGACACATCGCTTATGCTAACAACCTTGCATCCTTCCCGGTGCAGAAATATGGCTGCTGTTCCCCCAACGTTTCCTGCGCCTTGGACGGCAACCCGAGCACCTTCTAGGTTCAACTGTGTCTTCTTTGCTATTTCCTTCGTCATGAGCATAATGCTTCGCCCTGTGGCTTCTCTTCTGCCCACTGACCCGCCGACGGGAACGGGTTTACCCGTTACAACGCCGGGCGTGAGCTGACCACTGAGTGTGCTAAAGGCATCCATGAACCAAGCCATGACCTCACCATTGGTGTTCACGTCTGGAGCGGGAATATCAATATGCGGTCCAATAACAGGATAGAGACGTGTGGCAAATCGTCTTGTCAGCCTTTCTAGTTCAGCGTTGGAGAGTTTGGTGGCATCTACAGTGACTCCACCTTTTCCACCACCATAGGGAATGTCAACCACAGCACACTTTAGACTCATCATTATTGCCAGCGCCTTTATCTCGTCCATGTCTACGTTTTGGTGGTAACGAATGCCACCCTTGTAAGGGCCTCGGACTCCCGAATGTTGAACTCGATAACCTTCAAAAACTCTAATGGAGCCGTCATCCATTCTTACCGGAACCGAAACCTTAATTTCCCGTTCGGGGTATTTCAGTTGGATGTAGTCATCTTCGTCAAGCCCTAACATTTCAGCCGCCATCTCAAGGGTTCGAAGAGTCTCCTCATAGGGGCTATACAATCTACTCACATTGCTCACCTCAGCTCAAGCTTTCGCGATTTCTGCGAATCGTTTTGTGCTATTCTACAGTCTTATTCGTCATTTGTCAACGTATAGGCTACGAATGTGTTAGCTAAACTAGGTAGATAGAACTGTTTTTCGAGCTTTGGAAAGAGCGGAGGATCAAGATGCAGTCTGTGTCTCTATGCTAGGACCTAAGGGGTATAGATGATCAGTCTAGGAACATTGGAAAATGCATAACTGTGCGATGAGATCGGCGTTGACTCTTAGCGGGGCGAGGTAGCGTCTCGACTCTAGAGCGGGCAAATGCCTCAAGCAAGGTAATTGTTGTCATTTCTTACGACCTCCTTTGTTTCTAGGTCAATCATATCCATTTACCTCCATGGAGCGAAACCGACCCTCAACTGATTTGATCTCAGCCTCGAGGACCATCATAACTCGGTCAAGAGTCCTTCGTTCGTGATTGTTGATACTGCAGGAGATGTGGACCAACACGTGGAAACTCCTAGGTGAATAACATAGACGGAGGTGATGGTATGGAGTGCCTAATGTGTCAAGGCGTAGCAGAAGAGGATCGTTGCTTGTGTTTCTGGGGGGCAGCGATCTGTAGTGCTTGTGAGGTTCGCTTGATGGAGCTCGGTGTTGATGAACCAGGCTATGATACGCAAGTGCGTGCATTTCGTCTGTTGTGGCAAAGGCGATTCTTGGGCACTCGCGACTATCATCTGGTGGAGGGTGATCAGGCATGACTCAAGAGAGTGCGCCCTTCTGGGATGCCCTGCACGCGTATCGAAAAAAAGCCGTGGTTCCTTTTCACACGCCAGGACACAAGTTGAATGCGGGTCTATTCCCACGGCTTGAGGCGGTCCTGGGTTCTGGCTTTTTTTCGTTGGATCCTTCGGATCAAGTCGAAGATCCCGAGACAAGTAACGACTTTGAACAGGTGCTAAGGGTAGCCGAAGGATTAGCGGCGGAACTGTTCGGGGCTAAGAACACGTTGTTCTCAGTGAATGGTACGACGGGAGGGCTACATTATCTTTTAATGCCCGTCACAGGCACCTTGCTGGTTCCCCGCTTTTCCCATCAAGCAGTCTATTCAGCCATGATACTCGGGGAAGCCAAAGCAGTCTACTTGCCAGCATCCTATGACCCGGACTGGTTCGTTCCTCTGCAACTTCAAGGGGATCAGATTGAGCAAGCGTTAATTCAGTGCCAGGCAGAGGCATTGGTCCTGACTCATCCTACATACTACGGGACAGCGGCTAATGTGAGGGACATCGTAAAGAGAGCCAAGAGCCATGGTAGCTTGGTTATCGCAGACGAAGCCCATGGCGGTCATTTTTTCTTTTCGGACAAGCTACCTGGCACGGCGTTAGAATGTGGAGCCGATGCAGTTGTGCAAAGTACACACAAAACCTTGGGTTCCTTTACTCAAACATCCATGCTTCATTTCAACAATGAGGCGTGGTATCGCAAAGCGGTGCAAGCCCAGAGGGCTTTGCAGACAACAAGCCCTTCCATGGTTTTCTTTGCGGTCCTAGATGAAGTACGCAGAGTATTGGCCAGCCAAGGCCGGGACATGGTGGGACGAGCCCTCGAACTAGCCGGGGAGTGCCGCAGAAAGCTTAGCGAACTAAAGGGAGTAGAGCTTCTTCCTAGTCATCTTCAAGCAGATCCAATGAAGATCGTCTTTTCCCTGCGGGATTTGGGATTGACAGGTATCGAAGTTGAGCGCTTACTCCGTATGGACTATAATGTACAGGTGGAGCTGAGCGACTATTATAGTGTCTTGGCCCTGATATCGATGGGAGATACGAAGGACAGCGTTGAAAGGCTTGTTGAGGCAGTAGCGGATTTGAGCAAACGACGTCATCAGCTTGGCTTAGCACCTCTCAAACGCTATGCAATGAAGGTTCCGGCCTTGCCGCCCATTGTCTTCGGGTTACGGCAGGCTTTCTTCCGGAAACAGACAACCACTCCTCTATCAAGAGCGGAAGGGAAGATAAGTGGTGGCTTTCTAACCCCTTATCCACCGGGCGTTCCCGTGATCGCCCCAGGAGAGCGGTTCACCGCAGAGGTTATCGAGTACCTATTCTGGTGTCATAGCATTAATTGGCCTGTGAGGGGTTTAATGCCAGAACAGAAGGTTGTAATATTAGAGGATAATTGACGTCTTTGCAGAAAAACACGATAAGGAGATCTATGTTATGCACAAGGGATCGTTCATTACCCTCGAAGGTGTAGATGGCGTCGGTAAGACTACCCAAGCACTTTTGCTCAAAGAGTATCTGGAGGCGAAGGGGCATGAGGTATGTCACACCTTTGAGCCAGGGGGAACACAGCTAGGGAGCCAGATTCGCAAGCTACTCCTCAACCCTGATCACAGCGAACTTCACTCTATGACAGAAATCTTGCTCTATGCAGCGGATCGAGCACAACATGTATTTGAGGTCGTTCGCCCCAATCTTGAACAGGGTAAGACGGTAATATGTGAGCGTTTTGTGGACTCGTCTCTTGCCTATCAAGGATATGGTCTTGGTTTAGATATGGATGGTATCAGGCAAGTCAATCGATGGGCTACTGGGAATTTGATCCCAGATCTCACCATCTATTTTGATGCTGATCCAGCAGAATCGTTGGCAAAAACAAAAGGAGATCGCATTGAACAACGCACACTAGAATATTATTCTAGGGTCAGAGAAGGTTTCTTGACTATGGCACGTGCTGAGCCAGATCGATTTCGGATCATCTCAGCAACGGGAACTCGCGAAGAAGTAGCCTCTAGAGTTCGGGAGGCTTTGGGAGGGAGAGTCTAGTGAAACTACTGATAACCATTGTGCAGGATCAAGATGTGTCTGGTTTGCTCGAAGCGTTAGCAGAAAGTGATTTTCGCGCTACGAAGCTTGCCAGTACTGGAGGATTTCTACGTGTTGGAAACACGACTTTGCTGATCGGTGTAGAGGATGAACGCCTAGAGACGGTGTTGGGAATCATCAAACGCACCTGCAAGAAGCGGGAGCAGGGAGATCCATCGCCGATGATACCCTTTGCCCGTGGCGGACTTGGCACTCGTCTAGAAAAGATCTCTGTCGGTGGTGCCACAGTCTTTAGTGTAGACGTAGAGAGGTTCGAACGGATTTGAGAGTTGCCAAGACAGGCTCAAAAAGGGAACAACCGATATCCCCTAGTAGGAAGTACAAGAGAAGTCAGGGTGTTCAAGGGACTTTTTTGGAGGTGCTCCAAACCGAGCAGGTTGATGAGCGAGGCATTGATCTAGCCGTAGCCCTCGAAGAAGTGGATGAGTATGCGCGCAGATTGAGAGAAAGCCCAGTTATGGAGAATCTACTGCGCTACAAGAAACGAGTCCGTGCGATCCTCCTTTTCTTGGTGAAGCAATCGTATGATGTGCGGGAGAGTAGTGTCTACGACATTCACGGCCGCCGCCGATTGCTAGTTTTGGTTGAAAGCATTGATAAGAAGTTGGAGGAGCTGACCCGTGATTTTCTAAACCAGCACAGTAGCGGCCTAGACCTTGTTGGTCGCCTGGATGAAATCCGTGGCTTGCTCTTGGACCTTCATATTTGAGGTGAAATGGTATAATGGTAGAGACTCTGGATCATGTTGTCGGTCAGGCGGTTCCGGTCTCGATTCTAAAACGTGCCCTAAGTACAAACAGAGTAGGACATGCATATCTGTTTTCTGGAGCAGAGGGTCTCGGTAAGGAGACGGTGGCACGAGCCATGGCGTCTGAACTGAAGCGCCGTGGGGGTCCCCTGTCCGAAATCCATATATTAGATGGCGATGAGACAATTAGGATTGATGATATTAGGGAACTGCACCGAAAAGCAGCGTTGGTTCCCTCAGGCTTTTCTATCTGGATTATTCTCGAGGCCAAGCGCATGCATGTTGAAGCTAGTAATGCTTTTCTCAAAATACTAGAAGAACCTCCAGCAGGAACGTACTTCCTCTTGACCACAACCCAAGTTCAAGCTTTATTACCCACCATTCTGTCTCGGTGCCAGCATTTACCTTTCCGTCGTATGGCGGAGAAAGACGTTGCCAGGTGGCTAGCGAGTAAAGTGGGATTAAGCGAAGACGATGAGAGGGTCCAATCCATTGCCAGGTTGGCCCATGGTTCTTTAGGCAAGGCCTGGGCGTACTGGGAAGGCACGTTACTGGAGGAACGGGATGCTGTACTCAGTAAGCTGATGGAGGTACCCAAGTCTAGTTATGCTCAGGTCTTGGGACTGAGCCAAAACTGGCCAGAAGATCGAAAGAAGATAACGGAAGAACTGCAGTTGTTCTTAGAATGGTTTCGTGACCTATTGATTGTTAAGAATAAGATAGCACTTCCTCTATATAATCCCAGCTATAGACAGGAACTAAGTGAGATTAGTGCTTTGTATACAAATCAGGATCTAGTCAGGATCATGGAACAAATCATGGAGACGGAGAAAGCCATAGCTGGAAACGGCAGAATACGCTTTTATCTAGGTTATCTCTTGTTATTGATGAAAAAGGGAGCGTTGACCTGATGGTAACGGTTGTTGGAGTCCGGTTCAAGAAAGCCGGTAAGATATATTATTTTAGCCCGGGAGACTTAAAGATTGCAGCTGGAGACGGATGTATTGTGGAGACTGCCCGGGGAGTTGAGTATGGCGAAATTGTTATTGCGCCTAGAGAAGTATCAGATAGCGAGGTTGTTCAGCCCCTAAAACAGGTGTTAAGGAGCGCTAACCAAGAGGATTATGAACGCTTGGAACTCAATAAGACAAGGGCAGAAGAGGCTTTTCGCATTGCTACCGAGAAGGTGGTGGAGCACAAGCTTCCTATGAAGCTCCTTGAGGCAGAATACACCTTAGACGATAGTAAGTTGATTTTTTCTTTCACAGCCGAGGGACGGGTTGATTTTCGCGAGCTCGTCAAGGACTTGGCAGCCATTTTCCGTACCAGAATTGAGTTGCGTCAAGTTGGAGTGCGAGACGAAGCAAAGATCATAGGTGGTCTTGGCTGTTGTGGACGCTCTCTTTGCTGCGCTACATTTCTCGGTGAGTTCGAACCGGTTTCGATCAAAATGGCCAAGGAGCAAAATCTTTCCCTTAATCCTGCCAAGATCTCTGGAGTCTGTGGCCGGCTAATGTGTTGCTTGAAATATGAGAGCCAGGTCTATGAAGATAACAAACAAGCTTTTGGAACATGCTGTAAGGGTAAGCAAGTGATGGTTGATGAGTTTTACCATGAGATGGAGGACGAAAGCGATTATTATGATGATCTGCTGAAAGAAGACAGCATTAAAGAAGTAGATTATCAGATGATGGTTGAGACTGCAGAAATTGAAAAGAATACGATAGAAGAGGTCCAGAAGAAGACGCCAAAACGGACATCTCGCCCGAAGAAGAAGCGCAAGCCGAAGGTAACAGCAGAGAAGCGCGACGTTAAGAAGGAACGAGAGGCAGCTCCTGAGGAGAAGCCAACAGATGATAAGGCTCCTAAAAAGAGAAGGCGTCCAAGGCGGAGAAAGCCGAAGCCAAGACCTGAGAATAAGGATGAATAGCTATGCTCTATGTCTGTCCTACCCCTATCGGTAATTTGGAGGATATTACCCTGCGGGTTTTGCGCATTTTGCAGGAAGTGGACTTGGTGGTGGCGGAGGATACCCGCCACACCGGCCAGCTTCTTCATCACTTTGAGATCCATAGGCCGTTAGAGAGTCTCCATGAGCACAATGAGAAGGAGAAAACCTCCCGCATCTTGGGCTTACTTCGAGATGGCAAGCAGGTGGCCCTAGTGTCTGATGCGGGAATGCCTGGGATTTCTGATCCCGGGTCTTTTTTGATTCAGGAAGTCATCGAAGCAGACTTGCCCCTCGAAGTACTTCCGGGAGCGAATGCCGCTTTAGTAGGCTTTTTACAAAGTGGGTTTGCTAGTTCTCAATTCACTTTCTATGGGTTCTTACCACGTCGGCGAAAGGATCGCTTGCAGTCCCTAGAGGAACTCAAGGGTATTGTCTATCCGATCATCTTTTATGAAGCTCCCCATCGACTTTGTGACATGCTGAAGGATCTCCATGAAGTGCTAGGAGATCGTCAGATTAGTGTTTCTCGAGAACTCACTAAGCGCTTTGAAGAAACAAGAAGGGGCAAGGTGACGGAGCTCATGGCCCATTTTGATCAAGAGCGGCCTCGGGGGGAGTTTGTGGTGACTGTAGCTGGCGGGGATCCCATTTCAGAAGAAAAAAGTGAAGACGATATTCTTCATCTTCTGGAACAGCTCATGTCTAGCGGCTTGAGCCGTAGAAGTGCTGTTGCGCAGGTGAGTGAGAAACATCGTCTTCCAAAAAACCAAGTGTATGAGTTGGCCCTCAGAATTAACTCTTGAGGGTAGCTCGACACTCCTGGCAAATTCCCTTATTCATGAAGTCTTCGACGTTATCGTCGGAGCCGCAAAAAATGCAAACTAGGGACGACTTGCGCAGAACAATTAGATCCTCCTGTACGAAAATTTCTAGGGGATCTCGCTCTCCAATGCCCAAGGTGCGGCGAAGTTCAATGGGCAAAACAATGCGACCTAGATCATCTACTCTGCGAATAATACCAGTGGATTTCATGATCACCCTCCTCATCAATAAAAATACTTTTCAGCAATCTTAATTATACTTGTTTTGGAAGAGGGCGTCAATTTTTGACAGTGAGATTCCTCCCTTTTTTTGCCCATTTTGTTAGATCCTAGGCAGGTAAAAGATGGATTAGTAGGAACGAGGTGCGCTCTTTAGACACTCCTTGAGTGTATCGCCTCGCAAACCTACTCTCATGGATTCTAGGGTTAGGACATCATGGGGCTGAACATTTCCGAGGTTGACATTAGGCCCTAGATGCACAAGCAAGTAGTTGTGCTGGCTGGTCTGGGGTGCCTCTATGATTAGATGGCTATGGTCTTTGACTCCGTTGACCAGTGCGTGCAATAGATCATCGTTTATCTTACCCTCGGCATTGTAAATGCCCACACCTTTACCCGAATCTCTCCCTTCAATAATGACTTTTTCTGCTCCATTTTGTAGATCCTCGAAGATTTGCTCAATGGCCTGATCAGGTTGGATCTTTATGGTCGGGTCCTTTTTCCCAATCTCGGAGAGCACTCCAAACCCTTCCGCTTTTGCCATTCGGATAAACTGGGCCCGATCTTTGCGAGGTAGCTCGATGGTCCCCTCCGACACCTCTATATAGGTAAAACCAAGTTCTCTGGCGCGATGAAAGAACTCCTTGATGCAGCCCTGAAACACTGCAATTTCAAAAAGCGTACCCCCAGGATAAACCTCAATTCCATACTCCTTGGTTAAGGCAATCTTCTCTTTCATAATCTCAGACGGATACAGGGCCGAGCTCCCAAAAGCGATTTTCAAAAAGTCAATGTGGTCGGCAGCCATCTCCAGAAGATCTCTGATCTCCCGCAATCCCAATCCCTTATCAATAACCATCGTAATGCCGTTGGTGCGCGGCTTGATTAAGCGCCTCGTCTCAGGAAGCGTTACAACGGAATGCCAGGCACCATTGCTGGTGGCCGTATTCATACTAGATCCCTCCCAGGAAGTCACTCTACTTTGTAGTGTTCAATTCCTAGTCTATTCGCTTGACCTAGGAGGGGTGATGGATGCTAGGGCAATTAAAGCAGTCGCGGCTCCGATGGAGGCACAGCCGAGAAACATGGGCCATGGACCAAGTTCGGCTGCTAGTCCAAAGGCGGGTGGGCCGATAGCAACTCCGAAGAATCGTACGGTTCCATAAAGACAGGTGATCATGCCTCGTCTGTCCGTACTGGTGGCGCCAGTAATCAGGGAGTTGATGGGGGGAAGTAGAACGCCAATGCTGATTCCAGTTAGAAATAGAATGGCCATATAGGGGATTAGAGCGGTGAAGAGGGGGAGTAGGCCGAGGGTGATGGCCGTTGCTAGCAATCCACCTACGATAATGGGTTTCCAGAGCCACTGTTTGTCACTGAGAAACAAGCCGCTAAGATAGGACGTTAAAGCCATGGAAAACACGGGTATGGCCAACACAAATCCCTTCTTGAGGCCAAAAATATCGTATCCAGACTCAAGAATATCCGATACGTAGCTTAGGACTCCAAACAGGAGAAAAAGAGCCACCATGCCGACAAGGTAACTCGCCAAGAGCAAACGGCCTTTTTCTTTAAAGACGCCCTTGAGTTCTCTCCAGTATTCCTTCATACTTTCCGTCGAGCGCTTTCCTGCTTTCTCTGGAACCAAGAACCAGACTCCAAGGGCAATGGGGAACGCCAGGAGACCGTAGGCGAAAAACGGGGCATACCAGGAAAGAAGGGCGATGAGCGATCCTAAGATCGGGCTCAATACTTTTCCCAGACCATTGGAGGCTTCGAGGAGACCGAGGACCTTGGTCCGTTCATTGCTCTGGAAGGTATCTCCAGTTAAGGCCATGGCGAGCTGATAAGTACCGCCAGCACCAGCACCTTGAACGACTCGCCCGACGAGCAAAAGGCTATAGGGGTTCTTTAAAAAAAGGGCAGCGGCACCACAGATCAAACCGCCCAGACCATAGACAAAGAGAGCGGGGACCATGATCACTTTTCTTCCATAGCGATCGGAAAGAAAGCCTGCGAAGGGAATCAAGATACCCGCAGGTACTGAGAAAAAGGTAACAATTAGACCCACCTGGAACTGCGTTAGGCCCATGACCTGCTTCATCTGGGGGAAAACTGGAATCAACATGGAGTTGCCTAACACCATAACGAGTGGAACTCCACAGAGAATGGCAAATTGTAGGGCCGTCTTCTTTTTCAAGCCAATCCACCTTTCGCCGCTTGGCGCATGTGATCGTTGTACAGGTGCGGATAACGCACTTATAGTATGCTTTTGCTAGGGACCCCTACTCTTGACAAAGCTTGGGATAAAGGCTAGAATTTCAGTAGTTGATTAAGGTAGCGATGATTGGAAGAGTACGTTGAGACAGTCCCCCAAGAGAGTCAGGGTAGCTGTGAACTGATGGGACCCCTCGACTGAAGATGATCCAGGAGCTGTGAGTTGAAGTAGCAGTAGGCTCACCGGTATGGTTCCGTTATCGACCAGCAAGAGGTTGTTTGCTGAAGGCAGCAACGAAGTTGGGTGGTACCGCGTGAGTTGAGCTCTCGTCCCGAGTGGATGATGGGCCTTTTTTTTGTGGTGGATGTCTGACGAAGGTCAGACTCCAAGGCGACGTGCTATGCAAGTCTACAGAAGGAGTGATGCATGTGAGTGAACGCTTTTATG
>Ga0265293_10013245_pt1 | contig 10747 bp, 9 predicted proteins | sample Munlanlewell138R_FD_192505 | JGI IMG/M metagenome (GOLD analysis project Ga0265293, IMG submission 192505) | Leachate microbial communities from a municipal landfill in Southern Ontario, Canada - Leachate well 138R | ecosystem: Engineered > Solid waste > Landfill > Unclassified | place: Canada... | reverse complement strand
AACCAGTTGCAACGGCTAGAGTGTTGTCAGTAGTGAAAACACCAGCGGCTCCGGTTCCACGTAGTAGGGCCTTTTCAATACCACGAGCTAGACGACGAACAGAAGACTCTCTTAGGAACTCAAGTAGAGGAATAAGAGTATCTTCGTCTTCATCCTTAGCAATGTGGGTGGAGGTCATGAACTTGTGTGGAGTCAAGTCTACACCAGCGATTTGTGCTTGGCGAGAGGTAGGAACAGTAGTATTGTCTGTCACACCACCAGCGAAAGTGCCGCTCTTGAATTGTGCCACAAAGTCGTCCGCATCTTCATCAGCAACAGGCACTGTGAAAGACTTGGTTGGAACGTTGATGCTGCGGAACATTGGAGTCACTTCCAGCTTCATACGTAGTTCATTGTAGACGTTGGTGCTGAAGGTTTCTGTTAGTTTGGAATTGGTGATAACAGCCTTCATGCGAGAACCATAGTCAGTATCGAAATTGCCAGTGCGTAGTGCCTTAGCAAGAAGAACTGCGTTGGTCATTTCCACGTCGCTGAATTGAGTGCCGCGGGATTGCTCATTGTAGACCATCTTGCTATTCTGAGTAGCATTGATCTGGTCACGCATAGCCTTCATCTGTCCGCGTAGTTCTGCTAGTTCTTCCATTAGCGCACGGTCAGGCTCACGTCCTTGTTCGATAGCCTTGTCACGCTCGACGTCGGCTTCTAGCAACTTTTCACCTGTCTTTTGAACAAGCTTAGTCACTTCTGGTTCTGATACTGAGGCTACGGCCTTGGTTTCAGTATCAGTCTTGTTTGTTTGGATAACTTCAATATCCCCTACATTTTCTGTAGCCATGTTATTTTTCTCCTCATGAGTCTGGTCTGTTTTATAGCCATATACATTTAAATATAGATCTCTTACACCACCCTCGGGGAGAGACTTCAGAGATTCTACGATCATATTTACTGTTTTTGCCATATTCAAGTGCGAATTGTCCCAATCATCTGTAGAAATTGAAGAAAGGTTTATTGTCTTATTTAAAACTTTTTGCAATTCTTCGTTTTCGTCAACTGCTGGATTCGACTTTAGCGCCCACAGTTCGGGTTCTGTCATTTTAGTATTCTCTTTGTAAGTAGTTAGAGTTTTTTCGATCTCGTCAATTCCTACAATAGAGTTCTTTACTACATTAATGTCATACTTTGTTCCGAGGTCCCAAGGGTTAATTATCAGGACGTCTTCAGCATGCATCTTAGTGTATTCATCTTCCTGCTCTCCAGCTGTGTTGCACTTCTGGAAAACAAAATAAGGACTGTCAGTAGTGGCCGCTTCACTAACTACGTATCTAGAACCATTCATTTTAATTGCGGTTCCAACAGTAAGCCCTCTAGTATCCATTCCTAGCAAGTTAATGAAAGGAATTTGTTCAGGAGGATTTCTATCAACCACTTCTTCTAGTTCAACAGTAACAGGAATCTGCTCAATGTCGTTAGTGGCTTTTTCTTCCTCTACTGTAAACTTCTGCTTGAATTGTTCTAGTTCCTCAGTATCTTCAAAGCTCTTCTTGATGTGAAATAGAGAGTTTTGATTCATTGGAACGCTAACAACACTAATTTCTAGCAGTTCTAGCTCTTTGATGGTAAATAAATCAGTAACACGATCGTAAATAGCATCCTTAATTCTAAAACCAACGCTGAAACTCTTTAGAACACCGTCTTTAATTAGTGTCTTTAGTCCGTGTTGCTTTTCTGCCGCTTCGCTAATTTCCGCTTCCACATATAGACCTTTGTTGTCTACAGTAACAGAAGAGACCTTACCGACAGGCTGAGAGTGATTGTGCTGAAACAGAAGGATAGGATTCTTTCTGAAATTATCGATTCCAGAAGTCCAAGCCTCGGCGAGAACAACATCTCCACCACGATCTTCGTCCACTGTATTAGCATAGCCAGCGATTACTAATTTTTCAGATTCGCCACTAGCTTCTTTAATGCGGAAGTCGTCTGTGTCAACAAAAAATACTTTTGTTGTTGTCATTATATAGCTCCTTTAAGATTCAGGAGGTCTGCCGCCATCCATTGGATTTGTAGCGCTCCCTGTTATATTTTGTGGTACTCGTATTTTATCCATTTCTGGGTCGTCCATTGCTTCAAAGCCTAGTTTAATTCGAGCTTCGTTTGGCTTAATAATACCGCTGTTTACTAGGCTAACATAGTATTGACTCTGTACTTTTAGGTCTGGCTGTAAAGCTGTAATAACTGCTCTGTCCGGCTTAATTGTTGCAGAGTTGAAGAAATGAGTTAAAGCAGACGCAACCATTTGAACTAAAGGTAATACTGTCTGCTCGTAAAATAGGACTTGGTTGTTTCCAATGTTAGCGTTGTTCCCGCTCTTCATTAATACATACGGAACACCTAAGGCTTTCGCCATATCCTGTTCCAATCTTTCTACGCTACTCTCGAAATCCAAGCTCTGAAAGTCAACATTGCTAAAAGTGTCTATCTTAAGTCCACCGTCTAGAATTGCAGGACTCTTAGCTCCATCAAAGAACGTAGAATAATTAGAGCGCCATACTTGCAGAATACGCTCCTTTACTTTTGTATTTAGTACTGAATCAGTGGTTAATACAATACCAGGAACTGCATTATTCTTGAAAAACTGCTTCTGGAACTTAAGTAGCGCGTTATAAATATTAATTATGCTACCAAGGCTCTTTAGTGGACTCTTCCCTCTGAATATACTTTCATCGTTATCCAGCTTAATATGTATAACTTCCGAAGGACTAAAGTCAATACCTTTCTTCTTATCTGCATACCAAGAACCGCTAGAATATGAGTAACCAGCAATAAAGGTCTTGGGGTCAGAATGGATAGTTACGTCCGAAGCAGGCAAGATATGCAAGTGAGAGCCGTCATAATACAAAAACGCATTACCATCTATAAGCAAATCAAAATAAACACGGCGAAAGAACTTTACTCTGTCTTCAAACGGATTAGGTCTTTCATTTAGTAGCTTGCTTAGTTTCATGAGGGGGGCGCTAGAACCCGTAATATCAAAGGACACCTCGACACAAGCGTTTATAATCATGTCTATAGCTCTACGCACTACTTCAATTTGGTCGTATGCAGCTTTATAATCTATAGTGTGATAATCGGAGCTAGCAGAAGTCTCTCTCTGATGTATTGTAGGTTGGACCGGATTTAGCTTTTCACGGATCCACTCTATAGGTGCAAGTGCCATTTATTTGTCTCCATGCTTTGCTTTCTGCAGCTTCATCCAATTTAATACTTTTGGTCCCATGTAGTTTGAGTAGGACTTACCATACAACCTATGCAACTCCTTATGATGTTTACTGCAAAGACTATATAGGTTATCATTATTTAGGAACTCGTCGTTATCTAGCTCAAACTGCTTTCTATTATCTAAAACATCTTGATCCGACGCAATATCTATTTTATTCTTGCGGAGCCAGTTGTTCCATAATTCACTAACGCTGTATAAATGGTGCAATTCAATCTGGTCAGTCGTTCCGCAAATATAACAAGGCTCTTTTTTCTTATATGAGCTCTTAATTCCGTCGCGTATCCATTTCACAGGCAATCGAGTTAACTTTTTCAATTCTTTTTCCATTATAAGTGTAAAATAACTTGTTGTCAAAACCAAAAATTAAAATGTTTTTGCGTAGCGTTTAAACAACATAAATAATTCTCTCCACAAAAATAGCTAATCACTCTGCTACGTAAAGCGATACAGAACTAGCCTTGTCGTAAGAATAAATCGCGTATCTAATAGCGTCGCAGGCATGACTAAATTTATCGTGCTTGGGCTTTGGTTTTTCAGATTTAGTACTCCACTTGTAACCGACTAAGCTTTTAAAGGATTCTCGGGCGTTATGTTTATCCACATATAACCTATCATTTACTATCAAAGTCTGCAAGAAACCAATTCCGTCTGCTACTGATTTAACCGCATTGTCAAAGTAGAGGTCATAGTCGTAAGCAAAGTCAGCCTTAGTTTGTTGGTTAGCGCTGTCAATGTATGCTATCTCAACTCCCCATTTCTCAATCATTTGTTTAACCTGTTCGGCAATCTCACTAGTAGGCGCCTCATTAGTAACATACTCGTCTACCAAGAAAAAGTCAGTATCATTAGTAGCCACGACAACAAATACAGTCAAGTCCCTAAAGCCCATATCGAGACCGCCAATGTAAGTAAGTCTCTCGTCTTTAGGTACTACTCTATATTTTGCACTTTCTGAGGTCAAATCAATAAAGTGCTTTTCTTCGTTGATAGTATAAATCTGACCCTCGAATACAGCCCATTCGCAGTAGTATTCTTGTCTGAAAATAGCATCTGGGAGAGTACGTCTAGCTTCTTCAATGTCTTCTTCTTTTAACACGGGATTCGCATGCCAAGGAAATAGACCGCTGCCCCATTCAGGAAAGTCATCATCTTGTCCGCGTAGGTAGTACTCAAACAAGTAATTCTCTTTACCTCGGGGAGTACTAATAAACAAAGCTCTAGATCCTTCATACGTAGAAAGAGCCGGTCTCAAGTCTCTAGTAAAGTACTCTTCGTTGTCAATAAGCGCAGCTTCGTCTACAATAAGCAAATGCGCACCTCTACCAACCAAGGACTTACGATTCTCAGCAGACAACAATCTAAACGTCGAACCATTATCAAGCTGAATTACGTGGTCCTTTTGGTTGAACTTTTTTGTCTCTAGTGCAAAGTCTTCGATCAACTGAACAACGTAGTCCCAGATAATACTAGAGAGGTTAAAGTTTGGGGCTACGACCACTACTTGCTTATTCGGCTCCAGTAATTTAGCCAAGGCAAGAACAGCAGCAGCACTAGACTTGCCAGTTCTGCGCGCACTAATATGGACCCAAAAGCGCTTCTCATTTAGGCCGTCAATCATAGCTTGCTGGCTCGGATTAAACTCAGTGAACCCGTATCGCTTGGGCAGTCGTTTTACTAGTCTGTCTATTGGTACTTTGAAAAAACTCATATATTTTAGTTACGGTTAAATGGATTGCATAGATTATCGGAACGTGTCTCCCACCCTAGGGACTAGAATTCCAAACAATATTCCGATCCGAAAGCGTTTGCAACAACTCATCCTTGGAGCTCCTGCATTCTACGTAGCGCATTCTATCGTTGCGCCAATATATTTCTACTTGCGCCATCGTCAAATTTGCTTCTGGAATCTCTTGTAATTGAGGACAGGAAGCAACTACCTCGGACGCAATATAACCCACATCTCTTGGCGCTGTGGGAGACGTTGCGCACCCAGATACAAGGAGCAACATTACTAATATACTACCTAATTTCATTCAGTCTCCTTACCCTCGACGAACTGAAGCTAGAACCTGTATCTGATGTGTCCTGCTCTGCTTCCGTATCCAACTCCAATACGCGCAATCTCATATCAACCAAGAACTGCTGACGCTCTAATTCACGCTGCATATGCTCTCGTTCGGCTTGCTGCGTAGCTTGTATTGTGACTATTTGCTCTTCCAGTTGCTTTAGCCTTTCTAGCTTCGAGTCTATGTAAAAATAGCCAGAAACTATAATCAAGATTGCAACTATTCCTACATAGATTCTCCACATATTAAATCCTTATTTGCACAGCAGCTATGAATAAGTCGTCAAGCTGCTCTTCCGATAATCCTAATTCTGACGCCAAAGCTAGGATTGTGGGCGAATTGCGTTGAAACTCTATTGCATACTCCCACGCTAATTGTATATTCTGTGGTGATCCTGATATAATTGATTGCACAGAGTCTAGCAATCCAATATTAGCAAGAGCAAGACGAGCCTGTAGTGCCGAAACCTTAAACGGGACAGGATTAGGCTCTTCATAAGTAATTGCCCATTCAGGTTTTGGGAATTGCTCTTTAATTTGTTTTATGCGGTCCATCATCTCGTGGTATTCTTGAGATTCCGGTCCTTTCCAAAATGCATCCAATTGCTCGCTTTGAGATGGATACCTAGACCTGCGCTCTGCATAATAATCTGGATCTTCTGGCCTAATAATCTCACTCTTGGTTATAGGAACAGTAATAACTTCGCCGTCAGGAGTAGTCATATCTCTTGTTTTGGGGTCTAAAGCTTCCCATTCTTGCTCTTTTGCTTCGATTTCTGCATGTATCTTTTCTTCGTTACGTTCCAGAAAATCGTCAATGCTTTCGCCTACTGGAATAAATACTTGCCAATCATACTCATTTCCTTCGTGGTTTACTGAGATATATAGTATGTTGCGTTCTTCATTTCCGCCTGGTGTTTGTATTCCTTTTACTATCATTGTGTTTCCTCTTGTTTCGGTAGCCTAGAAATCCACCTATTATCCAAGTACTTTTTATCTTTTAGTGTTATAGGCTCGGTTATCTCTATGTTAGTGTAGTAATTATCCAAGTCTACAGAAGGATGAGCTGTGTACTTACCAGTAGCAGTATCGACGTGTAGACATTGAACATCTGTATTAGTAAGTAGCTTAATACCATGCTTGCGCAATCTATACACAAAGAAATTGTCCTCGCCTACAAAGGGAATATCTTCTATACCGTTAGCTATTACACAGAAAGGTAATTCAGGCTCTTCGTCTTTCATTTTTTGCAGTACAGACACAGGAATTAACATGCAATCCATACCTGTTTGCCATGATTCAAATACTTGCCCTGGTGTAACGTCTGCCGGTATTATGTGGTCATTTTTTGTGCGAACCATAATCATTGCATCTCCGCCCTTCATATAATAAACACCTGTTACTACTGAATTAGGATTTGCTTCAGCTGTCTCGTGCAACTTCCTAAAACCATCCCAAGGAACAACAGTATCGTCTCCAATAAAAAATAAATACTTTGCACCTGATTCTAACACACTATCTATTAAGTAATTCCTAGCTACATCTACTAGCTCCCCACAAATATCTATATATCCATGACTGTACCCCATCAAATCAATAAAAGTACTTCCATGTCCTTGAAATGATTGAGCGGATATTTCTTCTTTACTACGTTTAGGTTGAGCTATCACTACATATGGATAAATTTGCTCTGATTCTTCTTTTATTTCTCTTAGTGTTTGTATTATCTTATCTCGATTATACATATTCCCCTCGTTGTTAAAATTTATTGAAGTGTGGATGCATTCTAAAAGCTAAATCCCATGAAGATCCAGAATACACTTTAACCCTTTGTCCTACGGAAGCTGTAAAGGGAACAAAATAAATGTAGTTATCCATCCCTAATACTGCTCCTTTATATGCCCAGCTCTGCGTAAGAGCTAATGAGTAGGTTTTCGCTATTCCATTTTTAGTAACTTTTTGACCTACTGTAGCTAAATAAGGAGCAAAGTGTATATCTCCGTTTGGCGCTAGCACTCCGCCATCATAAGCATTCTCTGTAGTGTAGGCAAGAGGATAAGTAGAGAATGTTTCATTCATAGTCATTTTAGTATTAACATCTGCATTATATGGAACAAAATGTATATCTCCATTGGAGGCTAAAACCCCTCCTCGGAACATAATAGAGGGAGTAGAATACGTAGATACGGTTCCTGTAGAAGATAACTTAGAGCCAACAAAACTTTGACTAACAAAATAAGTATTACCGTTAGGACTCAGAACTCCGCCATAGTAAGCTCCATACATGTTAGTATAAGGTAATGGATAAGTAGTTATTGTTCCATTAGGCATTATTTTTGTTCCCGCTCTAGCAGCATTAGGAATAAAATGAATTTCTCCGTTAGGCAATAGCATACCCCCGCAATAAGCTTCGCTAGTTGTGTAGGGTAAAGAATAAGTAGAGACTATGTTATTTATGGATACTTTTTGGCCTATTTGGGCACCATAAGGTACAAAATGTATATCACCATTCGGAGCTAGAACTCCTCCCACATACTCACCTGGAGCAGTAGTAACTAATGCATATGTAGATACTATACCTTTAGGAGATATTTTTTGTCCTATTGTAGCTCTAGTAGGTACAAAGTGAATAAAACCTTTTGAATCTAGTACTCCACCAGTATAAGCTCCAAATTCATTAGTGTATAATAAAGAATAAGTGGATACTACATCTGAAGAAAAAGTTGATCCTGATTGTGATCCTTTATCAAGCCTATTTTTGGTCTCGTTCCAAGTAGTTAAGGACACAGAATCACTTTCTGCCGGGAATAATTTCCCTTGCGTAGTATTGACAACGTCTTTAGCAAATTTAGGTCCTATATATTTTTTATTCATAATTTATTGTAAAAAGGAGAATGCCTTATAGATTCAGGAAAGGGCTTAACTGAGTTCGTCAATATTTTTTGACCTACTTCTGCATAATAAGGGATAAAGTGTATATTACCTTCCGCATCTACGACTCCTCCCATATATGCAGCTGTAGTTGTGTAAGCTAGAGAATAAGTAGAAACTATTCCATCTACAGAAACTTTCTGACCTACAGGAGCATTATAAGGTATAAAATGTATATCGCCATTAGGAGCTAGTACTCCTCCATAATAAGAATTATTAGTAGAAGAATAAACTAAAGGGTAGTATGAAGTAGTTCCATCTAAATTTATTTTTTGCCCGTATCCGGACTGGCTAGGAACTAAGTGTATTTCCCCTATAGAATTTAAAACTCCACCAAAAAATCCTGCATAAACCAAGGGGTAAGTACTAAAAGAGCCCGAAGGACTCATCTTTACTCCTTTATTACTAGTTCCTATATATTTTGGCATTAGATGTATATTTCCTGCAGGATCTAATACGCCTCCACCATATGGAAATCCAGTATAGGGCAATGAATAGGTAGACACTGTTCCATTTTTATTTATTTTTTGCCCTACCGAAGCGTTTACAGGGATAAAATGTATATCACCTTTTGGAGACATTACTCCTCCAAAGTAAGCTAAGTTCATTTGAGTGCTGTTTATTATAGAGTAGGTAGACGCTATACCAGAAGGGGATAATTTTAGTCCACGTAAATGTGAATAATAGGATCCTTCAGGTATAAAGTGTATATCTCCTGAAGTGGATACAACCCCTCCTGCATATCTAGTTTCATTATACGGAACTAAAGAGTAAGTAGTTATTATTCCTGTTTTAGTTATCTTTTGACCTAGTACCTCGTTAGAAGGTATAAAGTGTATGTTATCATCAAAATCTAAAACTCCTCCTCGATAATTACCATTTCCTCCCGAGACTACAGGGTATGTGATAGCTACATCCCTGCTAAATATTTTTCCCGGTAGAGTATGTTCTTGCAAAAGTTTATAAAATTTATTCCAACTATTCAAAGATGAATCAATACTGTCGTCGTCTGCAGTAGGAATAGCCCCTCTTGTTATATTTAGGACATCATTTTTGAAGGTGGGAGATACTATATAAGACATATTATGTGTTGTTATAAAAAGGAGATAGAGGTACTCCTTGATTCTCGTTTATTCCTGTTGGAGATATCACAATACCTGTTTTTGCAAAGTAGTTTATAAAATGAATTTCTCCTTCAGGAGTCACTACCCCCCCGCTATATGCAGACTGTGTAGTGTAAGGCAAAGAATAAGTAGACACGATACCTTCTTTACTAACTTTTTGACCTACTACAGCCCAAAAAGGTATAAAATGTATATCCCCATTAGGTGCTAAAACTCCTCCAGAATAAGCATAAGCAGTGCTATACATTAAGGGATAAGTGGATACTGTTCCCTCTAGAGAAATTTTTTGACCTACAGAAGCATTATGAGGAACAAAATGTATATCCCCATTAGGTGCTAAAACTCCTCCAGAATAAGCATAAGCAGTGCTATACATTAAGGGATACGTTTCAGCGGTCCCATTAACCTTTACTTTTTGTCCTACAGAAGAACTAGCAGGTATAAAATGTACTTCCCCAGTAGGAGATAATACTCCCCCACTGCTCATATTGTTTCCGCTACCGTAAGCTAACGGATAAGTAGAAACAGTCCCTCCTGAGCTAATTTTCTGCCCTATAGTGGCTATACTAGGAATAAAGTGAGTGTAGCCATGAGAGTCTAAAACTCCACCTTTATATGCAAATTCTTCAGTATAAACTAGATTATATGTAGAAATAATCCCTTGAGCTGATATTTTTTGTCCTACGGAAGCAGAATAAGGTACAAAATGTATATCCCCATTAGAAGACAAAACTCCTCCCGTATACCCAGATAGAGTAGAATATATTAAAGAAAGAGTAGTAATTAGCCCATTCTTGATTCTTTGAACAAAAGGAGCATTAGCAGGGATAAAATATATGGCTCCATCTAATCCTAAAACTCCACCGTAAAAAGGACCGGAAATAGCACTAACAGCAGGGTGTAGAGCGTAAGTAGAAACTAGTTCAGTATTAAATATTCTGCCGGTTTCTGCTCCTAAATCCAGTAAAGTTTTGAATCCTGCCCAAGAACTCAAATTAATATCTCCAGTATCAAAAGTAGGAGACAATCCATAAGCAGAATTTTTTACATCGTCAATAAAATCATTAGAGGTTATCATACTGTAGACGCCAACACTTTAAATTGATTAGTAGAAGGAGCAAAAGAAAATTCAACACTAACTAGATTTTTGGTAGAATGTTTAATGTCTGGATACACAACATAACTACTAGCATTCTCTATAACCTGAATCTGAACAAAGTCACTATTAAGATTATGAGGTATGTTAAAGGACATATTTACTCCGTTACCTACATTAGCAGAATAAGTAGCTCCTCCGCCAGAAATAGAAGTAAGAATATTGACGTTATTGCTTCCGTCGAAATTGGCAGA
>Ga0265293_10013244_pt1 | contig 10747 bp, 14 predicted proteins | sample Munlanlewell138R_FD_192505 | JGI IMG/M metagenome (GOLD analysis project Ga0265293, IMG submission 192505) | Leachate microbial communities from a municipal landfill in Southern Ontario, Canada - Leachate well 138R | ecosystem: Engineered > Solid waste > Landfill > Unclassified | place: Canada... | reverse complement strand
TTATCCTTAATCGGGCTCTGCTTTCGGTGAGCGATGAGGGGGTAGGGGTTCCGATTGATGAGCTTGATCGGATTTTTGAAGGTTTTTATCGTGCTAGTAATGTTGCTAGTATCGGTTCGGGTGGAATCGGCCTGGCTCTGCACTTATCTAAACACCTTGTCGAGGAACATGACGGTCGGATCTGGGCGGAGAGTACTTTGGGTGGAGGTACAACCATGTTTGTTGAATTACCGCTGTTAACAGCTGTCTGTTCTGAATGATACTTTGTTCGTTTTGAGCAAAACGATTGCTGAGCGACCTTTTAGCGATAGGGGATAATTCTCCTGTCGTTTTTATTTTTAGACTCAGATTTGTTGACATTAACGTAACGTAAAGGTGTAAACTAACATTGTCAGGAGGTGGAGCCATGGAATACACGGTACAAAAACTCGGCCGTTTAGCGGGTGTCAGCGGCAGGACCCTGCGGTATTATGATGAGATTGGCCTTCTTAAGCCGGCCAGAATCAATTCATCAGGGTATCGAGTCTATGGGCCGAATGAAGTTGACCGCTTACAGCAGATTCTGTTCTACCGCGAACTCGGTCTGAGTTTGGAACGGATTAAAGAAATTATCACCGCACCCTCCTTTGATCGAGCGGCTGCGCTAAGGGAGCATCGCGAGCAGTTGGTCGCGCGAAAGCAGCAGTTAGATCAGCTGATTAATAATGTGGACAAAAGTTTGGCCACCTTAGAAGGGAGAATGATAATGACTGATCGAGAAAAGTTTGAAGGCTTTAAACGGCAGATGATCGAGGAAAATGAAAAGAAATTTGGCTCAGAGATCAGGGCCAAATACGGTGATAAAACGGTTGACCGCTCTAACGCAAAGCTGATGGGGATGAGCAAGGAACAGTACGAACAGTTTGAACAACTAGGTGCAGAGGTCATGGAAACTCTCAAGGCCGCGTTTGCCACTGGAGACCCCGCAGGCGAGCTGGCTCAGAAAGCGGCTGATCTACATCGCCAATGGCTCTCGTTTACTTGGCCGAGCTACAGCAAAGAGGCGCATGCTGGGCTGGCGCAGATGTATGTCGATGATGAGCGATTTACGGCCTATTATGACAAAGACCAACCCGGATTGGCGAAGTTTTTACGCGATGCCGTGCTGATCTACACAGGAATGTAGGAATAGACTTGGCCGGTCGGGAACTGATCTACTCTGCGACCGGCTTTTTATTTTTTCTTGAAATACCGAAGAAACAGTGGCAGGTAGTCGTTGCATTCATTGAGGTAATAACAAAAAAGCCCTCCGAGCGGAGGGCTGGTGCGGTTAATTGCGTTTAGTCTTCGAAAGCCTCACTTACTTTCCATTCTTTCCAGACATTACCGACAAGGTCAGGGTTGGGTTTGAGCGTCTTTTTACCAGGTTTCCAGCCTGAAGGAGTAGCCTCGGTGCCTTTTGAGTTACGAACAAGTTGGAATGCCTGGATCTGACGGATTGTCTCCGCGACGTTGCGGCCGACAGGGGGAGTCAGTACCTCGAATCCCTGAACAATGCCATCGGGATCGATAATAAATCTACCTCTGGTCTCGACCCCGCTGTCCTCATCGTAAATGCCGTACATTTTGCCAATGCTGCCGTCTTGGTCAGAGAGCATCATAAATGGAATGTCTTTGTTGATCATCTTTGATAACTCGTGGTCATTCCACATCTTATGGACGTAGACACTGTCGACGCTGACCGAGAGAACTTCAACACCTAAAGATTTCAACTCGTCATACTTTTCAGCAACTGCTGAAATCTCAGTCGCTCAGACGAAGGTAAAATCACCAGGATAAAAGCAAACTAATACCCATTTACCACGGTGCTCGGACAAACTGGTCGTGACGAATTTTCCCTGGTAATACGCAGGGGCAGTGAAATCCGGAGCCTCTTTACCTACTTTAATCATCGAAGTTCTCACTTCCTTCATCTCAGAATTTTGGTTAGGCATACTCATCGGCGACGGTTTTGCGATCGTGGGTCTTTGACACCCGGGGCCGAACTCTTGTGGCACTGGCAACTCCTCCTTTGGTATTTACCAAAAATTTCATAACTAATAGTAACATTTCCTAATAAAGAATGCAAGCTATATTTGGATAGGGGATTCTTATTGGTGGCCTTTCGGGTCTGATTTATGGTAATCTAGCAAGAAAAGGAGGTTATTGGCTGTGCGGATTCTGCCCCAAAATACAGGTGCTTTGATCATCGATTATCAGGAAAAACTGCTGCCGGTCGTTGCTGATGCCCAGACGCTCATTGCGAAAAGCAAAATACTCCTTTCGGGGCTGCAGATATTAGGTGTTCCGATGGTTGTGTCAGAACAGTATCCCAAGGGACTGGGACCGACAATAGCTGAACTGGCCGGTGTTATTGACGACTTTGCCCCGCTTGAAAAGCTCACCTTTAGTTGTTGCGGGACCGAACCACTGATGGACGCGGTCAGGGCGATGAACCGCAAAAACATCATCATCTGTGGTGTGGAGGCACATGTCTGTGTCCTCCAAACAGTGATCGATCTTGCAGCCATGGGGTATATACCGATCTGGGTTCATGACTGTGTGGGATCACGAAACCATGCCGATAAAGAACTCGCGCTTCTGCGGGCGCAACAAGAGGGGGCAATTGTGAGCTCGGCGGAGGCGATCCTCTTTGAATTGACGCGCAGAGCGGGGACCGATACTTTCCGGGCCATTTCAAAGCTCGTAAAATAAAGGTTACTCGTTTTACTGTTTCATTTTTCTGGTCTGGTCTACTAATGCTTGGAGCAACTTTTTAATCGAGTTTTTGGTGCGCTCATCGGTGAGCCTGCCTTCGGCATCGAATTTTTCGTGGGCTTCGGCGATAAAGACCTCCGGTGAAGTTAGCGCTTGCAGTTTCAGGGCTACACAGACTTGCCGGAGATGATATTGTACACGAGCCCCCCCAAGCCTGCCGATCGAAGCGCTCATGATGGCTACCGGCTTGCCGGCCAGAGGTGTTTGCTGGCCCCGAGAAGCCCAGTCGAGAGCATTTTTTAACGCTGGGGGCAGTGAAAAGTTATACTCCGGAGTTGCGATTAACAGTGCATCTGCTTCAGCGAGCTTGCTTTTAAAGCTTTCAACTGCGGGCACAGGACCAGTGGCTTCGAGGTCTTCATCGAAAAAAGGCAGGGCGGCAAGGTCAAGAATTTCAAGGCTTGCCCCGGTAGGTAGTAGATCCGAGGCGGCCCTTATGGCTGCTTTATTGTATGATCCACGGCGCAGGCTCCCAGCGATGCCAACAATTTTAATCTCACTATTCATCATCATGCTCCTCTCTGATGAGTTGGATTCTAACGTTCGAAGTCAAAGGACTACCAATGAAATACGGAGTATTGTACAATTGATTATTTCACGGAGGGACTAGTTATATGAAAATCAATACGGTATCAATAATTGGCCTTGGAGCCCTAGGCATCCTATTCGGACATCATCTCTCGAAGCGGATGCCCCCGGAAAATTTGCGAATCATCGCCGATCAAGACCGAATTGCTCGCTATCAAAAAGAAGGCGTGTACTGCAACGACGAACGGTGCAATTTCAACTATGTTTCGCCTGAAGATCCGACCGCTCCTGCTGATTTACTCATTTTTACCGTGAAGTATCAGGGTTTAGCTGATGCTATCCGGGCGGTCAAAAATCAGGTCGGACCTAATACAATTATCATGTCTGCGCTCAATGGAATTACTAGTGAAGCGAGTATCGGTGAGGCTTATGGGATGGGCAAAGTCTTGTACTGTGTTGCTCAAGGGATGGATGCGGTTAAGGTAGGAAACCAGCTTACTTATCATAACATGGGCATGCTTTGTTTCGGGGAGCGGGAGCCGGGTGTTATCTCAGCGAGGGTGCGTAGGGTGGCCGAGTTTTTCGATAGTACCGACTTTCCTTATGAGATCGAAACAGATATGTACAAGCGCCTGTGGGGCAAGTTTATGCTGAACGTGGGGGTCAACCAGACGGTTGCAGTATACGGTGAAAACTATGGAGATATCCAACGAGAGGGTCGTCCGAGGGAGATTATGATTGCCGCAATGCGTGAGGTTATTGTGCTCTCGGAGAAGGAAGGCATTAACCTGACCGAAGAGGATTTGAGGTATTGGTTAGCTGTGTTAGCAAAGTTGAGCCCGGAAGGCAAACCCTCAATGCGTCAGGATGTCGAAGCTAAGCGGTACAGTGAAGTCGACCTGTTTGCCGGTACGGTATTGGAGTTGGGGCAAAAACATGGTGTCGCCACACCTGTAAATAAGGAGTTGTATGATCGGATTAAAAGGGTGGAAAGTGAGTACGCGATTTAAGGGTCCGCGGCTGAGAGATTCATACGTATTTTTATGGTAAAGAGCGCCAACTATATGGGAGAGAAATAACGGTTGGGGCGTGAGAAGTATGAATCAACTTAGGGAATTAGCTAAAGACCTAAAAGCCGAGCTATCGCTAGATCATCCGCTTGTTGTACTGATGGCAGAGCATGACCAGATGTTGCGTTTTTTAGAAAAACTCGAACAGTTAAATGAAGACTTTCAAAGATCTGACGATACCAGTGTTCATCCTGAAAAGATCTCAGCATTACGCGAGGTTGCCCAGAATCTGGTCTCGGGCGAAAATCACCATAAGCGCGAAGAGGACGCATTGTTTCCGCGGCTGGAGCGGATTGGGATCTCCGGACCGCCGATGGTAATGCGGATGGAACACGATGAGTTGCGAAAACACAAACAGGAACTACTGGAGCTGGCAAATCAGGCAGAGACTATGGATACAGCTGGCTTTAAAGAAAAATTGGATTATCTTAGCCAAGCCATTGTGTCCACCCTGCGGGCGCACATCGACAAGGAAAACAATATCCTTTACCCGGCGGCCTTAAAGAATATCCCTGATGCTGCGGATTGGGATGAGATTAAGCGCGAGGGAGACAAAGTCGGGTATTGTCCGTTTACGCCACGGGATGGATGGTGAAGGTTTGAGGCCGACACGGTGTGGTGCCGGCCCCAATTAGCTCCTAATTACTGAGCCCAAAGATCGCTAGAATGGCTGCTCCGGTGCTAAGTAGGAACTGCTTGCCCATCTTGTCTTTAATCATGCTCAGCTTTTTCTGTTCGATCATTGTATCCCTGGCATGGATGAGATCATCACTGAGAGCTAAGTATCCTTCGTCCCAAGCTGCTTCGTGCGCTCCGTGGAAGGTGCCCATATAAGCACTAAAGCGGTGGGCTAAGGCCTCTCTCATCATGGAGTTTTTGGTCATTTCATCAATTAAGCCTTCTTCGTGCATCTGGTTAGCCAAATCATAAAGCTTAACAAAGACTTTGCTGCTTTCGATGACCATCTGATCTCCCAAAACTAGACGTCGTTCAGCAAAGGAACGGCTGTGACATTCGGTACAGGTGTCAATCATTTTCTCGCGCTCAGTTGCCCACTCGGCATAGCTGGTACGGTAGACCCCCGGAGCCTTGGCCGGGCCAATCTCGGTAATGGCTTGCTTTACTTTTTCTAATACTGCGCGTTCTTCGGGATCCTCACCTTCGAAAGCCGGGCGATAACCGATAAATCCCCAGGCAGTGATGGCCTGATGATCTCCATTTGGCATGTGGCAGCTTTGGCAAGTAGGATAACGTTCGGCATCGCTGCTGATACCGTAGAATTTACCGTGTTTAGAGTTTTCATATAGATCATATTGGGGATGGTCGCCGGAGTGACAATTACCACAGGCAGCGGGTTCAAGAGCCTCCGCAACGGAGAAGGTATGTCGGGGATGACAGGAATCACAACTGCCTTTTGAGCCATCTGGCCAGTTGTACCCGACTTTATGACAGCCTTCACAGCCGGATTCACCAGCTACAGCGGGGATGGCTTTGTAGTTGGGGACAACCTCCAGGGCGTCGAAACCTAGGGCATGTTTGCCGCTGGCAAATTGATCCACTTGTTCAGCATGACAATTTGCACACACAGCAGGGGTAGCTCTCTGCACTAAATTGGCATTTTCCGCGCTGTCATGCTGGCTGCCATGACAGTCGTTACACTTCAGATCGTCAGACATAGTACTTTTCTCCCAGTTAGCCGCGACGCCTGTATGGCAGTCTAGACACTCGGCTGAAACGGTCTGACAGAGCAACAGGACTAAGATGGTGACCAGAAGAGAGTTTATCCGACTTTTTGACATTAGACAACACCTCCGGACAATGAATGAGTACTCACTCATTTAATACCATATCCATCCAACAGTGTCAATAGCTATTTGGATTGGGCAACATATACTTGACAGGGATAATTATTAATGAGTATAATGACAGAAAAATGAGGTATCGCTCAGATGTAAAAGAGAGGGTAAAGATGATTCAGGATAAGAAAGAACTGATCCGGCTGGCAGCAATTAAAGTTATGTCAGAACTAGGTTTTTATGCTGCTACAACCGATAAGATCGCCAAAGAAGCCGGCGTAGCGGTTGGAACGGTTTACAATTACTTTCGCCAAAAAGAGGAGATCCTCGAGCACATCTTTCTCGAAGAACTGCGTAAGCGCAAAGCCTATTATGATTCCCTGGCTGAACAAGATATGCCGGTTTTGGCTAAGCTTAAAAAACTTTTGCGGATGCATTTCGTTGAGGTAGCCAAAAATCCCGCGGTCGGCCAAATCTTAGTTCGGGAGTGCCGGACCCCTAGCGGAAACCAGTTCCCAGGGATCACACAGTTTGTGCAGGGTATACCTAAGTTCATCCAGAGACTGTTGGATGAAGCCATAGCCAATGGGGAGATTCGACCCTGTAATACGGAGATTGTCGGGTTGGCTCTCTTTGGCGCAGTTGAGGCGATTGTAAGCCGTGCCGTCTTTGCTGAGGATCCTGTCGAGCAATCAGAGTTACTGGTTGCTGCGCCGGATGAGCTGATCGAACTTTTCATAATGGGACTTGAAGGCGAATAATAAACTGATCAATTTGGCGGGCGTAAAATGGAAAGATGCGATTGGTGTCTTGGAGATGAACTATATATTAAGTACCATGATGAGGAATGGGGGGTGCCGGTGCACGATGACCGCACCCATTTTGAGTTTCTAGTTTTGGAGTCTATGCAATCCGGCCTAAGCTGGCTGACCATCTTGCGGAAACGAGAGAACTTCCGCCGGGCTTTTGCGGGTTTTGATCCAGCGAAAGTTGCGGAGTATGACGAGGCTAAAATCGCAGAGCTGCTCCAGAATCCTGGCATTATCAGGAACAGGCGCAAGATTGAGGCTGCGATCAACAACGCTCAGCGATTTCTCGAGATCCAACGTGAGTTTGGGAGCTTTGACAAATATATCTGGGGATTTACCAACGGCGAGATTATCACCAACCATTATGAGAGCATATCGGAAATACCTGCGACATCACCACTTTCTGATGAGATCAGCAAGGATTTGAAAAAGCGTGGATTCAAGTTTCTCGGGTCGGTTACTATTTATGCTCACCTTCAGGCTACCGGGATTATCAATGATCATATCAATAAATGTTTCCGGAAATAACATCGGTCGAATGGCTTCTGGATACTTTTCAGGGGCCTTTTTTATTTGATAATTATGTTGGAAAGTAAAGCTCTAGGCAAAAGCTAATAATTTCTGTAACATATTAAATATCTTAGGGGGGTGGCCTTTGTGGCTAACAAACCATTTGATTTCAAAAAAGAGTACAAAAACTTATACCTACCTAAGGACAAACCGGTGCTAATTGAGGTTCCACCAATGACTTTCATCATGGTCGATGGTAGCGGGGACCCGAACAATAATCAGGATTACCAACAGTCCATCGAGTTGCTTTATGCTCTATCATATGCAATCAAAATGAGCCATAAGAAAGGCAAAGAGCCTAGCGGCTTTTTCGAATATGTGGTGCCACCGCTCGAGGGGTTGTGGTGGATTGATGAGGGCGAATTTTCCCTTACAGAGAGGGACAACTGGTTATGGACTTCGCTGATTCGGCAACCAGATTTTGTGACTCCGGAAGTTTTCGCGTGGGCCTGTGACGAAGTCAAGGCCAAAAAGCCGGATCTACCGGTCGAAAAGGCGCGACTGGAGGTCTTTGAAGAAGGCCTGTGTGTCCAGATAATGCACATTGGCCCTTACTCCACCGAGCCGGAGACGATGAAAAAAATCGAAGCTTTCCTCGTTGAGCAGGATTTACAGGATAAAGTCCCCACAGGGGAGGGCAAACACCATGAAATATATCTATCAGATCCTAGAAAAGCTAAGCCGGAGACCATGAAAACCGTTCTGCGGCACCCAGTATTGCGTATAAGCAGGTGAAGGTATTGAGTATAGTCTATGAGTTCGAGGCTGTAATCAAGAAGGCGCCAGATATGGATGCCGCCTACATAGAGATACCTTTTGATGTTAAACAGGAATTTGGCAAGGGTCGTGTTCCGGTCCACGCAACCTTTGATGGCGAGCCGTATGATGGCAGTCTAGTCAGAATGAAGACACCGTGTCACATCATCGGGATCAGAAAAGATATCCGGGCCAAGATCGGCAAACAACCAGGCGATACTATCAAGGTCACCGTGAGGGAGAGAATGAAGTGAAAAAGAAGATCACCTTACTTTTTATTATTGTGATAGCCTTTGTCTATCTTAACAACACCTCACTCTTTGTTGAACCTGCTGGCAAGCCTTTTCTGCTGGCTCACCGTGGTTTGGCACAGACTTTCCCGATGGAAGGCCTAACCGCTCAAACCAATACGGCCGAGCGGATCTATGAGCCGGAACACCCCTATCTCGAAAATACCCTTCCAGCGATGGCAGCCGCTTTCGCAGCGGGAGCGGATATGGTCGAGTTTGATGTGCAAGCTACCAAAGATCGGCAACTTGCGGTATTCCACGATGCTACCCTCGACTATCGAACCGATGGCAGCGGGGCGATCCGGGATTTCACGATGGCCGAACTTAAGCAGCTCGATGTTGGTTATGGTTATACAGCTGATGGAGGCAAGACTTATCCCTTTCGCGGCAAAGGCGTTGGGCTGATGCCTTCGATCGATGAAGTTTTTGAGCGCTTTCCAGACCATTCTTTTCTGATTAACATCAAGAGTAACGATCCTGATGAGGGGGAGCTCCTGGCGGATTATCTACAGCAGTTGCCTGCCGAAAGACTGGATAAACTGGCGGTTTACGGTGGGGATCGGCCAATAGCCGTGCTCAAGGAGAGAATACCTAACCTGCGTGTCATGTCGATGGAAACAATGAAGCGGGGGCTGGTCTCGTATTTGCTCATTGGGTGGACAGGGTATTTGCCTTCTGAGATGCGCCAAGCCTATTTTCATGTTCCACTCAAATATGCCCGCTATCTCTGGGGCTGGCCACACCGGTTTATACAACGAATCGAAGAGGCAGACTCGCTCTTTGTGGTCGTAGCCGGCAGTGGTAAGTGGTCCGAAGGATTTGATACCGTAGAGTCCTTAAAAGAAATACCGCCCAATTACTCAGGCGGCATCTGGACTAATCGGATTGATCGAATCGGTCCAATATTTAAATGATCTCCCAAGCCTGACTGTATTGCTCCGGACCGGCCAAAGACACCCCTAGTTCTTTGGCAGCAGTGCGCGACCAATAGGGATTGCGTAATAGCTCGCGACCGATCATAACCAAGTCTGCTCGCTCGTTTTGCAGAATTTCTTCAGCTTGTCTGCCTGAGGTGATAAGACCTACTGCTGAAGTAGGAATAGCCGCCTTTCGTCTAATTGTTTCGGCATAGGGTACTTGGTATCCAGGATAGACATGTGGCTGTACTGGAATCACCCCACCAGAACTACAATCCACCAGATCCACTGCTGCTTCTTTCATCCAGGTAGCCATGACACAGTAATCATCTGGGTTGTTGCCTTCTGGGTCCAACTCATCAGCCGAGATGCGCACAAACAACGGTCCGTTCCAGACCGCTCTAACGGCCTCGATCACCTCGGATAAAAGACGATACCGTTTTTTCAGGCTTCCCCCATATTCGTCAGTGCGCTTATTGGTTAACGGGGAGAGAAACTGGTTGAGGAGGTAGCCATGGGCGGCATGAATTTCAATAACGTCAAATCCTGCTTGTTTTGCCCTGACAGCGGCTTTTTGGAAAGCAGCAACAACATCAGCGATTGTCTGAGAAGACATCTCACATGGGCACTTGTTACCCTCAGCAAACGGAATCGGCGAGGGTGCGATGATTTCACCGTCAACATCGGCCTTCCGTCCGGCATGAGCGAGCTGAATCCCAACTTTGGCGTTGTTTGTATGGATCAGATCAACAAGCTTGGTTAGGCCGGCAATATGTGCATCATCCCAGATCCCGAGGTCCCGCCTGGTTATCCGTCCCTGGGGAGTAACGGCGGTTGCCTCCAAGATAATCAGCCCAACCTGGCCAACAGCGCGCGAGACGTAATGGACGAGATGCCATTCGTTAACCATGCCGTCCAGGTGGGGGCAGGAATACATTGCCATCGGTGACATCACAATACGGTTTTTCAAAGTCAACCCATTGATCGTAAAGGGTGAAAACAGTTTTGTCGCGGAAATGGTGACCACCCCTTTTGAAAAGTATGCTTGAATATAGTATACCGCAAGGTTTGAGTTCATCCTTTATGTCCTGAACTGCTCGACAGGCTTTTGGAGGAAAAGTTCTTTTTAGCAAAGAATTGCACAATTCAATGTGATGAGAGGAGTTTTGTAAATGAAAATTGTGATTGTTTCCGGCAATCCGAAAGAGGACGGAC
>Ga0265293_10013243_pt1 | contig 10747 bp, 10 predicted proteins | sample Munlanlewell138R_FD_192505 | JGI IMG/M metagenome (GOLD analysis project Ga0265293, IMG submission 192505) | Leachate microbial communities from a municipal landfill in Southern Ontario, Canada - Leachate well 138R | ecosystem: Engineered > Solid waste > Landfill > Unclassified | place: Canada... | reverse complement strand
AAGGCCAGTTCCTGGCCCCGCACGACATGCTGCAGGTCGTGGCCAAGGCGCGCGACGCCGCCGTTGCCGCAGGCGGGGACGGCGACACCATACTCGTCTGCGAACGCGGCGCCTCCTTCGGCTACAACAACCTGGTTTCCGACATGCGTTCGCTGGCGATCATGCGCGAAACGCAGTGTCCCGTCGTCTTCGACGCCACGCACTCGGTTCAATTGCCGGGAGGGCAGGGCACGCACTCGGGCGGGCAAAGCGAATTCGTGCCGGTTCTGGCGCGCGCGGCCGTGGCGGTCGGCATATCCGGCTTGTTCATGGAAACGCATCCGGACCCGGCCAAGGCCTTGTCGGATGGACCCAATGCCGTCCGGCTGGACCATATGCCCGGCCTGCTGGAATCGCTGCAAGCCATCGACCGCTGCGTGAAGGCTGGCGGCCGTCTCTGATTTCATCGCGGCGACGCGTACCGGAAAAAGCCATCGACGGGCCTGCTTCCCGTCGATGGCTTTTTTCCGCGCCCCTTGTTTTCCCCAATCCTTGATACTACAATGTTTGATATGTCAATGATTTTGGGGTGAAGGAATCCACTATGGCCGAGCGTCGGGATAAGCGGACAGGGCGGACAGCGCAAGCACTGCCACCCCGACAGGCGTTTCCCGCGGCGATAGGGCTCTGTTTCGTTCTCATGCTCGTCGCCGTGGACCAGACCGTGGTCGGCACGGCGCTGCCCACCATCGTGGCGGAACTGAACGGTTTCTCGCTCTACGCCTGGGTGGGCACCGCTTATCTTCTGACGTCCGTCATCACCATTCCCATCTTTGGCCGGCTCGGCGACTTCTACGGCCGCAAGCCGTTCGTCGTGACCTCCGTCATTCTGTTCGTCAGCGCGTCGGTCTTTTGCAGCATGTCCAGCAGCATGCTCCAGCTGGTCATCGGGCGCGCCCTGCAGGGCATAGGCGGCGGCATGCTGGTGGGGACGGCTTTCGCCAGCGTGCCCGATCTGTTTCCGGAACCTCGCGTGCGATTGCGCTGGCAGATATTGTTCAGCTCGGCTTTCGGCGTGGCCAATGCGGTCGGGCCCACCTTGGGCGGCCTGCTGACGCAGTACGCGGGCTGGCGTTTCGTGTTCTACGTGAACCTGCCGATAGGCCTGATCAGCCTGGTATTTCTGTGGCGCTTTTTGCCCTGGATACGGCAGAATCCGACGGGCGGCATGCGCCTGGACTGGCTGGGCGCCCTGCTGATCGCCTTGCTGCTGGGAAGCTGGCAAATGTTCGTGGAGTTCCTGCCTCGCCATGGCGCGAGCCTGGGTGTGATGGCGCTTGGCACGGCGGGCGTCCTGTTGTTGATGGCGCTGGTCTACTGGGAAGAGCGCTGTCCCAATCCCCTGTTGCCCATGGACATGTTCCGCGACCGCGGCCTTTCCGCCCTGTTCGTCTTGTCCGTCGTCTCGGGCTTCGTTATGTTCGCATTGCTGTTTTACCTGCCTCTGCTGTTTCAAGGCGGATTGGGCATGAGCCCGAAGCAGGTCGGACTGTTGATCACGCCGCTGGTGTTGTGCATGACCTTGGGCAGCGTCATCAATAGCCGCGTCGTGGTCCTATTGGAGCACGGCAACTATATGTTCTACGTTGGGTTCGTGTTCCTGTCGCTGGCTTGCCTGGCGCTGGTGTTCGTCACCGTTTCGACGGCGCATTGGCAATTGATGGCCTATATGATCATGGCCGGCCTGGGCCTGGGCCTGATCATGCCCAATCTGACGGTGTTCGCCCAGCAATTGGCGGGACGGACGCGGTTCGGGATCGCGACCGCCATGCTGCAATCCCTGCGCATGGTGGGCGGCATGATAGGCGCGGTGATCGTGGGAACCTTGATCAATCATTTCTATGCGCTGGGCGTGCGCGACATGGCGATCGCGCAGCAGGACCAAGATGTGCGGTCGATGCTGACCGATCCGCAAGTGCTGGTCAGTTCGGAAATGCAAAGCTCCTTCATGGCGCATTTGCAACGTGTGAACATGCATGGGGACATGCTGATCGCCGCCGCGCGCGACGTGCTGATCGGCGCGGTTCACGTCGGCCTGGCCGCCGTGTTTATCGTTGCGATGTTCGGCTTGCTGGGCACGTACCGGGTCCCCTTCATCAATATTTCCCGCCCGAACGCGGCCGAGCCCGCCGGCGCCGAAGACGATGCCAAGCCGGCATCCAAGGACGAAGCGTGAGTCAGGACAGCCCGCCGTTCCTCTTGATGCAGCAGCTGGGCCGAACGTATCGGGCCATGCAGGCGGCATTCTATGCCCATATCGGCCATTCGGCGTCGCGCTGGCGCATCCTGCTATCCTTGCATCAGGAAGGCGATTTGTCGCAGAAGTCGCTGGCGGCCCGGTTGGGCATCGATCCGGCCGCGCTGACCCGGCTGATCAAATCGATCGAGCAGCTGGGCTGGGTCAGGCGCGAAAGGGATGCCCAGGACAATAGGCTGACCATCGTGACCTTGACCCCGGAGGGACTGCGCGTGGTGAACGAGGCCCTGCCCAGGCGCGCCGCCTTCATCGAGAATACCGTCGGCAGCATTTCGCCGGGGCAGATGGAACAGCTCGGAAGCCTGCTTCGCGAACTGGAAAGCCGCTTGACGGATGCCTCCGATGCCGCGCGCGCCGAGGCGCCGGAAACAAAAAATGCGGAACGTTTGCGTGATGAATAGCCTGAGCGCGTCCGGCGCAGGTACAATCAGGACGATATGAGCCATGTCAGGCATGTAGCATGACCGATGCGCGCCGCATCGTCCGTTATCTAGACTAGATTTATTCATCCATTCAGGCAGGACAGTCAATATTATGAGTGCTATCGTAGATATCATTGGTCGCGAAATACTGGATTCGCGCGGCAACCCCACCGTCGAATGCGACGTGTTGCTGGAATCCGGCGCCATGGGCCGTGCCGCCGTGCCCTCGGGCGCGTCCACCGGTTCGCGGGAAGCCATCGAATTGCGCGACGGTGATGCCGACCGCTATCTCGGCAAAGGCGTGCTGCAAGCCGTGGAAAATCTGAATACTGAAATTTCCGAAGCCTTGATGGGCCTGGACGCGCAGGAACAAACGTTCGTGGATCGGACCTTGATCGATCTGGACGGCACCGAGGCCAAGGGCCGCCTCGGCGCCAACGCCATTCTGGCCGCCAGCATGGCGGTGGCCCGCGCCGCGGCCGACGACTCGGGCTTGTCCCTGTACCGTTATTTCGGCGGCAGCGGCCCCTTGCAAATGCCGGTGCCCATGATGAACGTCATCAATGGCGGCGCGCACGCCAACAATTCCCTGGACATGCAGGAATTCATGATCCTGCCCATCGGCGCCACCAGCTTTCGCGAATCGCTGCGCATGGGCGCCGAAGTCTTTCACGCGCTGAAAAAGATACTGCATAAGCAGGGCATGTCCACGGCGGTCGGCGACGAGGGTGGCTTCGCGCCCAGTGTGGCCAATCACGAAGCGGCCATCCAGCTGATTCTGCAGGCGATCGCCGAGGCCGGCTACGAAGCGGGCTCGCAGATCGCCCTGGGGCTGGATTGCGCCAGCTCCGAGTTCTACCGCGACGGCAAATACCATTTGGCGGGCGAAGGCGGCATTTCCCTGACCTCACAGGATTTCGCCCACCTGCTGGGAACCTGGTGCGACAAATACCCCATCATCAGCATCGAGGACGGCATGGCGGAAAACGACTGGGAAGGCTGGAAAACGCTGTCCGACCTGTTGGGCAAGAAGGTCCAACTGGTGGGTGATGACCTGTTCGTCACCAACACCAAGATTCTCAAGCAGGGCATCGACCAGGGCATCGCCAATTCCATCCTCATCAAGATCAACCAGATCGGCACCCTGACCGAAACGTTCGCCGCCATCGAAATGGCCAAGCGCGCGGGATACACCGCCGTCATCTCCCATCGCTCGGGCGAGACCGAGGACTCCACGATCGCCGACATCGCGGTTGCCACGAATGCCATGCAGATCAAGACCGGGTCGCTGTCGCGCTCGGATCGCATGGCCAAGTACAACCAGCTGCTGCGCATCGAGGAAGAGCTTGCCGAGGTTGCGTCCTATCCGGGCCGCGACGCATTCTACAACCTGCGTTGATTTCCCTATGACCCGGCCCGCGCGGGCCGGGTGTTTCTTGCGCGATTCATGCGACTGTTATTCTTCGTATTGGTGCTGTTGACGCTCGCTTTCCAGTACCCGCTTTGGTGGGGCAAGGGCGGGTGGGCGCGCGTGCATGAGCTCGAGCAGCAAGTGGCCAGCCAGAAAGAAGAGCATGAAGCCTTGACGGCGCGCAATGACGCGCTGCAGGCCGAGGTCCAGGACCTGAAGTCGGGCACGCAGGCCATCGAAGAGCGCGCGCGCGGCGAGCTCGGCATGATCAAAGAAGGCGAGATATTCGTCCAGATCCTGGGCCCGCACGAACAGGAACCCGAACTCAAGTCGCCGCCGGCAGCGCGAGGCGCCGCCCGTCCGAACGGGGCCAGGCCGCCGCGTTGAGCCAAGAACGGCCGTCTTCACGCCGTTGCGCCTGCCTGGCGTGGGTTCGCCGCTTCAGTCTTGGCCGCAGCACAGCGTGACGCCGCATAAGATATCCATTTGGGTTTCCGCCGAGGCGACAGAGCCACCGTTCGCGACATGACCGCCGGCGGGCGCAGGGCTGTGCCCGGAGGCGGGCGCGGAAGGCATCGGGGCGGGGTGGCGCGCGCCATCGGCGCCCGGCAGCGGCGATGCGGGTACGTTTGCCGAGACGGGCGTGCCGGATCGGGATCGGTCAAGAGGATGCAGGCACCAGGCGCCGGCGCACGCTTGCTGGCCGGTGTACGAATGGGCGACGGATTCAGCCGCGCGGCGGTCGTTCGCATGCACGATCTTTCCGCCGGGCGGCGACGGCCAGTCGACGGGATGCGATTGCATGATCAGGCTCAAGGAGCGTGTCATGGGTAAATAGCCCTGGCGCAGGGCGGCCTGGGCATAGGGCTGTGTCGCGGGAACGAGCTGGGCGAGCAGGCCGGACAGGCCCGGCAGCGCTGGCTGATGCAAATATGTCAGCGTCAGATCCAGCGTATTGGCTTGGAAGATGGTCAGTTGCGAAAGCGGGCCTTTGCCGTCGGTCCAGCCCTGGCGGCGATAGCGTTCGTCCTGTTCCTGCTGGTAGTGGTTGTCGATGGTCGCCAGGCCGTCGATGGCAAGATGGGGCTGGGCGTAATCGGCGTAGGCCGACGCGGGGGGCGAGTGGATGACGATGCGCCAGGGCGCTTGGCCGGTGGCTTCTTTGCGCTGCCGCAACGCGTCCGCCAGGCGCCGCTGCGTCTGCGTCTGGTCCGTGCCCGCGAACAGGGGCAGCAAAGCCTGCTCGAACGCGTGCTCGATCACCTCGGGCTTGGCGTGTGCGACCGAGGCGGCCCTGGCGGCTTCCAGCAAGGCGAGGCTGACGGCCTGCCTGACGCTGAACCAGTGCGCGATTTCGATGCCGCCCAGCGCGGCCAGCCACAGCGGGATGGCGACGATCGCGAATTCGACGGCGCTTGCGCCCGATTGGCCGGATCGGCGCCAAGGGCGGAATGGCCGGCGCTCGCGCGCGAAGGCGCGGCCGTGCGCGGGCCGTGCGAGACGGGATAGGGTAGGCATGGGAGACAGTGTGCCCGCCCCCGGCTCTGCCGTCGATTGTGGAGATTGCTAGTGGATGGATAGAGACGTGTTCGACGCTTGAGCGGGCGCCGCGCTGCCGGCATCGACGAACAACTGCGCGCAGTCCACCGCATCGAACTGATAGGGCTTGCCGCAAAAATTGCAGGCGATGTCGATGCGCGACCGCTCCACCAGGATGGAGGCGACTTCGTCGGCGCCCAGCATGACCAGCATGTTCGCGACGCGTTCGCGGTTGCATGGGCAGTGCCAGACCACTTTTTCCGGATCGAAAAGCAGTAGCTCTTCTTCCCAGAACAGGCGCTTGATGACCGTGTCGGTATCCAGCGCGATCAATTCGTCGCGCTTGACGGTGTCGGCCAATATCGTGAGCCGTTCCCAGGATTCTTGGCTGGTCGCGGCATTGCGATCGACCTTGCCGCCTTGATCGGGCAGCCGCTGTATCAGCAAGCCGGCGCTGTGCCGCGCGTCGGCGGCCAGCCACAGGCGGGTGTCCAGCTGCTCTGAGCTGCGCATGTAGTGCTCGAGCACCTGGGCCACGGTGGTGCCCTCCAAGGGCACGATGCCTTGATAGGGTTGCATGGCGGCGTCGCGCTGCCTGGGGTCCAGGATCACGACGAAGCGGCCTTCGCCGTGGGTGTTGAGCAGGTTCTGAAGGGTGCCGTCGGCTGGAACGTCGTGGCCCTCGCGCAGGGTGACCGTCGCCCGTATGTTCAGGTCGGCCGTGCATTCGACCACGATGAGCGCGATCGGGCCGTCGCCCTGCAATTGTAGCACCAGCGTGCCGTCGAACTTGATGTTGGACGTCAGCAGTACCGCCGCGGCGAGGAGTTCGCCCAATAGCGTTTGCACACAGGCTGGGTAATGTTGGTGCTCAAGGCCGGCTTGCCATGCATCGGTCAGCTTGACCGCCTGTATCCGCGCCGTGTGGTCCGGCAACAGGTATTTTTTGAGTTGATCCGTCATGACGGAATTTTAACGCATAACGTTTTCCGGGCGCGCTTCGCGTCAAGCGCCTTTGCGGCCCTGGTACCAGTAATAGCCGTCCTGGTCTATCACGGCGAGCTCTCCCGTCTGCTGCCAGTTTTCGTTGGGAAGCACGGCCTGGCCCAGGTCCTTCTGCCAGTATCCCAGGAACAAGGCGGGATCGATGTCGCCGTGGACGTCATGCTGATTGACGACGATTTCCCCGACGACGCCGACGGGGCAGGGGGTGCCGTATTTGTCCAGCAGGGCGACGCGATGGCCTGGATAGGGCCGGCCCAGGCTCGAGGGCTTGGCCGGCCATTTGAGGTAGCTGTTGCCGATGATCATGCCGGTCCGGGCCTGACCGTAGAACAGATTGGGCGCGACGCCCAGATGTTCCGCGCACCACGCCGTGGCGTCCTGGTCCAGGGGCTCGCCGCCGACTGACAAGGCGCGCAATCGGGCCCGGCCGGGGCTGGAAACGCTTGGGTCCAAGCCGGCCGTGGCCAGGGCGTTGACTTGGGCGCCGGTCAGATAGCAGTTGGTCACCTGGTGGCGCGCAATGAGATCGAAGGCCCGCTCGGCCGAGAATCGGCCGGGCGCATTCACGATGGGATGGCCGAAATACAAGGCGGGCAGCAGGCCGAACATCAGGCCGTCGCCATGCTGCCAGCTGTTGGGCGTCCAGAACACGTCGTTTTTGACCGGAAACCAATTCTGCGCGGCGACGAAGCCGGGAAGATTGCCGATCAGGCTGCGGTGCGGCAACAGCTTGCCGCGCGGAGAGGGTGTTCCCGCCGGCTCGTAAAGCAGCAGGGCGGGCGCATGGGAAAGCGTGGGCATGGGTTTGAACGCCGCGGGCTGGCGCGCCAGCAGCGTGCGCCAGGGTATGGCGGCCTCGTGCTCGAGATTCAGGGCGATGACCTGATTCATGAATGGATATTTGTTCTGCGCCGCCAGCACGCCGGGGCCGGTGATTTCATCGACCACGCCCACGCGCGGCATCGCGTCGCGCAGACAGGAGACGATGTGGCCGGGCTCGGAAAAGGCCGGCAAAGGCAGGGCCACGGCGCCTACGCTGAGCACGGCCATGCACGCGACGACGTATTCGGGGCGCTGGCTCATGATCAGCGCGACCCGGTCGCCGGGCTGCACGCCCATTTTCAATAAGCCGTTGGCCAGGCGGCCGGCGGTTTCGGACAGGCGGGAGTAGGTCCAGACGTCACGCTGTCCCTGTTCGTTCTCGTGGAAAACGGCGACGCGCCGGCCGTCCAGGGGATTGTCGGCCCAGCGATGCGCGCATGCTTGGGCAATGTTGAATTGCGACGGGACTAGCCACTGGTAAGACGAGTACAGCTCCGCGTATTGGTCATTCATTGTTTATGTTCGACTGTGTGCTAGGTGGCTGGCGCAAGTGGCATAGAGCCTCAAGGATGACGGACAAGCGAATTCTGTGCAATCCCTATACGATAGAAAGCCAAAAACACTAGGGTTTATACTAGGATGTGGTCAAGGCTTGACCACATTGACCAAGCGCGTTCCCAGTATTCTGTCGTGCAGGAATTGCTTGTCGGGATCGATCCAGGTCCAGAGAAACAGGGTGAACGGCGTGAAAACGATCAACAAATCGGTGGAGGCGTAGCCTGTCTGGCGCGAAGCCAGCAGCACCAGTCCGGCGGCCAGCAAAGGAACCGGCCACATCAGCAAGTAGCGGGAAAGCAACACGCCGAAGGCGGGCACCCGGCCTTCGCGGTCCAGCAGGCGGATGTTCCAGGTTTTCATCGGCAGGGTCTGGCCGCGCGTCCTCCAGGAAAGCAGGAAATAGACGCCGACGGCGAGAAACAGGAACGCCTGGCGTCCATGCCGAAACATCATCGCGTTGCGGCTCTGGGTCAGGGTATCGAATAGATAGCCGGCCAGAAAGACGACGCCGAAAAGCAATATGCCTTCGTACATCATGCAGGCGAAGCGGCGCCAGCGCCCGGCATAGCTGGAAGCGGGGGTGAAAGCAGGTGGACGATGCATAAACACGAAGCCTGAGTGGGTGAAAAGAGGACTATTATCCTGCATTTCCCGTACGGCTGCGCGCATGCGGAAAAGGGTGGCGGCGGAATGCGAAACCCGGGAAACCGGGGCGCCGCCTGCGCAGTCCGGCGGCTTGGACTGCGCTTCATATCGGGCTTAGCGTGCCGATTGGGACAGCTGGTGGCTGACGGAATTCGCTCCGGCGGCACGAGCGAACAGCCTGTCGATCAGCTTCCTCAGGAAGCGGACGGGATGGATGCGAAACTGCTCTTCCAGCGCTTGGCGAGCGAGCTGGCGTTCGAGTTCATCGGTCAGACGGATATCGTTGTGGAGGTAACGCATGAGACTTGCCTTTCGGGTGTCATTTAAGGGTTAACCCCAATTATAGGGTTAACCCTTAAATGCGACAAGAGCCCGGCCCGCAAGCGGCGATAAAAAACAACAGCGGGAAGACGCAGGCGCTACGAAACGCGTCGGCGGCCGACGCTCATTTGCGATAGCTTGCCGCGACCATCTCGAATCCGAAGAGCCGGCATTCGAGCGAGCCGTTGTAGAGAGGCTGCTTGCGCTTGGGTTTGAGGCGCATCTTCTTGGGCAGGTCCATGTCGCTGGAAATCATGTGGACCTGCCATCCGTTGAAATTCCGCTTCAGGTTTTGCGCGAACGCCGGCCACAGCTCGTCGGCGTCATCCAGCCGTTCGCCGTAGGGCGGATTGGCGACCAGCCAGCCCGTCGGGGCGGGCGGCGTGACGTGGCGCGCGTCGCCGACTTCGAAGCGGATGGTGTCGGGCGTCAGCCAGGCGCGTTCGCGGTTCAGTTCGGCCGCGGCGATGGCTCGGGGATCCAGGTCGGAACCCACCAAAGGAGCGTCCAGCCGGGTGGCGATGCGGGCGCGGGCGTCGGCTTTCAGGTCGCGCCAATGGCGCTCGTCATGGTTGCGCAAGCGTTCGAAGCCGAACGGGCGCCAGATGCCCGCGGGCACGCCCAAGGCGATCCAGGCCGCTTCGATCAACACCGTGCCGCTGCCGCAAAAGGGATCCATCAGGGCCGCGGACGGATCCCATCCCGCCAGCGCCAGGATGCCGGCGGCAAGATTCTCCCGTATGGGCGCGTCGCCTTTGTCCAGCCGCCAGCCGCGCTTGAACAGCGATTCGCCCGACGTGTCCAGGTACAGCGTGGCGCTGGTTTCGTCCAGGAAAAGATGCACTCGCGCGTCCGGCCTGACCGTGTCGATGCTGGGCCGTTCGCCTTCGCGGTCGCGCAGCCGGTCGCATATGCCGTCCTTGGCCCGCAGGTTGCAATATTGCAGGCTTTGCATCGGACTGCGTATCGCGGAGGTGTCGACGCGCAGCGTCTGTTCGGCGCCGAACCAGCGTTCCCAGGGCGTGTTCATGGCAAGCTCGAGAATGTCGTCCTCGTGTTCGACCGGCGCGTGCGCGACCTGGACCAGGATGCGGGTCGCCAGGCGCGAATACAGATTGGCGCGCAGCACGCCGGTCCAGTCGGCATGAAAGCGGCATCCGGCCCGTCCCGCCTGGGCGTCGTCGAAGCCCAGGGCTTGCATTTCCGCCGTCAGCGCCTGCTCCAGCCCTTGGGGGCAGGGCGCGAAGATCGGGAAAATTTCGGTGGCGCGGTGCGGCATGGGCTTGCCGCGCCGCCGTTCGATGCGGGCGGGGGCGTCGTTCAACGCCAGTTCAGCGGCCTGCACGCGCTCGGCCGTGCTCGGCCGCTGCGGCTTGCGCCGTCCGGCGGCCGGGTGGCCGGCGCGCTCCGACGGGCGCGGCACGGTATCGTCGCTTGCGTCGGCCCGCACCGTCCGCTGCTGCTCGCGCGTGCGCTCCAATTGCGCAACCTGGCGGGCCCGGGCGCCGGCGCGCACGCGCCGTTCCGTTTCGCCGTCGCGGCTCGGGGCGGCGGGCTTTCTGGCCAGCTTGAGGGTTTTGCGTTCGGGGGTATCGGTCATGGGTAGGGACTAAGATTCAAAAAGGTTTGATCACGACCAGCGCAATGACGATCAGCAACAGCGCTACCGGGATTTCATTGAACCAGCGGTAGTAGCGGTGGCTGCGCGTATTCCCGCCCGCGGCGAAC
>Ga0265293_10013242_pt1 | contig 10748 bp, 12 predicted proteins | sample Munlanlewell138R_FD_192505 | JGI IMG/M metagenome (GOLD analysis project Ga0265293, IMG submission 192505) | Leachate microbial communities from a municipal landfill in Southern Ontario, Canada - Leachate well 138R | ecosystem: Engineered > Solid waste > Landfill > Unclassified | place: Canada... | reverse complement strand
GTTCATGTGAATGCGTTGACAGAGAAACGATCTTGCGCGAAGGAGTCTGGACGCGCCGCTGTAATCCCGGCCTGCGATTTATTCGTCGTTGTGTTCTTCGGCGATGTGATGCGCCATGTCCTGCAGTACCTGGCTGACGTGGCTATCGGCGACTTCGTAAAAAATATGCTTGGCGCGGCGTACGCCCTTGACCAGGCGGGCTCCGCGCAACAACCGTAGATGATGACTGACCAGTGACTGGGACAAGTCGAGACGCTCCGCGATGTCTCCCACTGCAGCAGAGCCTTCCAGGCAGCACAGCATGATCCTGAGCCGTGAAGGGTCGCCCAGGAGTCGGAAGGTCTCGGCCAGGATCGTCACATCGTTTTGCGACAGGGCGGAGATCTCGAATGCCTCTTGCTGTGCCGGCGCGCGGCTTTGCTCGGCGGCCGTCTTTTTCGTCATTCGGGGTGTCGCGGCATCTTCCCGCTTTTGTTGTCGAGTCATTGAAAATTCCTGATGCTGGGCTGTGGACGCGAGCCTTCACTCCACTTGGAGGATGCGCTCCATTTTATGAGCATACGGCGCCTCGCGGAAGGCGGCCTGCATCATGGCTACGACGGTGATGAAGGAATAGTTCAGCCCGGGTGACGCCATCCGATAGCTTCATCGTGTGGGGATGGCTCAGGGGCGCGAGGGTTGGACTCCGCGTAACGGGTGAGGAATGCCGCCATCGCCATAAGAGTGCGTTACCTGAGCGATGACGACTTGAAAGCCATCGAGCCACCTGGCTTGCTTTTGTTTCGCCTCCTGGTGAATCGGATGCTCTATCAACACGCGAAGCGCCTCCATGCTTTCCCAATAATACACAGTGGAAATTAACCCCGTGGCAGGATTTTCCCAAGCCTCCTCGCCCATGTAACCGGGGATCGATTTGGCGACCAGCGCGATGGCATTGTCCAAGGCATGGAATTCCTCATCAAACTCCCGCTTGGCGAACGTGAAGGTCGCGGTATAGATGGCGTCTGGCAATTCAAACCTCTGTAATAACGACTGCTGGCTTTATACAATTTCGGTTGTCCGGCTTGATGTTACAGCACGCGGATTGCCCAGGCTGACGCGGTCCGGCCTTCCATGAGCTAATACGCCAAGGATGCCTGCCCATCCCCGGTGTCGATAGTGCGGGAAGCGATGGGCTTGGGCGTTGTCTTAAGGTATGCGCGAAAACTCTTCTTCGCTTCGAGAGCATGTCAGGGGCGGATCCACTTCGGCGGTGTTTCTGCAGTATGTCAGAGCTCCATGAGTTTTAGGACATGGCTAGGACACGAGCACTGGAAATGGAAAAGGGGTTAGCACGAAAAGCGCTAACCCCTTGAATTCTTTGGCGGAGCGGACGGGACTCGAACCCGCGACCCCCGGCGTGACAGGCCGGTATTCTAACCAACTGAACTACCGCTCCGCAGCGGTATGATTTGCCATGTTTCTTGGCGTCCCCTAGGGGATTCGAACCCCTGTACCCACCGTGAAAGGGTGGTGTCCTAGGCCTCTAGACGAAGGGGACAGGACAAAAACAAGCTGTGGATTGTAGCATAAAAAACGGCTACTTCCGGCTCTTCGTTAAATTGGTGGAGGTAAGCGGGATCGAACCGCTGACCTCTTGCATGCCATGCAAGCGCTCTCCCAGCTGAGCTATACCCCCAAAAACCGCATTCAATGCAGCGCGTCTAGCGAAGAAACGGAATTATGCATGAAAAATAATAAGCGTGCAACTTGAGATGACGGCTTGTTGGTGGAACGAGAAAACACGCCGGGGTGATCGACGGCGTGTCGTGGCGAGCTGCTGAATCGAACCGGGCTGCCTGGCGCAGCCCGGTTCGACGGTGTTATTTACAAATCGACCGGCACATTTTACCGGCACGGTCGGTCGGGAGCCGAACGGCCCTATTGCATCAGCTCATACTTGGGCAAGCTCTTGAGCTGTTCCTTGGTGTAGCCTTGCAGCATCAGCTTGTCGCCGGATCCCGATATTTTGTCGAACGGAATCGCGACGCTGTGCTCGCCCATGCCGAGAAAGCCGCCCGCGCCGACGATGAGATGGGTGGCCTGGCCTTGATCGGACAAGATCACATCGTTGATGTCGCCCACTTTTTCATCGGCCTCGTTATACACGGCCTTGCCGATGAAGTGGCTCTTGGCGCTCTTGCCGGCGATCGTTTCCTTGGGTTCTTCCGGTGGAGCGTCGGAGGCGCCGGGCGGCGTGGGGCCCGGCATGGGCGACGCGCCGCCTGGTGTCGCGGCAGGATCGGGTGCGGGCGCCGGCTCGGGCGCGCTTTGCTGCGCGTGTGCCAGTGAGCCTAAAGCCAGCGGCAGAGCACATAGGAGGGTAGCGTACAGTTTCTTCATGATGGTCTCCTGGATATCCGACCGATAGTGGTCGATATACTTGCTCAGCAATTAGCATGCCCGCCAGGCCGGCGCGCGCAGGCGTAGCCTCGCGTGACGACGGAGGGGTTCCAGCAGGGGGGAGACGTTCGTCCAGGCTCGGAGAGGAGCCCGCGCACCGTGTTTCAGTAGCCCAGTTTTTTCAGCAGCCCGCGTATGGCGTCGGCGTCTTTTGGAGCTTGCTTGCCGGCGGATGCGATTTTTGCTTCGACATCGACCAGGCGCAGCAGGCCTTTGCCGTTGTTCGCCGGCTGATGGTCGAAAACGTAGGTTTTATACACGGCATCGTGCTTTTTCTTGGCGGGGTCGAGCGTATCCCAACGCACTAGAACGAGCAGCTCTTCGTCCTGGTCGGCGTCGACGTTGTATAGAAGGACGGATTCGATGGCGGGGGCGCTTCCGTTGTGCTCGATGGTACCGATGTATGCAGTGTCGTATTCGTTTTTCCGGGGCTTGAGCACGTGGATTTCAATATGTTTTTTCTTGTCTTTCCATGCGTCGAAAAACGTCAGGATGGAGTTCTTGACGGGGAAGGCTACCTGTACGGGAGCGGTGGAGAACGAAACGAGCGGTTGCGATTCAGCCGACGCGGCGGGTAGGAAAAAGGCCAGGCACCATGCCGACGACAGGCGCAACAGTGTTTTCTCGATAGTCATGATGGATCTCGTGCTTCCGGTTCAAAAACGTCATGCCGCATTCGCGGGCGATGGGTGGCGCGTTGTCATGATGCGGCGATACGTCATCGTACCGTAAAAGGTGTCGCTTTGTTACTTGACGCTTCAATTGGGCACCCGACCGAGCGGGTCCGTCGCCTCGTGTCCCATGTCCTGCGATTCTCCTTGTATCAATCCGGCGATTGCGGCGCTGATGGCTGAAACTTAGAATGAATCGACAGCCGGCACGATCGTCTTGGACTACATGGCGCGGACCTCGATGTTCAGATGACGTGTTTTCGATGACGTTCAGAAGGAGCAAAGATGAATCTCAACTTGCACACGACGCCTCCATCGCCCGATAGCATTCCCATCCCCGAACCCACGGATGTGCCGACGCCGGAGCAAGAGCCCAACGGTATACCGCCCGTCGAAGAACCGCCCACTCCCACGCCGGATCCCGATGAAATCCGCTTGCCGCCCAAGGAAGACGATCCCGATCGTTCCGATTGAAATAGGATGGCGCGCGGCCGGTTTCAGGCGGGGACCGGCGGGTTATCCGAGAAATGCCGTTGTCCGGGGCCCCAGGTGCTCGAAAAGTATCAGTGATCCGATAACGATCAGCACCACGCCGCCCAGTATCTCCGCTTTTCGGCCTAAGACCGTGCCGATGACTCGGCCGAGCATGAAGCCCAGGACGACCATCACCAAGGTCATGAGGCCGATGGCACAGGAAGCGAGCACGATGTTGACGTCCACGAACGCCAGCCCGACCCCGACGGCCAGCGCATCGATGCTCGTGGCGAATGCGGTAACGGCCAATAAGCCGAAGGCGTGCTTCTGCACCTTTTCGTTCTGCGATGCGTCTTCTGTTTTCAGGCCCTGATAGATCATATGAAGCCCCAGGGCCAGCAATAGAGAGAACGCCACCCAGTGATCCCAGGCCGAGATGAACTGGCTGGCGACGTGTCCGATGCCCCAGCCTATTGCGGGCGTGATCGCCTCGATGACGCCGAAAATGACGCCGGCGCGCAAGGCATCGCGAAATTTGGGTTTTTGGACGCCGGCGCCTTTTGCGACCGCAGCTGCGAATGCGTCCGTCGACATGGCAAGCGCGACGAACAGCAGGGATATGAAACTCACGACATTCCTTTCGCCGGGCGGAAATCCATGACTAGGCTTTCGTGCCCGAGCGCCACGAAAACCTGTCAATGGTCTCACCAGCCAAAAGGTGCCGGGACCACGGCATGATGAACGATGCCGAGAATGTTGATCCAGGCGCATCCGGCGCAATACGCGGTCGGATGCAGGTTACTCCCCAAAGAGCTTTGTATTCTAACGCATATTGAGGGACGGGGCCGGGCAAGGAAAGCGCCGGCTTTGCCTAATGAGTGTACTTTTCGGCCAGCTCCTGGCAGCAGGCGATGAATCGTTCCGCCGCGGGACTCAGGGCTCTCGATCTCAAATGAATCACGCAAATGGACCGGTGGATGGCCGGCGACACGAGCTCGAGCGTTTTCAGGCCGCTGAAGTTGAGCAGGGGAGTCAGCGATGCCGGCAGGATCCCGATGCCCAGGTTGTTCATGATGAAGCCGATCAATGTGCTGGCTTGCTCGACTTCGAACGCGGGCTGGAACTCGGCATGATGCTGTAGATACTCGGCTTCCATGATTCGCCGCACGTTGCTGGTGCTGGTGAGCGACGCCAGCTTGTATGGACGCAGACGGGACCAAGTGACGCGTTTGAACTTGGCCAGCTCATGGTCTGAGCGGCAAATCAGAATCAGGCGGTCGCGGAACAGAACATTATGGATAAGCTCGTCGTCGCGGGGTTTGGCGGGGGCCACTGCGATGTCGACTTGGCCCGTTTTCAGCGCTTGGATCGAGGCTTCGGCCAATGCGTCCCGCACACGCAACACGACGTCGGGGTACCGCGCCTGGTACATGTGCAGCACTTCGGGCAAGAACGCCGCCGCCAGCGAAGGCACGGCGGACACGCTGAGCTGGCCCGTTTTCCCCTGCGCAAGCGCGCTCACATTCGCCAATGAGCTATCCAGATCGCGAAGCAAGCGAGCCGTTATTTTCAGTAGCTCCTGTCCAACTGGCGTGAGGCTCACGGAGCGTGTCGTGCGGTCGAACAAGGGCGCGTTCACCGCCTCTTCCATTTTACGGATGGCGTTGCTCAGGGCCGGTTGAGAAAGATGAACCGCCCGCGCGGCAGCGCTGAAGTTCAAGTTCTCGGCCAACGCGCGAAATATCTCCAGCTGCCTCAGGGTGAGATTTATTTTCATGGTGAATAAATATATCTAATAAATAAGTTAGACCTATTAGTCGATCGTACTTATAGTTTTGATATCGATCAAGGCCGTACAACCAGGAGATGAGCCATGCAGATGACGAAACAGGCGAACACGATACAGACTCAACCCTCGAGCGCCGCTTTGGGTGCGGATGTCATGGGCGTCGATCTGACGCAAACGCTGACCGAAACAGAGCAGGCCGTCATCAAGCAGGCGTGGGCGGATCACCTCGTTCTGCGTTTTCGAGGGCAGGCCACGCTCGAGATAGATGATCTGGTGCGTTTCTCCAAGTACTTCGGCGATCTGGACAAGGCGCCACCGGCCAGCACGCACTTGGGGGACGACTTCAAATGGCTTCATCCTGAGATTACCGTGATTTCGAATGTCATGTCCGATGGCAAGCCTATGGGGGATTTGGGATCTTCGGAAGCCGTTTGGCATTCGGACATGACCTACAACCCGAAGCCTCCCATGGGCAGCGCGCTGTATGCCATTGAAATTCCTCCCGCGGGCGGGAACACGCAGTTCGCCAATATGTACGAGGCGTATGACGCGTTGGATGCGGGCCTCAAAGAGCGGATCGCCACTTTGCGCTGCGTGCACGACGCCAGCCGCAATAGCGCAGGTGGTTTGCGTAAAGGATATGTGGACAACACCGATCCTCGCGAGACTGTTGGAGCGACGCATCCGTTGGTTCGCGTACATCCCGTCACAGGGAAAAAGTGTTTGTTCCTGGGGCGGCGGCGTAAAGCCTACGTCGTCGGCCTCGAGATCGAGGAAAGCGAAGCGTTATTGAATGAACTTTGGGCGCATGCGACACAGGATAAGTTTGTATGGACGCAAGTTTGGCAGCTGGGCGATCTCGTCTTGTGGGATAACCGCTGCACCATGCACCGCCGAGACTCGTTCGACCCGGAAACACGGCGCTTGCTGTATCGCACCCAGATCACGGGTGAGGACGTCATCAATGCCCTGGCTGTGTGAGCAGGAGTGCCCATGGCTATCGAGCAGGTAATCGTACGACAGATTTCATGCCCATTGACGACGCCATACAAACTATCGTCCGGAGATCTGACCTCCTTCGATCCGTTCGTGCTGCAAATGATCGACGCCGATGGGCGATCGGGTTGGGGGGAGTGCCTGATCGTTCCGGGCTATACCGATGAGTCGGTCGAAGGTTCCTGGATAGCGGCGAACAAGGCCGCGCGATTGCTGGTCGACTCGAAGAACAGATCCGTCGAATCCGTTATTGCGGAAAGCGCGCGGAACAGTCCGGGCATAGCCAGTACGATCTACTCGGCGCTGGAAATGCTGAATCCGCAAGGAGCCTACCGGATACAGAAGAACATATCCCTTCCTTTGTTGACGCCTTGCCAAGGTCATGAGCCGAATGAAATCCGAGAGGAAATAGAAGCGCTGCTTGCCCAAGGCTACCGTACGCTGAAAGTCAAGGTGGGATTCGGATGGCGTGATGACTTGGCCCGAGTTGAGCACATCCAAAACTGTCTACAGGGGCGCGGGACGATTCGTCTCGATGCCAACCGGGGGTTCAACCAGGAGGATGGGCGGGAATTCGCTCGGCATTTGATTCCCGCGGGTATCGAGTTGTTCGAGCAGCCGTGCGCCTCGGACGACTGGCAGGCCAATGCGCGTGTCGCGGAGGTTTCCACCGTCCCGGTCATGCTTGATGAGTCGATCTATGGTTTGGACGACATCGAGCGCGCCGCCGGCATTCCGAATGTCGGCTTCGTCAAGCTCAAGCTCAAAAAGGTGGGCAGTGCGCAAGACCTTGAAAAAGGGCTGAATCGGATCAAAGCGTTGGGAATGACCCCCGTGCTTGGCGATGGCGTGTCGATGGATCTCGGCTGTTGGTTCGAGGTCTGTGTCGGCGCTCGCTGCATTGACAACGCGGGCGAAATGAACGGGTTTTTGAAAACCGGATTCAGCCTGTTTCGCAATCCCATGACGTTCAGGGACGGCGCGGTCCATCTGCCTGCCGGGTACTGGCCGGAAATCGACGAGGACAGACTGCATGCGTGCACACTGCGTTGGCAGGCGTATTCGTAGGCGCTCAAGAATTCACACCCATAAAACAACGTTTATTCGAGGAGACGAACATATGACGCAAAGCAAACCTGCCGTATCGGATGCCGTCCGCCGTAACCTGTTGGCAGGCGCCTGTGCGATCGCTTCGCTCGGCTTGGCGATGGGTTTCAGTGGCGTCACTCAGGCGCAAGGATATCCAGATCGTGCGATCAAAATTGTCGTTGCCGGTCCGCCTGCCGGCGGCACCGATTTCCTGGCGCGCCTGGTTGCCGATCATCTTGCGCGAGACTTGAAAAAGGCGGTCGTCGTCGAGAATCGCGCCGGCGCGTCCGGCTTGATCGGAACCAAGTACGTACGCCAGGAATCGCCGGACGGGTACACGTTTTTAATGGGGCATGCGGCCACCAATGCCATTCTGCCGTTGGTGCATACCCAGGAAACCTACGATCCGATCGAGGATTTCACCCCCATCAGCTTGATCGCCACGGCGCCGGAAGTGCTGGTGGTGTCGAGCGACTCACCGATCAAGACCGTTGCCGAATACGTGGCCCAGGCCCGGGCGCAGCCCGATCAAATCAGCTACGGCACGCCGGGCCTGGGTCAGCCTCAGCATATCGTTGGCGAACGGTTCATGGCGGCGACGAAAACCAAGTTGCTTCACATACCGTACAACGGCAGCGGCCCCGCGCTGACGGATTTGGTCGGAGGGCGGATAACCAGCATGTTCGTGACGCCGGGAGCGGTTATGCCTTTTATCCGCGACGGGCGCGTAAGAGCGTTGGCGGTAAGTTCGGGTGAACGTTTCGCGCTGTTGCCCGACGTTCCCACCTTGGAGGAAGAAGGGGTCGAAGGAGTGACGCAGCTCGGCTGGTTCGGCTTGTTCGCGCCGGCGGGCTTGCCCGAGGACCGCAAACAGATTTTCGAAGCCGCGGTCAAGCGCGTTCTGGCAAGTTCCGAAGTTCGTCAGAAAATAGCGGGCGCTTACGTCGAACCGAAGGGAACGAGCGCCGACGAGTTCGCGGCGTTTCAAGGGGCGCAGGTTCAGGAGTTCCAGCAGATCGTCGATCGCCTGAGCCTCAAGCTGGCCGACTAAAACAACAAAGTAACAAGGAGACATTGGATGAAATCGAAAATCTGTATTGCCGCCGTATTTTGCTCTCTTGCGTTGGCATCGACCAGCACCCTCGCGCAGGCCGAACGTGATTATCCCGACAAGCCGATCCGCATGATCGTCGCGTACCCGCCTGGCGGCGGCACCGACTCCCTGGCCCGGCTGGTCGGGGCGGAGCTTGGCAAGGAGCTGGGGCAAAGCGTGGTGGTCGTCAATCGCGGGGGCGCATCCGGTGCGATCGGGACTCAAGCCGCGGCTCGGGCGGATCCGGACGGCTACACCGTGCTCATGGCGACTTCGAATGTGACGATTACGCCGGCTATCGATGCCAAGTCTATATTTGCCGTGTCAGATTTCGAGCCGGTCGCGTTATTGACCGAGTCCCCATTTGCGTTGGTGGCGTCGCCGTCGCTTAACGTGAAGACGGTGCCCGAACTGATCGAGCACACCAGAAACAACGCGAAAAGCGTCAATTATGCGTCGACAGGTGTAGGCTCGCCACAGCATCTGACGACCGAATCATTTATAAATCGCTTTGCTCTGGACTGGCTGCATGTCCCCTACCAAGGGGGCGGTCCCGCCTTGAGCGCCTTGGTCGAAGGCCAAGTACAGGTTATGTTCAGCAATGCCTTGCCCGTCGTTCCTTTTCTGGAGTCGGGAAGACTGGTGGCCTTGGCGCAAACGACCAAAGAGCGCCTGCCTGTCTTGCCCGACGTACCTACCATGGAAGAGGCGGGTGTGAAAGACTTTGTCGTCAGTTTTTGGTCGGGTGTATTGGCTCCCAAAGGGACACCCGAGGCTATTGTCCGTAAGCTCGAGCGCGCGTTGCTCAAAGTGATGGGTACGCCTGCCATGCGCGACAAACTCATTTCGCAGGGAACGATCGTGAACCCGCAAGGTGCCGCGGCGTTTGCCGAATACCTGGAGAAAGACTCGGCCTATTGGAAAGGTGTCGCGAAAGCCAGCAACATCCAGGTCGGTAATTAATTAATTCAAACAGCCAAAGGAGTGTCCTGATGAAACTAGTGCGTTTCGGAGCGCCGAACCAAGAGAAGCCCGGTATCCTGGCACCAGACGGAACGTTGCGCGACTTGTCGGGCATTCTTTCCGACCTTACACCGGATTACCTTGGCCCGGAGGCGTTGGACAAGCTTGGACGTATGGATCATTCGATCTTGCCGGTCGTGGAGGGTTCTGTTCGTTTCGGGGTTCCATGCGCCGGCATCCAAAAGATTATTGCGGTGGGCTTGAACTATTCGGATCACGCGGCTGAAGCGGGCATGGCCATTCCCAAAGAACCCATTCTGTTCAGTAAGTCGATTACCAGCTTGAATGGACCGAATGACGACGTCGTCATTCCGCGCGATTCGACCAAAGTCGACTGGGAGGTCGAGTTGGGCGTGGTGATTGGCAAGCGCGCGAAAAGCGTCCCCGAATCGGAAGCCATGGAGTATGTCGCGGGCTATTGTTTGGCGAACGACGTGTCGGAGCGCGAACTGCAGTTGGAACGCGGCGGAGGGCAGTGGCTCAAGGGTAAAAGCTTGGACACGTTTTGTCCGGTAGGCCCCTGGCTGGTGACATGCGATGAAGTCGAGGATCCCCATGACCTGGGGGCATGGCTCGATGTCAATGGCGTGCGGCGCCAATCGGGCAACACCGGCACCATGATCTTTCGGGTGCCGTACCTGGTTCACTACATCAGCCAGTTCATCACCCTGACGCCGGGTGACTTGATCATTACGGGGACTCCGCCGGGCGTAGGAATGGGAATGAAGCCTCCGGCATTCCTGGACCATGGCGATCTCATGGAACTTGGCATCGATGGGCTGGGCGTCCAGCGTCAGAAGATAGTGCGCGAGGCCTAGTCGGACGGTTTGGAAAGAAAAAGCCGCGTGTATTACGCGGCTTTTCAATTGATCTTAAGGCTGCCAGATTTGCTCCCTTGTTGATTTCATGCTTTTTTATAATGCTTTTCGCCATCTTGGGACACGTTTCTGTCACAGGTTGAGCACCTCTTCTTGAACCATTCTTTACGTGCGCACGTGGGGGAGGCGTCGCCGCCGCTTCCTCTCCTATCCTTATCCCTTCTATATGTTAGCGCCGGTGTAATACTGACCCACCCCGTCGGAGTAAATCTGACCCACCTGGGCAATGATGGTGGCTTTTTGGCCACCGACAATGTTGACTCAGGAGCAAGCAGTGGAGATCAAGGTAATGG
>Ga0265293_10013241_pt1 | contig 10748 bp, 8 predicted proteins | sample Munlanlewell138R_FD_192505 | JGI IMG/M metagenome (GOLD analysis project Ga0265293, IMG submission 192505) | Leachate microbial communities from a municipal landfill in Southern Ontario, Canada - Leachate well 138R | ecosystem: Engineered > Solid waste > Landfill > Unclassified | place: Canada... | reverse complement strand
TGCATAATGTAACGGTTTAATAATTTTTTTTCCTTCTCTGTCATAATATCTTTGCATTTAAAAATTATGACTCAAAGGTGGAATTAATTTAATAAAAAACGATGTATTGTTGTTACCGTTTTTGCTGTACCATTATTGCTGCACTGTGTCTTTTCCTGATATAGGTTGACTAATTCTGATCCTTAAATCTGAAAAAAGTTGACTCGGTTTATTATTTACAACTGTTTCTGTTTACTTTTCCTTTGTTATCCCTGAGAGTAGTTTACTCGCAAGCCTGTTATCCCTGTCATGGGTTGACTGGAGGGCGTAGCCCGAATGAGACCCGTGACAGGGATTCAAAGGTAAACTATTTCCAGCGATATTCACCTTTTTTATTCTTTTTATCGCTAGTTCCCTGTAGCTGGTCCATTTCATATCCCTATCCCCGGTAGATGTTGAAGCTTCCGCGGGCGTCATCATACCAATACTCATGTGCGGTCTCTCGTTGTTGTAGAAGTCTACAGCCCTGGTTAACGCGTCGTGGAGCTCCCTCAGACTGTGGAAATCACGTATAGCCATCCATTATTATTGTCAGGTAACAGAACCGGTAGTTACCGGTACCGTGGATGATTGGGATAAAATCCTTTATCAGGGTCGGGTATGTTTGGGAGTCCGTGCGAGGAGTTTGTTGTCGTTGGTTTACGGGTTTTACGGCGTAACTTTAACCCGTATTTGTCGATAACATCTTCAAATCTGTCCCTGCCAAGAGAACTTTTCCCGGCAAATTCACGCTTGTACATGAGCCGGATCTTCATTCCTCCTATACCGCGGTCTTTTTCTCGTACTCGCTTGATAAAATCCGCTGGCCTCCGAAGTAAAAATCCTCGCCCCTATTCCTTTTTCTCGTACTTACTTGATAAAATCCACGGCAAAGACCTCTTGTGACATACGGGTCATCATCCTTTCTTCATCGTACTTGTAGTATGCCTGCTTTGTCTTGCCAAACAGCCTGCAAAGTCCTTCCACGGGATACTCCCGTTTGGACTTGGCATGCAGGTCTATCACTGTTTGGCGCCAGATGCTTTTCGTGGTATCCAATTCCGTTTTTTCCATCTTTGACTCTGTTTTGAGAGTCAACTTTTTTCAGGGTAAGACAGAAGTGTAGGAAGTGTAGGAAAGTGTAGGAAAGTTAGATGGGGAGCGGGTTTCAGGGGTATAGGAAAGCGTAGGAAAGTGTAGGAAAGTGTAGGATTCTCCCCATGAGTAAGAGAGGATTCGATTGGAAAAAGATCGAAAATCGATTTTTATGTATTTTATTTTGTCTATTTACATTTATTTTGAATATATTTGGGCGAAATATAACAGTCAACTTTTTGTTCCAAAAAAATGCCAAATGAGATTCAACGTGTTTTAAAATACGGTTGTCGATGGAGGGTTTTTCTCACCATTGCGCGAGCAATTGACAGGAACAGCGATCATTGACATACTGAAAATCAATATATAAAATAAGTTGTCGATGGTCGGGAATTTTTATATCTTTGCCTATCGACAACTTCCCTACTTCAAAAATGAAGTTTATTTTGTGTTATCGGGCTGATTTTCAGCCATATTTTCAGTCGTTTTCAACGGCTATTAATCGCACCAGAAGGAATTGAAATACGGTTTCGTTTGCCTGGTTTAACAAAAGAATAAAAGCTATTAATCGCACCAGAAGGAATTGAAATATACTCATACCACTTTCAAAACCGTTCTCATGAAGACTATTAATCGCACCAGAAGGAATTGAAATATTGTAGTCAATCCATTGAACATCTTCTGGTGGCATACTATTAATCGCACCAGAAGGAATTGAAATATTGTTCTCATAACTTTGTTTTTTTGTGGATACTTTCTATTAATCGCACCAGAAGGAATTGAAATGCATCCACCTTTTACAATATTGTGAAATTGTACTCTATTAATCGCACCAGAAGGAATTGAAATTTATCAAATGTAGCTGTATAATGGTATAACATAGCTCTATTAATCGCACCAGAAGGAATTGAAATTAACCTCCACACAGTCTGCATTATAGAGAGTAATATCTTTTAATCGCACCAGAAGGAATTGAAATGGTTGTTCGGGATTACTAATAATTAAATCAACGCACTCTTTTAATCGCACCAGAAAGAATTGAAGTGAAATAATTTAGAACTTTACATAGTTGGCGATGCGGATAAGAAGTTGCCAATAGCCTGCGGCGGAGGGACAACGACGTGCGGAAAGGACGTATCGCCGACAAGCCGCAAAACCCGGTTAATTGCCGGGTTTTTTTATCTCTTAATTGCACCAGAAGGAATTGAAGTGAAATAATTTAGAACTTTACATAGTTGGCGATTTTGAAGTGGAGATGAATTTAGGCTTGTTCTATTTTTCCGGTGTTGTACCGTTTGAACAAATTGGGTGATGTTGAAAAGTGTGAGAAGTGCAAGAAGGTCGGGGAGTGCAGGGAGGTATGGGAAGTGTAGGAAGTGTAGGAAAGTGTAGGAAAGTTAGATGGGGAGCGGGTTTCGGGGGTATAGGAAAGCGTAGGAAAGTGTAGGAAAGTGTAGGATTCTCCCCATGAGTAAGAGAGGATTCGATTGGAAAAAGATCGAAAATCGATTTTTATGTATGAGTCCACTTTAAAAATCGGCTTTTATTCCATTGGACGAACTAAGTTCAACTTAGAAGTGCAACACTCTCGGTAAGTTTTATATGGTTTTTTCAAACGGTATCATTGGATGAAACACTTTAGTGAACAATTCATCTTCATTTTACGCACAAAATAAGAATAGGCTTTTTTTGTTTTGCGCACAAAACAAAAACATTGTATATTTGTTTTATCAACAGAACAATATATTTATGAACAGAGAAATTCTTAGAGCAGTGATTGCTGATAATCGGAACGTAGTTCCTGAATTTAAAGTGATACCAAGAGATTTTAAGTTTGAGGAATTTGGAAATTATGTATTTGTCGGGTTACGCAGAGCCGGTAAATCATTTTTATTATACCAAAGGATACAACAACTTTTAAATCAGGGTACCAGTTTGGATGAAATACTTTATATCAACTTTGAAGATGAGCGTCTGATTGGGATGACTTCTAATGACTTAAACCTGATTCTGGAAGTTCACTTAGAAATGTATGGCAAAAAACCGATATTATTTTTAGATGAAATACAAATAATAGAGGGGTGGGAAAAATTTGCCCGCAGAATGGCTGACATAGAAAACAGAATTTATATTACAGGAAGTAATGCAAATATGTTGAGTCAGGAAATACAGACCACGCTTGGTGGACGATTTCTTACTATTGATGTTTATCCTTATTCTTTTAAAGAGTTTCTAACAGCTAATGAAATTATCGCAGACAAGAACTCTCTTTCTTCAACAGTTACTAAGGCCGAAATTTTGAGACTATTTAATGAATACTTTTATTTTGGCGGGCTTCCGGAAGTAATAAAATATAATGCTAAAAGAGATTACCTTTCGGGTGTGTTCCAAAAAATATACCTGGGGGATATTGCAAGCCGTTATTCTGTAAACAACATTTTTGCCCTTCGTATTTTGTTCAAAAAGCTTGCTGAAAGCATTAAGCAACCCATTTCATTTACCCGTATAAAAAATATTATGTCAACAACAGGGGTAAAGGTAGGAACACAAACCATAATTAATTACATAGAGTACGCGAAAGATGCATGGCTTATATCTTCAATACAAAACATAGCCGGCAAATTAGCAGAAAAAGAATCTAATCCGAAGTACTATTTTACTGATAATGGTATATTAAATCTCTTCCTTATTGACGGGGAAACTTCGCTTCTTGAAAATTTGGTGGCAATAACCCTTTTACGCAGATATGGCCGCACCGACTCTGTTTATTTCTACAAGAAGGGAGTTGAAGTAGACTTCTACATTCCGGAAGATGAGTTGGCTATACAGGTTAGTTATAATTTAAATAAAAGTGATGGCACTTTTGAGAGAGAAACAGGTGCTCTGGTCAAATTTTCTAAAGTATTCAACTGTAGGAAGCATTTGATTATCACTAGAAATTCTGAGCAAAAATTAAATATCGAAAATACTACAATTGATATTGTACCTGTTTGGAAATGGGTTTTAGGGCTGTCGGAAGAATTAATTTAGTACACCATTGCAAAAGCATAATCTGTATGTTGCAGACAGGCAACGAAGACCTGGCAGGTTATTATCTCTCCTGTTTGTATATCAACTAATCAGATCCAAGGGAGTCTAAGTAATCTTGTGCTGTTATCATCTCTCCTGTCTGTATATCAACATAGGATAAAGTGTCCCCGGCAAAATCGACCAAAAGTTTGTCTCCCGGGCAGGAGCTTAAAACCATCGTAGGATGACTGGCACTTTGATGCTGACCCAGGTGGAAACAGAACTGGCTGTAACCGTAACCATCGGGGTGTTCCGAGCGGTATTCCTGCCACAACGTAAACCGCGTTAAATGATTCTTGGGGTTTTCAAGTTCCTTTATATAATCATCGAGGAGCAGTTTCAGCGTATCGAAACGCTTGTCACTGTACGCGGGATTACCGGCGTGAAAAACAGATTCCAGAACAGGATCATCAAGAAGCAACAAATCTTCAATACCGACATCCATCTTTTCCGGTCTGACTTTGTAAGACTTGATGGTATTACGGGAGATACCGGTAATACCTGCAATAGTCTTGACTCCTTTACTTGCTTGCAGCAATAAAAGCATTTGCTTTATTTTATTCATACTTGTTGTTTTTCCTGACATAATTCCTTCGTCGTTAGTAGTTAATAACCTACGAAGTAAATAAAAACCATCGGAAAATCAACAGTGAAGAGGGGTCAGTATGCTCCGGAATATCCAATTATTTATTTTCCTTGATTGATTTTAGCGTAATTGTTTCGCCATACAAACCTGTATTTTCATCTTTAATTTTAATCTCCATTTCAGAAGAAGATAAACGCATAACCTTCCAGTATTCCTGGTGAGTTTGCATGGTAACCAACACTTCATCAAACAATAAGTTATCGGACTTGAAGGAAAGTGCCTCTACGACCCTTATCTTCTCGCCATTCTCATAAGTGGTCCAGAATTTGTTTCCCGGGAACGCACCATTATACGAAAAATAATATTCCGTTGTGTATTCTTTACCGCCTTCCACGTAAGTGTATTCCCAGCCTCTGACAAAGTCATGTATAGCCCTGTTTTTATCCTTGCTGACACCGGTTTGAAACTCGCCTTTCACTTTCCACATTGTTGAATTATTTTCGCGCAGGGGCGAGGGTACCTCATACTCAAATTTTGCATATACATGCCCGTCCTCGGGTTTTGTTACGTCTAAATCCAAACGCACAAATTCGATGTACCCGTTTCCGAAGGATTCCTTTGTTTTAATTTCTGTCACATTAAACGATTCGTGTTGTTCAAGAGGAACTTCCTCCCACGATGTCAACTCAAACAAAGGCGGATTCTTACTCTGGGCACCTTCGGATTTGACGTAATATCTTTTACCCACAACAATGGGTTCGGTGGTTGGGAGACACATCCTTACCAAAAATTCAGGCTCTTGAGACGTTTTGTCAACAGGACTGCAAAACTGCGAAAATGTAAAGTAAATACTGTCGTTATCCATATAATCATACCTTGCATTCATTCCTATCGGAGGCCCAAAGTTTATTGCGGGTAAAAACTCTAACTTTTCAAACTTCTCACCGTTTATTTCACAACGCAAGTAATGTTTGGATTGGAAATCTTCTTGTATCTTTTCACAACTTGTCAACCCCAGCGACACAAAAAGGATAGCTACCATAAGCAGGCAGCTGTTTTTCAATACAGATTTTCTCATTGTAATGATTGTTTAAAGATTCTAATTGACTGTTCTTTCATGTCAGACGTAGAATCTGAGAAAAAGCTGTACAAATAATGTTAAATATAAATAAAAGAAATAAATAAGAGGAAAGGAAAAATAGCTGCCGCCTCGAATGGTAAGGTTTCGGAGTCCGGCAGAGGTATTGGTTTCAAAGTGGGTCATATAGGCATTAAAGCGGCAGTATACACGATTAAAGGTAGCCAAGCTCATTCTTCAATTGCAAACTGGAACTTGCATTCGAAGAACTCGAAAAAGGAAACGTTTTATAAAGCACGGTTAACAGCGGATATAAGCTAAAAGGTCATCCCTTCATAGAATTCCGCCAAATCATCCTTTCGGTGAATCCTGTTGCATACCACCAAGACAAGGCCTCTTAAATCCTTTAATCCGAGAAGCCTATTCGTTTTTCTTCGCCAGCATGTTAATGCATTTCGGTTCCGCAGGTACCCAGTCCCCCCTGTAGTAGTTGAACTGGACGTTGGGGTGGTCTGCCAGCAGCGACATGGGCACGGCGGAGTCAATTATCTTTTTCCCGATCATCAATGCGGTCAGCCTCTGTCCAAACGGATTGTCATGTACTCCCGCCTGCCAGATCGATACCTTTTCGGCCTGCCAGGTTTGTACGGGGCCCACCGTCAACGCCTGCGAGGGGATTCCTGTAACAACACCGCCGGCACTGGTCCTCGCGTTTTGCATACAGGTAATAGGAAAGTTGGAGGGGGAAAGGATGTTGCGATCTATAAGATGGGTATCAACACAACTATTGAAAATCTTTTGTCAACTGTAAGGGAATTTTACCCCAATTCCCCACTCCACCCAATCGGCTTTAAACTCTTGGGTTTTCAAACCAATTTGAGCATAAAACCTAATATATACCCGCTAACATATACCCGCTACATTCAGGTTTTTTGCTAACACACTAATCAGAAAGAAAATTAAAGAATTCTTCTGTATCCTTTATGTCTTTTAATCCCAGAATCCAACAGACTTCGGAGAGATCAGAGAAGTCCAATCCTCCGGCAGAGATGGCTTCGTTATTGTAACGTCCATCTTTACCATTGTATTTGTTTGCTATTTCAATGGCAAGCTGCCATATTTCAACTAAGCGGGGGTCAGTAACTTTATCCTGCCAATGTTTGTAATCAGGAGAACGAAATCCTGGCGAACCATTTCCAACGACATTCCCGTCCGGAATCTTATGATAATCGGTATTATCTTTTACATATCTCAGATGCGCGGGTGAAGTCATTTTTTCATTCCAGCCTCCATGTTGAACTACATGAATACGTTGTGAAATATTTATTTCCGGAATATCAGCTTTAACTGCCTTAACTACTTCAGCAGTAAAATTCGACTGCCCAGCCTCTGCAATCCATACATCACCTTGGTTTTTAAGGGTTGTTTTAACTAATTCTTTTACCTTATTAACAGCCGATTCAAAATCTTTATGTGCATCTGTCCAGTTGTCGCGAAAAGCAAGTTGGAGCAAGTCATTTGGAGGCACGTAAAGCCCTCCTTGAATACCATAGGTCCCGGTTACGACATGATAATTTACTTCTGAAAAATTTTCTTTAGTCATCAGCGTGGCCAGAGCTGCCATAGTGTGTATGTCATCGACATCGGTCTTACAATCAAATTGTACCAACAGCAGATCTTTCTGTGTGTTAAAAGTTCCACTTTTTGAAGATATTTCTTCCGAACCGGTATTGAATGCCATGGGAAAAATGGCTGTGGCAATAAATACTATGATTTTAGTCCTCATATAGATAGCTATTAATTTAGTACGATAGTTGTCAAGTTTCACAAGGGTGTTTATGAAAACTTGGACTTTTATTCGATTGCTAACATAAAATTTTGTGTTTAAATATGCAAGGATTTTGTTTAAAAATTTCAGGTTTCATATTCATAATCACTGTTTTCCGGTAAAACCGGTAATTTAATTTTGATCACGATTTCACGGGCTTTCAGCCCTGTTGCCCGCTAAAATGTGTACCTTTGCCCATGTCGGTTATCTTTTTTGTTTTGCAACTATAAAGGTAAACCTTCCGAGGGAATTACCGAAAGGGGTTCCTTTCATTTTAGCGTATATTTTTTACCGGACACCAATGATTTTGAATATATTTTATTTTGTATATTTACATTTATTTTGAATATATTTGGGCGAAATATAACAGTCAACTTTTTGTTCCAATTTCGAAGTCGATATTTCCGAGGTTAAATTGAAAGAATTGACTATATTGGCGGAGAAAATAATGAAAACGGAGGTTTTTTCTCACCATTGCGCGAGCAATTGACAGGAACAGGGATCATTGACATGCTGAAAATCAATGTATAATCCTTTTAATCGCACCAGGAGGAATTGAAATTGATTGTTCCACCCTGCTATTATCATTAGGACAGACCTTTTAATCGCACCAGAAGGAATTGAAATCTGCTTAAAACCATTGGCGACCTTGCTGTACGAGTCTTTTAATCGCACCAGAAGGAATTGAAATATATCTCCTACAACATTAGTACCGCCACTATCGATCTTTTAATCGCACCAGAAGGAATTGAAATACGGACAATTCCTGCGAAAAACTCTCGAACGGTGCTCTCTTAATCGCACCGCTGTCGAGAGCTCGTAATTGCACAGAGGGGTGTTTGAAGTGGGGATGAATTTAGGCTTGTTCTGTTTTTCCGGTGTTGTACCGTTTGAACAAATTGGGTGATGTTGAAAAGTGTAAGAAGTGCAGGAAGGTCGGGGAGTGCAGGGAGGTATGGGATCTGTAGGAAGTGTAGGAAGTGTAGGAAAGTGTAGGAAAGCTGGATGGGGAGCGGGTTTCGGGGGTGTAGGAAAGCGTAGGAAAGTGTAGGAAAGTGTAGGAAAGTTGGATGGGAAAAGGATGTTGCGATCTATAAGATGGGTATCAACGCAAATATTGAAAATCTTTTGTCAACTGTAAGGGAATTTTACCCCAATTCCCCACTCTATCCAATCGGCTTTAAACTTTTGGGTTTTCAAACCAATTTGAGCATAAAACCTACTCCCAAAATTGTACTGCAAAGCGGGTCGAAAGAAAAAAAGCCCTTTGAAATTACGCCCTTTTTGAGTCAAATAAGTTCCTCCTTGCAACCTCGCATCAAATTTCCCAAATGAAAAATCGTAGCCAATATGTACACCGTACAAGTCGTAACTCTCGCCCGGATATAAGGGTTTCAGGCTCGAGTCGTAAAAGAAATCGAAACCGGCAGTTATGGCACTACACGTATTGAAAAGGTATCTGTATTCAATGCTAGTTGAGAATGTGCCGTAATGTTTGCTGGCGTCCATATCATTTTGAACCAAACCAAAAGCACTGTATAGAAGAAATTCGCCGCGTTTGATCGGTTCTTTTGGTCTGAATATACTATGCCGGGGCCTTGCATCGAGAACCACCTCGGGGTAGTATGAATTGTCAACCTCTTTTTGCATCGTATTAAAATTGTATCTCAAACCTACATTTATGCCGAGCATATTTAATCCGGCATTGGGCTTATAAATTCTGCCATTGCTGAAATGAATGATATCAAAACCATAGATCAAGTCCAGCTCACGGTTTAATTTGTAATTTGCAGCCAATTTCAAATTAAGGTAACCGGTAAGCTTTGAGCCGATAGCATCGTTTTCACGGTTGCTCTCTTTGTGATACGGCCTAAAATTGTAGCCAACACCCATCGACGCCTCAAGGAAAGGATAATGTTTTGGATCATAAGAAAGAGGAAAGGAAATAAAACCATATACTGCGCTTGGCTTTCCCACTATCTCGGGATCGCCAATAGACCCACTATACCACCCAATACCATATTGGGGATAAAGATACATGCTTTGCCAACCGTTGGGGTCGCTACTGTTCCATCCATACCTCAATTGCAATGTCCTATACTCCTTATACTTGCTTTGCGATGCTTCTTTTAGCGCATCCGCCGAGTAAATATGCCCGCCTGCTTGCCCGATAATTTCGATAAACCTAAAATTGTTATGAGAACAAATTGAATCGGCTTTCGCTGTTATGCTCATCAATATCAATATCAAAAAAAGAATACTATGTTTAAGCGATTCCGAAAATTTCATATGTTTTGAGTTTTACCGACTCGCTAGCCACTAACGATTGGGTTTACCTATTGGAGTAAAGTAGTAAACAGTAAAAAAAAAATCGACTACAGCGAATTGGAAGCACGAGTGAAACGGGCCTATATATTCCGGAGATTGTGCCCCATTTTGTTCTTTTTGGTTTCCATATAGAATTTGTTGTATTTATTGGGAGCAATTTCCAAAGGAACAATTTCCACTACATGTAAACCATACGACTCCAAACCAATCCGCTTGACGGGATTATTGGTCATCAACCGCATTTTGGTCACACCGAGATTTCTTAAAATCTGGGCACCAACACCATAGTCGCGCTCATCGGCACGGTAACCGAGATGCAGATTGGCATCCACAGTATCCATCCCCTCTTCTTGCAACTTATAAGCCGCAATTTTTGCCATCAACCCGATACCGCGTCCTTCCTGATTGAGATAAACAAGAACACCCTTGCCCTCGTTCTCAATCATTTGCAGCGATTTGTGCAGTTGATCGCCACACTCGCAACGAAGCGATCCAAAAGTATCGCCCGTGAGACACGACGAATGCACGCGCACCAGGATGGGTTCGTCTTTCTCCCAACTCCCCTTTATCAGCGCCACATGCTCTTGTTTGGTAGCCTTCTGCAAAAATGAAACCATCATAAAATTGCCGTAACGGGTGGGAAGATGCACTTCCTCTCCACGTTCGATCAACGACTCGGTTTGCAGGCGATATTTGATGAGGTCGGCTACCGAAATGATGTTGAGATTGAATTTCCGAGCCATTTC
>Ga0265293_10013240_pt1 | contig 10748 bp, 31 predicted proteins | sample Munlanlewell138R_FD_192505 | JGI IMG/M metagenome (GOLD analysis project Ga0265293, IMG submission 192505) | Leachate microbial communities from a municipal landfill in Southern Ontario, Canada - Leachate well 138R | ecosystem: Engineered > Solid waste > Landfill > Unclassified | place: Canada... | reverse complement strand
AAATAAACGGTCCGCATCCAACTAGTATAGTATTGAAATTTTTTAGTGAGTATTTGTGTGTTATTTTAATTAATTGTCCGCATCCAACTAGTATAGTATTGAAATTGATTTGTTACTCTGCCTAGATTTGACACATAATAATGTCCGCATCCAACTAGTATAGTATTGAAATTTAACCTCTTCAATAACTGACGTTAGTGATTGACCTAAGTCCGCATCCAACTAGTATAGTATTGAAATTCCTAGTTGCGGGAGACATGCAAATATCTAACCAGTCCGCATCCAACTAGTATAGTATTGAAATCCAAAATCAACTATTTCATTTTTAATATTATTTAATGTCCGCATCCAACTAGTATAGTATTGAAATCGAGTTTCATTAACGATTTCAAACGCATACGGTAATGTCCGCATCCAACTAGTATAGTATTGAAATTGTGTTGTTGTTGAAGTACTTACTAATACTTCAAGCGTCCGCATCCAACTAGTATAGTATTGAAATAATTTGTAAATTAATTTTTTTGTATAGTAGTAATGTGTCCGCATCCAACTAGTATAGTATTGAAATTCAAGTTATTTAAATTCATATAGTTCATTTACCGGGTCCGCATCCAACTAGTATAGTATTGAAATATATGCATTTATCTCATTACCATTTTCATCAAAACCGTCCGCATCCAACTAGTATAGTATTGAAATCTTGGCATTACATATTCTCCATCTTCAACCTCAACTGTCCGCATCCAACTAGTATAGTACAATATTAAATAAAAATATTAGTACACAAATGTGTGTGTATTTTTATTTTTAATTATTTATTATAGAAGTTTAACCATTCTTGGTAAGTTTTAAATTTAGAATTGTAAGTAGTTTTATTGAAGATTAGTTTAAAGTCATTCCATTTTAAATTAGGATTAATTTCCTCAATATTCCATTCAACTCCAAATGTATTTACTTTTAATTGTTTGGCTAAACTATATGTATATTTAAAACATTTTAAATTATTTTGTGAAAGTATTTTAAATCCATGTTCAAGTATTTCTACAACTTCTTCTTTAGATTTTTCTTTGTATATTATCATTTCTAGTCTACCACTGTGTATAAAATTGTGACAGTAATGACATAATGGTACTATTTCCATTATTTCACAAATGCCTGTTTGATAGTCAATAGTGTGGTATTCATGAGCTTCTAACCATTTATGTTTTTTAGCTTTAGATTTATGTACACCACATGCGGCACAACAATAGTTTGTGGAAGCATAAGCTTTTTGTCTTTCTATATTCCACCATTCTTGACCCATAATAGTTCTTGGATTTAATCCATGTAATGGTTTTGGTAGATTGGGGTGTGTAAGTATTTCGGGTCTTATATATGTAATGTTTTCCATATTAAATAAATTTACTTATCCGTTTGTAGTTTATAAGCGAGGAATGACATAATGGTACTATCTCCTATGTGAAGGTATTGTTCATTAAAATGCTCTGGGTAACCACTCCATTCATAAAACTCATTTACAAATTGTTTTCTTTCTTCAAGTGTCCAACCTTCATAAACTGAATCTTCAACATCATTACATCCATGATTTGAAAATTCATCACTTGCCATTTCAAGCATTTTCGCTGCTAATATTTTTTCTTTTTTATTCATAATATATAAATTGATTTAATAATGTTTTGGTGATTGATGTTCTTTCATCCATCTTTGTAAAGGTATTTGTGTGTAATACTAATTATCTTTCCAAGTCCAACCTAAACACCATTTACAAAACAGTCGGTTTATTAACTTTGGTTTTTTTGTGAAAAAAAATTCAATTTTATTCACTTTTGTTCCTGTAATTTCGTAACTACCTACTACTTTAGGTGTTTCAATTTGATTAATTTTAATTACGTTATTTTCCATTGTTTTAAATTTACTTTTGTATTTATGCTTTTTCTGATACCCATTAATGAGTTATGTGCAAGGCTACTTAATAGCTCCGATTGAAATTCTTGTCTCAAAATAATTTATTATATCGTGGTGTGATTTTTCAGGTAATCCATAACCTTCGGTTTTTCTAACGTCATCAACTCTTTCATCTTTCAAGTTGTATAATGTAGCTCGAACCACATCAGGGTTATTGTTATCGTGCCGGTATTTAAAATAGTAACCGTCAGTTGATAGATGATATTTATACAAATTATCTTCCATGTGTTATATTTTTATAAATTTTATTTATTATATTGTGGTTATCGGTTATTTAAAAACTCGCTACTCAAAGGATTCCATATGCTTAATAATTTATCAAAATGAGGTTTCATAAACTCTTTGATTTGCGGAACATCTTTTTCATCAACATAATCAATATGAATTGGCATATAAATACCTTTTCTTTGAGCAATTATGACTACTTGCATATAGTATCGTTTACTTTTATCTCTTTCGGTTATATCCCAGCGATAAACTAAGTTCATATCAATGTCAGCATCTTTAAATTCTTCGTAAAAATCAGCCCAAGTTTTATAATGTCCACTCGCATCTTTTGAATAATAATTACTATCACTTGCGTAGTAATCATGGTCAATTGCTAAATCTTTTAATTCCATTATATTTAATTATTTTAATTGTTTTTATGCTCAATCCAATAATGTAATTTATCTTCACATTGTCTTATGATTTTATCATTAAGCATATTTATATAGTTTTAAATTCAATCTTTATAATTACATGTGCGTAAAACATTTATACATAATAACTTATATCACAGTTTTGATATATAGTAGTTGTAAAACATACAATCAAAGTTCACCTACTTCTGAAAGAATATGTCTTAACACCTTAATCTGTGCATTTAATTCCGCAGCTTCTTTGTCCATACTTGCTACTTCATCATCAGGAGTTGAACTATCATATTCTTTTTCATACCACATATTTACACAAGCATAAGCTGCTTCTTTTCGTTCTAAAGTACGTTTTACAACAACACCTATATGTAATGCCTTGTCTTCGTTTTCTAAGTTCTGCTCTTTACTCATAATTTTATCTTTACTTGTTAGTGTAGTAATTTATCAATGTCGGCACTACACATAGCCAAACCGTTGTAAACTATAATTTGCCTTTAAAGTTAGCCACTATTCTATCCTTGTGTATAAAGGGTTTAATATTCGTAGTCTCTTCAAGGTAGGTACAGAAAGCAAATAACAGTTCGCTTTGCTGTACAACAGCAGGTATAGCAAATAATTTTACTACATCCTCAATTGCTTGGTTATAAGATGATACTTCTGCTTTATTTATGCGTTCAGCCTCATTACTTGGCATACTGCAATCAGTATATTTTCTAAGTCCTTTTATCTTGTTAATCATAATTTCGTTTTTTAATCCGTAAAATTACATTGCCATACCTGTAGCCGTTATAAAACATTTACGGCTCTAAGTCAGCCTCGCAAACATTACCAGTCATTAACCCAATGTGTATTTCTGCATTTTCAATGTCGTCATTTTCATAAACAACTGTATGTTGCTCGTCTTCGTCATCAATCCATTCAATTATCACCTTTACTTGTTTTGGTCTTTTCATAATAAAAACGTTTTATAACAAAGGCCATAAACAAAAAGCCTCTGTTTGGTTAGTATTTTTAATTATCTTTTGTGGTTCGGCTTTCAGTTTATAGCCAAACCGTTAGTCAACATTTAAAGAAGCCTTACTATCATCTAACCAGCAATCTATTTGGTTGAAAGTATATGTTTTACCCGCAAAATCAGCAAAGAATTTGTTATGGTCATTCCACATTAATATTTGCTTTTTGCCATCTATTTTAGCCAAGTACCAATCACCGATAGTTGGCTGATATTTATTTGTCCACATAAAATAAACGTTGCCTAACAATGTATATAGCAAATAGCCGTTAGGCTTGTTTTTATACTATCTGCTTAATTAATAATTTGTTTCTTACCTACTTTGGTTCGTGTCGGCTACTTGCCATATACTAAACGTTATAGGCAATGCAAATGAGTAAATACTGTTTCTTCTGTTGTGTACTCACTATCTACGGTATGCTCTATTTTAACCTTGTCTGGTATATCATCATAAGCAATCCACTTACCACACACATCACATTTGAATATTGGGTCTCTACCTTTTTTAGCAGTGCCTATAACAACAGGTATAGTGCATTTTTTGTGTTTCATCTTAAGCATTTGTATAAATTTTAAAGTTAATATCTTTTATCAAGGTCGGTGTAAAACGCACCATACCTAAACCGTTAGCATTCAGCTTAAAAAACTCCGAGATGCCTTAGTGTCGAATGAGTTCTTTCCTTATCCAATTCTAAGTTTTTACGCTCAATATCACCTAAATCATTTCGAGATAGTTTTTCAACTAGATAATGCCAATAGTGGTTTAAAGCATCAATAGTTATCTCTGTTTGCCAATCGTTTAATTCGTTCATTTTTGATATGTTTTATTTGTTTAACAAAAGCCGAAATGCTAACACAGTGTATAGCAAATAAGCCATTTAAGTTTATACTAAATTGATAAGTTTGTGTGTGGCTTACTTGCCATACACGCAGCCGTTATAAAACATTTTTAACAGCTTCCTGTATCAACATTAAATTCTTCTTACCTTCTTCGGTAATTTGAAGTGCTTTGTTTTCATCATATTCCATTGGTATAACCGGAATTGCTGGGAATCCATAAGAAGAATTTAATCCCATCTTAGCCCAAGATTTTACTAAATCTTTTTGTGTTTGTGAGTTTTTCATAAATAAAACGTTTTATAACAAGGGATATGTGCAATACCCCATTAAGGTTTATACTAATTTTTTAAGCTCGTCTTGAATAAAGTTTTTAAGAGGCTTTTTTACCTTTACTGCAAGTATTTTTAAATCTTCCAGTATTTCTTCGGGGATTTCAATTATTTTCTTCATTAGTACAATTCTATTCCGTTAATTTCTAACATTCCGAAAAGCATATCCAAATATGGGTTTTCGTCTGTTCTTTCACCCCAAATCGGGTCAACTGGTTTAAAGTATTTTTCTGAAATATATCCAGTAAAATCATAAACATCATAAATACCACTTACCAAGTCAAGGTAATTTTTATCAATTTCTTTTTGAATTGCGTTGTAGTTGATTTTTGCATTTGCTTTCATAATTGTAAGTATTAAGTTTATGAGTACAAATATATACGATATATATTATATATCCAAATAAAAAGTGATTTATTTTTAAATTATTTTACTTTCAATTGATAATCAAACAAATACGGCTTATAACACTGTGTATCATCAATAAGGGTTTCAGTGCAACTTGCAAGGTCTATAATCCGCTTCAACGTTGGTGTATTTCGACAGGAACTGCTACGCAATCCCTTACTGAATGATACACTCAACGTTATGTACCATTTTAAGACACGAAGTAACTCGGCTTCGGGAATCTATCAGAAAAACTTATGCTTTCTTCTTCTGTAAATTCCACATCAAAAGCATCATCCCAATACTTTAGTAAATCTTCATCCTTTGGTAAATACGCAATTATTACAGAGTATTCACCTCTATCATCTTCCCCATAACCTGAACACCACCAAGGATATTTAGGATTGAAGATTAACGGTCTGTTGTCGCTAACAGCATAAGTTTTTAAACGGTATCTTTTCCAGTTCATAATTATTGATTTGTGAAGAAAAACGGCACATAACAGCACCTAACCAAAATTGGCGGTTCAGTGGTTATATCAACGTTTCTGATTCGTATTAAGTTTCATCGTAACATTATTTTTGTTTTATTTTTTTCTACCCACAAATTTAAGAATAAAAAACCTTATTTCCAAGTATCAAAGTTTATAGGTTAAATCCGCACTGCATATAACAGGGTGTATAAGAAAGTTTGCTATTAGCAGTTGTGGTTAATTTGAATGTTCATCTAAGCAAACCTTCTCATACACCACACCGTTAGCAACAAGCGTTAAGAGCCTCCGTTGCATATTTCTCATTTATGTAATATTTTGTCTGGATTAATTCTACACACATTGAAACATCTTTTTTAAGAAGGAACCCACGTTTCAGTAATTTTTCAAGTGTTGAATCCGATATGCTTCTATCTATATTTCCCCATTCATCTTCAATATTTAGCGAAAAAGATGTATCACGAGTATCAAATGTGTGTGAGATGTAATAATCATCTTCAACCATTAATCGAACTATTTCTTTTTGTATTTTTCCAAGTCTGCGAAAAACGCAAGTTGTTAACACGCCATATACCCCATTGGCGGGTTTGCGGGTATTCATAGTTTCTTCCATTTTATAAAGTGTTTAGTAATTTGATAATAAAGTGCTATTAAGTCGGCAACAAACACCAATACTCGACCGTTATAAACAAGTTTGCTTATAAGCATGTTCTGTTCCACAACTTTTACACTTTGTATTAAAATAATCAATTGTTCTTTTGCCACAGCATTGGCAAATCGATTTTATAACATGCGGTATATTTAATGCTTGCTGTATTTTTTCATAGTAATCTGTCAAATTGCAGTCGTTCTGTTGCAAACCTTTGTCGTAAACCTCAAACAATAGTTTTTCAATCAATTTTCGTTTTTGTTTTGCCATTTCAATTTAAGTTTTGTATTTAATAATCACATTAAAATATACCGCCAACCGTTATAAACAAGGCGTAAGCCTGTTGGTCATTACATCCCATTCGTAGCCATTTGGTGCTTTTACTCGTGTGTATAGCCGTCTTGGTGTTTGGCTAACAACTTCAACTATGCTGCTGTTTCTAAAATCCTCGTCAAGCCTTACTGATTGCCCAGCGGTTAACAAAGTATATAAGTCATTGTCAGGCTCTTTTTTGTTGCTTTTTTCTGTACTCATATCTTTAATCCTTTTAATTAACATTTGTGTTTAACGGCTCATATACAAGCCCGTTATGCACAATTATTTTGTAGTATGATTTGTGCATTTACCTTCTAATTTGCATTTACCATTATCGTATTCATAAGGACAAAATCCTTTCCCAACCATACTACAAAACAACTGTTCGCTTTGCTGCATAACAACAGGTATATTTAATAACTGCTGTTGTGCTTCGTTAAATTCTTTTTCTGTTATCTTATTTGTGTTCATATAATTAAGTTTTTTCGTTTATTTCGTTACTAAATATACCTGCGACCGTTATAAACAAGGCTACAACAGTGCTTTAATATAAACACAATTCCATATTGTTTCTATTTCTCTACCGGTAAGGCTTAGTTGTCTACGCCCTGTAAAATATTCACCTGCAAGTTCACTTCTTTTTAATATTGGTAGGCTTCTCCACCATTCAAGAGCTTTAGTTCTTGTTGTTTCTATATTTCTTGGGTCATTCTTTGCCATAATATTTCGTATTTATACCGCCAAGTTTATAACAAGCGGTCATAGTTAATAAAGCCAATTAAAGTTTGTGTTTCATAGCAAGGTTCGGTACGTGACTTACAAAATCATATACCAGTACCATTATACAACATTTATAAAATCCTCTATCCGTTGATTAACTCGTTTTAATTTTTCGTGATTTTTATCTTGATGGTAAATCAATTCTCTTCTACAATATTCTTCGTAATTACGACCACGTTCCGCAACCATCCATTTTTCTTTCTTTTTAAGTCTTTCTGTGAGAATTGATTTGATTTGTTTTAAATCACTCAAACTCATTGTTTCAATATTAAGTTCCATAAAATAAACGTTGTATAACAAGGTATATATGTAATACCCTGTATAAGATTGATTTTTAAAGTTATTATAATAATCCATTTCGTTCTAAAACGGCTTTCATTTCCCATCCACCATTTGGTTTTCTACAACGTGAGCATTCGCATTTACCTATACGAAATCTACCACAACCCGGAGCAAATGTATAGCCATCATCAATTTCTCTTTGATACCAACCTCTATCAATCCAACTTTGTAAAGTAGTTGCTTTCTTAATTCTGATACTTCCACAATCTGGTGGTGTCCATTGTTCCATATTATTTATAGTTTTAAGTATTATATGTAATATATCTATGAACTATATTTGATAGTCTATCGGGTTTATCTCGAATAGCTTCATCTTTTACATACCAATTAAGGAATTTTAACAGTTCATCTTGTTCTATAACATTTGGTATAGAAGATTTTTTTGCTAATCTTAACGCTTCAAATACATAGTCGTATATTAGTTCACCTTGCTCAACGGTTAAATTACTTTTAATTTCATTCAATGCGTTTTCAAGTTGGTCTATTATAATTTCGTTATCTGTCATTATTAATTAATTTTAAAAAAGTTTTAGGGATTTCGTATGTGTTGTGATTTATTTCAATTGCATACCAACCGGTTTCATATTTATATTTAAGTTCTCCAATAAGTCCAGTTATGTCAGTGGTAATTCCCAAACTAATTAATTGTTTTTTATTTGCTATTACTTTATATTTTTCCATATATTATTTACATTAATTTTTTACAAAGATATGTAATTTTTTTTATTTTTCAAAATAAAATTGATACTAAATTCTAAATTTTGTGTAATGGTACTGCATATATCTTTAACCGTTAGTTATAATAATTTAAACATATTCTGGTAATATATTATTTCCTAAATCACCCCAATCAAATATAATCATATCCCTTAGCATTTCATATTTTGATTTCTTTATCTTATCTTTATAATTAGAAATTTCATATTCATAGAAATCAACTAATTTAGACTTCCTCCCCAATCTATCCCATTTTATTTCGATTTCCCTTTTTACATCATCTATGTTTAAATTAAAGTTTTTCATAAGATATGTTTTAATTAAAGTTTGTGTTAAAAACTACATTTATCTGTAAACATTATAATACATCATCATATATAATAATCTGATTACGTTCAATAAAAAGATTTGTTTTTATTGGTATTCCACGATATTTTGGATTGTTGCTTGGAATAAAACCCGTTATTTCATCTTTCAATTTTATTTCAAAACATTTTAAGTCATCCTGGTTCATTAATATGACAGGATTCTTCATTTGTTGAACCTTACTTACTTTTATTTTGTCTTCTAAAACCTTATTCATTTCGACTTAAACTATTTTGTGGTTGTATCCACACTCTACTTTTATCAACTAATCTTGATTGTTCTTTATATAATTCTTGTAATCTTTCTTTTATTTTATTTTTCATAGATAAAATTTTTATAACAACAAATATACAACATTTTCATCAAACAAAAAAATAATTTTGAAACTTTCCACGTATATATGGTATTATTTCATAACTATTATCAAAAATTTTAAATTCCGGTATATGTCCATTGCCCACCATAAATACAATCTCGTTTGTATTTACCCTTTTTAATTGATAAATTTTGACAAAGAATTTCCATTACTATTAACATATCAATATGATGGCAAATCAAAAAATATTCTAAACTTTCAGAAAACCATTTATCTTCAAAATCATCTTCTGAATGGCAATCTGGTTCAATGCTTAATATTTCCGCTATATCCCTAATCCAATCACTATTCCCATAAGGGCGTTTAATATCTTGGTAGAAATGACCGGCATTATAATCATCTCTATGAAATACCCACTCAATTTGATTCCTTTTTATGAGTTTTAAATGGTTCTCAGTTACTTGAAACTCTTCTAAGTTGGAAAGTTTAGTATAATAGTTTCCGTATGGGATACCTCTTTCGTGTTGCTCACACTCATATCTATTTTTAAAATTAATACCATCTTTTGATTGATATATTTTTATTTTTTTTTCGATTATTACCATATAATTATTTATTAATGATTCGTCATATGTTTCTTAAACGTACAAATAACATTTTTTCTATACCGTACTAAATCAGAATCCAACCATTCCATACAAACCAACTCCCAACCAATTTTTCCAAATTCATTTAATTCATCTCTTAGGTTAAGTTCATCATTAAAGGTAAATGATGCCACTGTATATGTCCACATAATTTTACAATTTACTAACAAGGAGTATATTACATATCCTGTTAAGGTTATTATTTAATTTAAAGTTCGTTAAACGTAATACCTAACCATTCAGATACATTATCTTATATTCTGTATATAAGTTACTAAACCATTCTTCTAAAGTAAGTTTAGTATTACATTTAACCATATCTTTTAAACTTTCAAAGTAAAATAACTCACTTCTTTGTTTTATAATATATTCACTAAAAGTCATAATTATTTAATTTTAATCAGTATAACAATATATAACAAATATTTATTACAGTAAGTTGTTTAAGACCTTCGTTCACTCAAACACTCCTCAACTACATTTGAAACAGCCAAAGACATTTTTGATTTGAAAATAGCATCCTGTTTTAATTCGTTTGAAACTTTATCAAACAACCCATCATTATTTGAAATAATATTACGTGCCACTTTATGAGAAAATGCTGTTATAATTGAGTTTTTGAAATCATCCGTTCTAATAACTGAATTAAAACTATCAGAAATCAATTGTTTTAAAAATATTGTATTTTCAGAAACAACAGATTCAACCAGTTTCTTTAATGGTGAACTGTAATCAGTTAAAACTTTCTGAATACTTTCGTTCATAGCAATTTGAGCGGTTCTTAAAATATCTTGCTCTAATGTTATTGGTACGTGTTTCTTTTCTGTTTTAGTGTTTATCGCATCAACTTGCAATTTCACATCTTCACGGAATTTTGAATTTTCGGCTCTCAAATCTTGGACAACTTTAAATAGGTTGTCAATAGTTTGTTGTTCTTTTGTTGTCATAATTATTT
>Ga0265293_10013239_pt1 | contig 10749 bp, 10 predicted proteins | sample Munlanlewell138R_FD_192505 | JGI IMG/M metagenome (GOLD analysis project Ga0265293, IMG submission 192505) | Leachate microbial communities from a municipal landfill in Southern Ontario, Canada - Leachate well 138R | ecosystem: Engineered > Solid waste > Landfill > Unclassified | place: Canada... | reverse complement strand
CAACCGCTCCCGTTTGCCGGAGTTGAAGCAAAAGCGTCAGCAGGATGGAAAATGCAGAATCAAATGCCGTGAAGCTGGTGCTTCACAAAACCATGCCGTCAGGGGTTGACGGGGGAGTCCATACACGCATTGTTAGAGCTCAGCCCAAGTACTTCACGACGACTGATCCCAGCGCCAGGACAGTCCCGATTATCGATGCGGCAGCAATCTCTTTGTGGTGTCCGTATGCCATGAGGCCGAACCCCGCTGCTCCAGCCAAGTTGCGCAGATTCTGCCCGTAGAACGCGAAGTCTATGAGGTTGATCACAGCAAACAGGATAAACGCCGAAACGAACACCTTGTCCTTGGTTGTCATCTTATGTCCCCCAGTTCCATGATCTGAGCGCTAACTACAATTAGACGGCACCCAACCGGAGATTGAGCATGAACACAGACTGGCAAACAAAAACGATCGCGCCAAACGGGCACCTGGTGCAGGTTGATTGCAACAGCGGCGCGGAGAGGCATATCCAGCACGCGAGTTGCAAGTGCGGCCAAGCCATGCTGATCGAGTTCGACGCCAAGTACAGCGGCAGACACGACAGGAAGCGTGTGTTCTACGCCGACAGCCCGGACAACTTGAGCGCCTTCCGGTGCCGTGGATGCCACGAGCCGGTGAGCGATTGCGTGCCGGGCGCGAACTACGAAGTGCGGTCTAACTACAATTCGATGATAAAACGCCGCGTAATCCAACAACCTAAACCGCGATGTTGCGACAGGGTGTAGGAAAAATCCGACCCTCGAACAATCGGTTATCTGATTCCACTGTCTAATCCCACCGCCTAATCTGCCCGCATTTGTGGTTCAGGAAGGTGTCATGCAGCGATCCTCGCACAGGGTGGTTGGAGCGGCAAGCAAGCCGGACGCGGCACAAGGCGGTGGGAAGCCGCCGAAGCTGCTTGATCAGGTTCGGGAACGGGTGCGCCGGCTGGGATATTCATCGCGCACCGAGGAGGCCTATGTCGGCTGGACGCGGCGCTTCATTCTCGCCAATGGGGTGCGCCATCCGCGTGAACTGGGGGCGCCGGAGGTGGAACGCTTCCTTACGGGGCTTGCCGTGCAGGGCAGTGTCTCGGCGTCAACGCAGAATCAGGCGTTGGCGGCCTTGCTGTTTTTGTATCGGCAGGTGCTGGGCATTGAATTGCCGTGGATGGCCGACATCAAGCGGGCGAAGAAACCGGAGCGGCTGCCGTTGGTGCTGGGCCGCGACGAAGTCATGGCCCTGCTCAACGGGATGAGCGGGGTGACGTGGCTGGGGGCGGCATTGCTCTACGGTGCCGGGCTGCGGCTGATGGAGTGCCTGCGGCTGCGGGTGAAAGATGTGGATTTTGGTCGGCGCGAGATCACGGTGCGGCAAGGCAAGGGCGGCAAGGATCGGCGCACGATGTTGCCGGCGATGGCGGTGGAGGCGCTGCAGGATCAGCTGCGCGAGGCGCGACGCATGCATGAGCGCGACCTTTCGGCGGGGTTGGGCGAGGTATGGCTGCCGGATGCGTTGGCGCGCAAGTTTCCCAATGCCGGGCGCGAGTGGGCTTGGCAGTACGTCTTTCCGGCGTCCAGGCGCAGCACTGATCCACGTTCGGGCCAGATCCGGCGGCATCATCTGGATGCGTCTGTATTGCAGCAGGCGGTGAAGCGTGCGGTGCGTCAGGCGGGCATCGACAAACCTGCCAGTTGCCACACGCTGCGGCATTCGTTCGCCACGCACCTGCTGGAGGCCGGTCAGGATATCCGCACGATTCAGGAGCTGCTCGGACACAAGGATGTGGCCACCACACAGATCTACACCCATGTACTCAATCGCGGCGGGCACGGGGTACGCAGCCCGCTGGATCGGTAAATGCCTGTGGCCGGATCCGGTGCTATGCGCTGCCCAGGCCGAATTGCAGCAGTGCGGGGTTGCCGGTTTCCTCGGTGTACCAGTAGCCGAGTTTTTCCAGGTCGGCGGCGAAGGCGGTGTCGTCGGGTTCGGCCACTTCGAAGCCGCACAGCACGCGGCCATCGGCGGCGCCGTGGTTGCGGTAGTGGAACAGGCTGATGTTCCAGTGGCTGCCGAGGGTTTCGAGGAAATGCCGCAGTGCGCCGGGGCGTTCGGGGAATTCGAAGCGGAACAGGCGTTCGCGTTGCAGCGGGGCCGGGCCGCCGACCAGATAGCGCACATGCAGGCGCGCGGTTTCGTTTTCGGTGTAATCGGCGACGGGATAGCCGGCCTCGGCCAGCATGTCGCGCAATGCGGTGCGTTCGGCGGCGCCACCTTTCAATTGCACGCCCAGATAGATCTGCGCCTGGCCGGGGCCGTGGTAGCGGTAATTGAATTCGGTGATGGCGCGCTGGCCCAGTGCGCGGATCAGTTCGAGATAGGCGCCGCGTCGTTCCGGGATGGTGACACCGAAAATCGCTTCGTTCTGTTCGCCGATGCCGGCGCGCTCGGAAACATAACCGAGCCGGTCGAAATTCATGTTGGCGCCGCTGAGCACCGCGACCAGGGTGCGGCCGCTGCCGGGATTTTCCGCGCACCAGCGTTTCATGCCGGCCACGGCGAGCGCACCGGCGGGCTCGACGATGGAGCGGGTGTCTTCGAACACGTCGCGGATCGCGGCGCAGACCTGGTCGGCATCAACGGTGATCACTTCGTCGATACGTCCGCGCAGCAGTGCGAACGGCAGCGCACCGATTTCGCGCACCGCGCAGCCATCGACGAAGATGCCGACGTGCTCCAGCCGCACCGGGTGCCCGGCCTCGCAGGCGGCCTTGAGGCAGGCGGCGTCGTCCGGTTCCACCGCGATCACGCGGATGGAAGGGTCCAGCGCCTTGATGTAGGTCGCCATGCCGGCGGCCAGGCCGCCACCGCCGACGGGAATGAACACCGCGTCGATGCGGCCGTGGTGGTCGGCCATCAGTTCCATCGCGACGGTGCCCTGCCCGGCGATCACGTCCTGATCGTCGTAGGGATGGATCAGGGTGCGGCCTTCGCGCGCCAGCAGTTCCATGCCGTGCGCGGCGGCATCGTCGTAGGAATCGCCGTGCAGCTCGGCACGCGCGCCGAGCGCCTGCACTGTGTCGGATTTGATGCGCGGCGTGGTGGCCGGCATCACGATGACCGCATCCAGTCCGAGTTCGCGCGCGCCCAACGCCACACCCTGCGCGTGGTTGCCGGCGGATACCGCGAGCACACCGCGCGCGCGTTCTTCCGGCGTGAGCCGCGCCAGCCGGGTGTAGGCGCCGCGCACTTTGAACGAGAACACCGGCTGCTCGTCTTCGCGCTTGAGCAGGATGGTCTCACCCAGCCGGCGTGACAGCCGCCGCGCTGGATCCAGCGGTGTGCGCTGCGCCACGTCGTAGACCGGCGCGGTCAGGATCGCGCGCAGCCAGGCGCTGGCGTCATCGATGGCGGGGTGGGGGCGGTTCATGCGGTGAGGTTCTCTGTTGGTGTTTTTATCCTGCGGTGTTTGCCCCCTCACCCCAGCCCTCTCCCCCGCCAGCGGGGGAGAGGGGGGCGAAGCGGATTCAGCCGGCGTCGCGCACTTTTGCGGCGACGTAATCGCCGGCCTGCGAAGTGGAAACGGCGCCTTCGGCGGTAAGGTCGTGGGTCAGCACGCCGGCATCCAGCGCCTGCGAAACGGCGGCCTCGACCACGCGCGCCTCGTCTTCCAGGCCGAGCGAATGACGCAGCGCCAGCGCCACCGACAGCAGCGTGGCATACGGATTGGCGATGCCCTTGCCGGCGATGTCTGGAGCCGAGCCGTGGATCGGTTCGTACAGACCGGCCTTGCCATCGCCGATGGAAGCCGAAGGCAGCAGGCCCATCGAGCCGGCCAGCACCGAGGCTTCGTCGGTGAGGATGTCGCCGAACAGATTTTCGGTGAGGATCACGTCAAAGCTGGCCGGGCGATGCAGCAGGTACATCGTCATCGCGTCCACCAGCACGTGCTCGAATTCGATGTCGGGGAATTCCTCGGTCAGCACGCGCGTGACCACGCTGCGCCACAGGCGCGAAGTTTCCAGCACGTTGGCCTTGTCCACATGGGTGATCTTGCTGCGACGGCCACGTGCCAGCTGCGCAGCGCGGCGGGTGACGCGTTCCACTTCGGCCACCGAATAGCGGCTGACATCGAACGCGACCTGGCCATCCCGCTCACGGCCCTTCTCGCCGAAGTACGCGCCGCCGGTGAGCTCGCGCACGAACAACAGATCCACGCCTTGCAACAGTTCGGCCTTGATCGGCGCGTGTTGGGCTGCGACCGGGTGCGGCGCGACCGGGCGCAGATTGGCGTAGACGCCGAGCGTGGCGCGCAGTTTCAAAAGGCCCTGCTCCGGGCGTACCGGCGCGTTCGGATCGGACCACTTCGGCCCGCCCACGGCACCGAGCAGCACCGCATCGGCGCGTTCGCACAGCGCGATGGTTTCAGGCGGCAGCGGATCGCCGGTGGCATCGATCGCGGCACCCCCGATCAGGGCTTCTTCCACGGTGAACTCGTGGTTGAAAAGGGTGGCGATGGCATCGAGCAGCTTGCGCGCTTCGGCGATGACTTCGGGGCCGATGCCGTCACCGGGGAGCAGGGCGATGGTTGCGTTCATGGGGTGGGGTTCTTGTCGGGGTTGGTTTGGTGTGGGGTGTAGATGGGTGTGGGAGAGCAAAAGCGTTCGGACAACCCGAAGGGCTGCCCGAGTTACTTTTCTTTGCGTCGCCACGAGCCGCGCAGGAGCGCGGCCGAACGCCGCAGGCGGCCCGTAGGGCGGCGGGCAGGACGCCCGCCGCAAAGAAAAGTAACCAAAAGAAACGCGACCCGACATCGCGCCGTCGCCGCTGCGCCGCGCCGGTTCCCTGCGCTACTCGCCGGCTTCGGGCCGGCGCGAACTCGCGCATCCATGCGCTCGAACAGTCGCGCCTTTCCCCCGAAGCCGGCTGCGTTGCTCGGCGCTCTGACGGGGGCTGAAAGTCAAAAGCAAAAGCAACAGCTCGCGACGGCACGATCCCCACGAAGGCCCTGCGGCTTGGCTGCACATGCCCTTGCTCCTGCTCCTGCTCTTCCGCTTTTACCTCCCCCATCGACTCGCACCGAGCAGCGCAGCCATCAACCGGGAAAAGGTGCGACTGTTCGAGCGCATGGATGCGCGAGTTCGCACCGGCCGGTTGATGGCGAGCAGCGCAGGGCACAGCTTGGGCATCGCCCAAGCTGTGCGAGGCTGGGGTGCCCTTCTCTTTGGTTACTTTCTCTTGGGCAAGCAAGAGAAAGTAACTCGGACAGCCCGAAGGGATGGCCGAAAGCTTTTGCCTTCTCCCGCCCAATCGAAAAAAGCCCCATTCACCCCAACCCTCTCCCCCGCACGCGGGGGAGAGGGAGCTGGTGTGTGGCGAGGGTGGGCGTGGTTGCATGGCGGGTGGGCGAAGGCGCTCAGGCGGCACGCGTTTTTTCGAATGCATCGATGGCTTCTTGCTGCAACAGCAGGTAGCCGAGCTGGTCCACGCCTTGCAGCAGGCATTGCCGGGCAAAGGCTTCGACCTCGAAACCGATGTTGCTGCCATCGGGCAGTTCGATGTGCAGGGCTTCCAGATCGACGACGATCTTTTGTGCTTCGAAGCCGGCGATGCGCTGCCAGTCTGCCTCATCCACGACCAGCGGAAGCACGCCATTCTTCAGTGCGTTGTTGCGGAAGATGTCGGCGATGCGGGTGGAGATGACGACGCGGATGCCGTAGTCCAGCAAGGCCCACGGCGCGTGTTCGCGTGACGAACCGCAGCCGAAGTTGCGGCCGGCGGCGAGGATGCCGGCGCCGCGCAGTTGCGGGCGGTGCAGCGGGAAATCCGGGTGTTCGTTGCCTTGCGTATCGAAACGCCAGTCGGCGAAGCAGGCGCGGCCCAGGCCGGCGCGTTCGGTGGTGGTAAGGAAGCGTGCCGGGATGATCTGGTCGGTGTCGATGTTTTCTTCCGGCAGCACCGCGACGATGGATTCAAAGCGAACGAACGGTTCCATCAGGCGGCCTCCCCGACAGTGAAATCACGTGGATCGGCGATGACGCCGGCAATGGCGCAGACGGCGGCGGTCACCGGGCTGGCGAGCACGGTGCGTGCGCCCTTGCCCTGGCGACCTTCGAAATTGCGGTTGGAGGTGGAAACGCACAGTTCGCCAGCAGCGACCTGATCGCCGTTCATTCCCAGACACATCGAGCAGCCCGGCTCACGCCATTGCGCACCGGCGGCACGGATGATCTCGTGCAGGCCTTCGGCTTCGGCCTGGCGCTTGACCGCGTCGGAACCGGGCACCACCAGCATCCGCACATGCGCGGCGATCGTGTTTCCGCGCAGCACATCGGCCACGGCGCGCAGGTCGGAAATGCGGCCATTGGTGCAGGAACCGACGAACACCACATCCACATGCTGACCGAGCAGCGGCGCGCCGCCGTTGAAACCCATATAGGACAGGCTGCGTTGCGCAATGTCGTCGCGCGCGGCCGGCACCGGCTGGTCGATGGCGACGACCTGGCCGGGATTCGTGCCCCAGGTGATGGTCGGGACCACGTCGGCGGCATCGATGATGACTTCGCGGTCGAAGCGCGCGCCCTCGTCGCTGACAAAGGTTTTCCAGCGCTCAACGGCCTTGTCGAACTCCGCGCCCTGCGGTGCGTTCGGGCGGCCGCGCAGATAGGCGAAGGTGGTCTCGTCCGGTGCGACAAGGCCCGCGCGCGCGCCGGCTTCGATGCTCATATTGCACAGGGTCATGCGGCCTTCCATCGACAGCGCGCGGATCGCTTCGCCGCGGTATTCGATGACGTGGCCGGTACCGCCATCCATGCCCAGCACGCCGATGATGTGCAGGATCAGATCCTTGGCCGTGGCCTCCGGGCGCAGCGTGCCGTTGACGGTGACGGCCAGCGTTTTCGGGCGGCGCTGCAGCAGGCATTGCGTGGCCAGCACATGGCCGACTTCGGTGGTGCCGATGCCGAACGCGAGCGCGCCGAACGCACCATGCGTGGCGGTGTGCGAATCGCCGCAGACAATCGTCATGCCCGGCTGCGTGGCGCCCAGTTCCGGGCCCATCACATGCACCACGCCGCGCTGGCCGGAACCGAAGCCGTGCAGGGTGATGCCGAACTCGGCGCAGTTGCGTTCCATCGTCGCGACCTGGTTCGCGGTGGCTTCGCTGTCATACGGCAGCGAGCCGTCCGGATTGGGCGGCAGCGTCGGGGTGGAATGGTCGAGCGTTGCCAACGTGCGTTCGGGACGCCGAACCGTCAGTCCACGGGAACGCAGTTCATCGAACGCTTGCGGCGTGGTGACTTCGTGCACGAGGTGCAGGTCGATGTAGAGGATGGCCGGAGCCGCGTCCGATTCGGCGCGGACACAATGGGCATCCCAGATCTTGTCGATGATAGTGCGTGCAGCGGTCATTGCATTACCTCAGGCCGCCGCGCTCTGCGCCAGAAACTGGCGCCGGCGTTCGAAGCGGTTCACCACTTCCAGATAGGCCAGCGCGCTGGCTTCCAGCACGTCGGTGGAGACCGCGCGTCCATGGTAGTCGCGGCCTTCGGCGTGCACTTTCACCCGGGCTTCGCCCTGTGCATCTTCGCCGGTCGAGATCGAGCGCACCTGGTAGTCGCTCAGACCGTAGTGGAAGCCGGTGGCGAATTCGATCGCCGAGAACAGCGCGTGCACCGGGCCGTCGCCGAGTGCGCTCTGGCGCACGCTGCGGCCGTCCTCGTGCACCATTTCGATCACCGCTTCCGGGCTGGCGCCCTGCCCGATGCGGCCGCCGATCTGGATCGAGGTCAGGCGCCAGGGGCCGGTTTCATCGCCGCTGGAACCCAGCGCGATGGCTTCCAGATCACCATCGAAGACTTCCTTCTTGCGGTCGGCCAGGTCCTTGAAGGCAACGAAGGCGCGATTCAGCGCTTCCTCACCCAGTTCGTGGCCCAGCGCCTTGAAGCGGTCGGCCAACGCGGCGCGGCCGCTGTGCTTGCCCAGCACCAGCGAGGAGCGCGGCACGCCGACATCCTCGGGCGACATGATTTCGTAGGTGGAGCGGTTGCGCAGCATGCCGTGCTGGTGGATGCCGCTCTCGTGCGCGAAGGCGTTTTCACCGACGATGGCCTTGTTGCGCGCGATCTGGCTGCCGGTCAGCGCCACCAGCTGGCGCGACACCGGATACAGGCGCTGGGTGCGGATACGGGTCTGCACGCCGTAGAAGCCGGGGCGAGTGCGCAGTGCCATGACGATTTCCTCCATCGCGGCGTTGCCGGCACGCTCGCCGATGCCGTTGATGGTGCACTCCACCTGACGCGCGCCGTTCTCGATGGCGGCCAGCGAATTGGCCACGGCCAGACCCAGGTCGTCGTGGCAGTGCGAGGACAGAATCACGTTTTCCACGCCACGCGCGTGCTGCTTCACATACGCGAACAGCGCGCCGTATTCGGCCGGCACCGCATAGCCCACGGTATCGGGGATATTGATCGTGGTGGCACCGGCCTGGATCGCGGCTTCGATCGCCTTGACCAGGAATTCCTGATCCGAGCGCGAGGCATCTTCGGCGGAAAACTCCACGTCTTCGCACAGCGAACGTGCCAGCGAAACATGCTGCGCGATGGATGCGAGCACCTGCTCGCGGCTCATCCGCAGCTTGTGCTCCATGTGCAGGTCGGAGGTCGCGATGAAGGTGTGGATGCGCGGCTTTTCCGCGTTTTCCACGGCGGCGGCAGCGCGCTCGATATCGTGCTGCTGGCAGCGCGCCAGTGCGGCCACGGTGCTGCCCTTGACCACGCCGGCAATCGCCTTGACCGCCGCGAAATCATCCGGGCTGGCGGCGGCGAAGCCGGCTTCGATCACGTCCACGCCCAGATCGGCCAGTTGCTGCGCCAGGATCAGTTTCTGCGGGGTGGTCATCGAACAGCCGGGCGACTGTTCGCCATCGCGCAAGGTGGTATCGAAAATGCGTACGAAATCTTCGCTCATGCCGGTTGGCCTCCTGCCGGGAAAGTCAGCGTCTGGGAATCGCGCGTGCCGGCGGCATCGACGCGGGTAAAAACGGGAGCTGCGGCGCGGCGCAGATGCGCGACCGGCTGCGGCTGGATGAAGTCCATGCGCGCCTGGCGCACGTCGTGCAGGCGCTGCACCTGACGCAGCAGCACATCGCCCGGGCGGTCATCGGCGGCCAGGGTCAGGCGCACGTCCAGACCGGCCGGCGTGGGCCGGCTCTGGATCGCTCCGAGCGGGAATCCGCGCCGTTCGATCAGACCGAGAAGCCGCAGCAGCGCGCCTTCGACCGGGGCCAGCGTAAGCGTCAATTCAAGCATCGGAAGTCTCCTTGGAACGGTCGGAATCAGCCGGATCCAGCATGTGCTGATTGGCGGTATTGGGCGGCACCAGGGGCCAGACATTGGCCTGCGGATCGATCCTCACGTGCAGCAGGAAAGGACCGTCGGCGGCCAGCAGCGCGGCCAGCGCGTCTTCGACCTGGTCGCGGCGCTCGATGCTGGCGGCGGCGATGCCGAAGGCGCGCGCGACTTCGGTGAAATCGGGGTTGTCGGACAGGTCGGTTTCCGAATAGCGCTCGTCGAAGAACAGTTCCTGCCATTGCCGCACCATGCCCAGGCGGCTGTTGTCCAGCAGCACGGTCTTGACCGCGATGCCGTAGCGCCGCAGCGTCGCCAACTCCTGCACGTTCATCAGGATCGAGCCGTCGCCGCTGACGCAGATCACCGGGGTGTCCGGGCTGCCGAGCTTGACCCCCATCGCCGCCGGCAGGCCGAAGCCCATCGTGCCCAGGCCGCCGGAGGTCAGGTGCTGGTTGATGCTGCGGTGCAGCCAGTGCTGCGCGACCCACATCTGGTGCTGGCCGACATCGCAGGCCACGACTGTTTCCGGCGGTGCGATTTCGCTCAGCCGGCGCAGCAGGGCGGGCGCATAGATGTCCTCGCCCGGCGCGTCGTAGCGCGGATGCGATTGTTCGCGCCACTGCGCGCACTGCGCCACCCATTCGGAAATCTGCGGGCGGCAGTCCAGTAGCGGTAGCAACTGGCGCAGATCGCCGACCAGATGCACATTGGCATAGCGCAACTTGGAGACTTCGGCCGGGTCCACATCCAGATGGATGACGCGCGCGCCGGGCGCGAACTCGGCCAGCTTGCCGGTGGCGCGGTCGTCGAAGCGTGCACCGATGCAGATCAGCAGATCGCAGCCCTGCACCGCCAGATTCGCGGCGCGGGTGCCGTGCATGCCGAGCATGCCGAGGAACTGTTCGTCTTCGCTTGGCAGCCCGCCCAAGCCTTTCAATGTGCTGACCACCGGGATGCCGGTGGACTTGGCCAGCGCGCGCAACTGCGGCTGCGCATCGGCCAGACCAACGCCGTAGCCGGTGTAGAACAGCGGCCGCTGCGCACCCTGGATCAGACTGCGGGCACGTTGCACCGCGTTGTGGTCGACCGGCTCCGCTGCCGGTGCCGGCGGCGGGCTGAACTGCGCAGCAGGCACCTGCGCCGTCGCCACGTCTTTCGGAAAATCGATCAGAACCGGGCCGGGCCGGCCTTCGCGCGCGATGCGGAAGGCTTCGTGCACGGTGGCCTCGATCCGGGCCGGATCGCGGATCACGAAACTGTGTTTCACGATCGGCAGTGTGATGCCCAGGATGTCCACTTCCTGGAAGGCGTCGGTGCCCATCAGCGCGGTCGGCACCTGGCCGGTGATTGCCACCATCGGCACCGAATCCAGCCAGGCGT
>Ga0265293_10013238_pt1 | contig 10750 bp, 8 predicted proteins | sample Munlanlewell138R_FD_192505 | JGI IMG/M metagenome (GOLD analysis project Ga0265293, IMG submission 192505) | Leachate microbial communities from a municipal landfill in Southern Ontario, Canada - Leachate well 138R | ecosystem: Engineered > Solid waste > Landfill > Unclassified | place: Canada... | reverse complement strand
GAGCAGATCGGCGGCATGGCCCCACACCGGATCGCGCGGCTCGGGCTGGTGCGCACCTTCCAGAACGGCCATGCCACCAAACGCATGACGGTTCTGGAAAACATGCTGATGGCGGCAGCCGGCCAGACCGGCGAGCTGCCGTTGCAGGCGCTGTTGCGCCGTTCAGCGATCAGGACGCAGCAGACGGCTCAGCTCGGCCGGGCGCGCGAAATCCTCGAAACGCTGAAGCTGACGCGGGTCGCCAACGAATATGCCGGCAATCTGTCCGGCGGTCAGCAGAAGCTTCTGGCGCTCGGCCGCGCGGTGATGTGCGACGCGGATCTCATCATGCTGGACGAGCCGGCGGCCGGTGTGAACCCGACGCTGGTGCGCGAATTCGTCTCCATGGTGCGCAATCTGCGCGACCGGTCGGCCAAGACCTTCCTCATCATCGAGCACGACATGAAGTTCATCAGCGGGGCCTGCGATCACGTGTTCGTGCTGAGCGCCGGCCGCAATCTTTCCTCCGGCACGCCGGCGCAGATGCAGCGCGATCCGCGCGTGCTGGAGGTCTATCTGGGGAAGCGCCATGCAGCCGTTGCTTGAAGTCGCGAACCTGCGCGCCGGCTACGGTCCGGCACAGGTGCTGCACGGGGTGGATCTGTCGGTTTCTGCCGGCGAGATCGTGTCGATCATCGGACCGAACGGCTGCGGCAAGTCCACGCTGCTCAAGTCGATCATGGGCTACGTGCCGTGGTCGAAAGGGGAAATGCGCCTCGAAGGCCACAGCATCCTCGGCAGGCAGACGGAAGAGCTGGTCGGGCTCGGGCTCGGGTTCGTTCCGCAGCTTGCCAACACGTTCAAAGGCATGACCGTTCGCGAGAACCTGGAGCTGGGCGGCTATACGCTCGACCGCGCGGCGGTGTCGCGGCGCATCGAGGAGCTGGTCGGCATTTTCCCGATACTGGCTCCGCGCATGCGCCAGAAGGCCGGCACCATGAGCGGCGGCGAACGCCAGACCGTGGCGCTCGCTTCGGCGCTGATGGCCGGCCCCCGCCTGCTGCTGCTCGACGAGCCGTCCGCCGGGCTGTCGCCCTCCGCCACTGCCGACATGTTCGCCAGCGTGAAGGAACTGCCCGCGAAGCTCGGCATCACCGTGCTGATGGTGGAGCAGGATGTCTATGGCGCGCTCGAAATCTCCGACCGCGGCTATGTGCTGGCCATGGGCCAGAACGAGTTTTCCGGCTCCGCGGCCGATATCCTCAACGACCGCCGCATAGGCATCGCCTATCTCGGCATGGATCCCGACGAACAGGAAGCTGGCCATGACGCGTCGTAACATCTCCTCCGGCTCGCACTTCGAGGCGGCCTATGGATATTCCAGAGCCGTTGTGACCGGGAGCCAGGCCTTCGTTTCCGGCACGGTGGGCATGAATTACGCCACCGGCACGATCGATCCCGACGCGGCCATGCAGGTGCGCCAGATCATAACCAACATCGAGGCAGCCCTTGCACAGGCGGATTTCAGGCGGGCTGACATCGTCCAGCTCACCACCTATATTGCCGGCGCAGAGTTGATGCCGGCCGTGGGGGCGGCGCTCGGCGAGGCGTTCGGGGACATCCGGCCGGCCAATACGGTTGTGGTCGTGGGTTTTCCGGTGCCCGGTGTTCTGGTTGAAATCAGCGCGGTCGCGGTGAGGGGCTGACGGAGAATGCAGTGTCCGGCTTGAAGGCTATCGATCCGATTGACCGGCAGGAAACGCTGGGCGGCATGGCGCATCGCAGCCTGCGCAGCGCGCTGATGGCCGGCAATTTCCGTCCCGGCGAGAAGATCACCATCCGGGCGGTCGCCGCCGTGCTCAATGTCAGCATGACGCCGGCGCGCGAGGCGCTCTTCAACCTCGTGGCCGAGGGCATTCTCGAACTCGACCAGAACCGCACGGTGCGCATTCCCGCCCTGACGCCGGAGCGCGTGGCAGAGATCACGGCCATCCGCCTGTCGCTGGAGAAGCTCGCCACCGAGGCCGCAACCGCGATCATCGATGACGAGACCGTCGATCGCATCGAGGCGTTCCACAACGAACTCGTCGACCATTTCGCCGCCAAGGACTACGCGGCCATGATCGAGGCGAACTGGAAGGTGCATTTCACCCTTTATGAAGCGGCGGGAATGCCGACGCTGCTGAAGATGATCGAGAGCCTGTGGCTCACGGTCGGCTCCTACCTCGTCACCATCTATCCGGACTTCGCCACGCCGGCCGACGGCCTGCCTCATCACGAGAAGCTGATCGGGGCCTTGCGGACACGCAATGCCTCGGTGGCCGCACAGGCCATCGCAACCGATATCCAGTTCTCGGCAGAAGCGCTTACGCGCGCAGTCGCCCATCATGAGGAGCGGCGGCTGGACGGGACACTTCCCCTATCCAGAAAGCTCTAGATAGCGGAGCCTGACACCTTTGGACGGCCTGCGCTTCCCTCATGGCATGGGGGCCTGCGCAGCGCCGCAAACCAAAGGCGAAGGCAGCGCCCGCAATCGCCCCGTATTACGACCCTTCATCCCCGGGATTTTCACCGAGCTTTCAACTGCGGGCGGAATATTGTACTCGCCACAGACAGGCTTCAGTGTTCGGGAGAGGACTGGATGGGGACCGCAGACGAGCGCCCGTTGCGCATCATGAGGGTATGCCGGTGGGTGGATCTGACGCCCACCATGCGGCGGGTGACGCTTGCCGGAACGGACGTCGGGCCGCTGGCAGGCAGCGGATTGCACGCAAGGCTGCTGTTTCCCGAAGACGACCAGCCACAATGGCCGCATGTCAGCGCCGATGGCCGCCCGGTCTGGAACCGGGGACAGGCGCGGATGCCGATACGGGCTTACACCCTGCGCAACATTCGTGCCGATGCCGGTGAAGTCGACATCGACTTCTTCCTGCATGACGGGGACGGGGTCGCCGCTTCATGGGCGAAAAATGTGAAGGCGGATGCTCTTCTGGGCATCATCGGCCCAATTGGCCGCGCTGTGGATGAAGCCGACTGGTATCTGTTTGCCGGCGATGAATCTTCCTTGCCGCCGATCGCGCGCATGCTGGAAAACCTGCCTCATGATGCCCGCGGGCTTGTGCTGATCGAAGTGGCCGATGCGCGGGAGCGGCAGGTTCTGAAAGCGCCGGCCGGCATGGAGATACGATGGCTTCAGCGCGATGGCGAGCCCGGACTGCCGCATGGCCGGCTGCTGGCGCAAGCGGTGGTGGAAACGCCCGTTCCCGAAACGGGCCGGGTCGCCTGCTGGCTCGGCGCTGAGCTCACCGCCTTCCAGATTGCGCGCGCTCACTGGCGCAAGCTCGGACACATCGATGAAAGTCGCATCCACGTAGCGCCCTACTGGAACGCCGCGAAACAGACGCGCACCGAGGTGAAGCTGCTCGCCCGCCCCACCCCGGCCGAACTTTTCGAGCCGGTCGACACCGAAGGTCTGGCCGCGCTGTGGCGACAGAATCTGGCGGGTCAAAACCCGCTTGGCGTACCCGATTTCGTCGCCGCGCACGCTGTCACCGAAGCGCACCTGATGGCGGCTCTGGTCGGAGAAAGCGTCATACGGCTGGATACTGACTGGGAAGGCATTGTCCAGGCCCTGCCGGAAGCGGGGGAAGTTACCGTCATCACCCGCAATCCTGCCGCAACCCATCGCAAGCATGGCGTCTTCGATCGGATCATGTGGAATGAGGAGCGCCCGGTCGTTCTCGACCGCAACATCAATCTGCGCATCAGACTGGAAAGCTGGACGCACGGCTTCTTTGCCGGCGCACAGATAGCCGGATACGACGCGGACGGGCTGCACATATTCGATTCCTGCGGGCGGTCTGTCCTGCATGTTCTTGCGCGCACGCCGGCCGGCGGTGAAAAGCTGCGCGAGCTTGCGCAGCGTTTCAGGGACAGCGATCAGAGCCCCCGGATCGGTGTGCACCGCCCTTCCCCACCCCCGGCTGCACCCGACGACGCCGAAATCGATGTGGCGGCATTGGCGGCGCAGTGGCGCTCCATGCTTGATACGCATGATATTTTCGCGCTGGCCCGCCGTCACGGCGCGCAGCGCACCCAAAGCTACCGGCTGGTGCCGGACGATCTGGCCTCGCAGGTCGATACCGACCTGTTCTTCGAAGTGCTGAAGGAAGCAGCCAGACAGGGCGAAGGCGTCATGATCTTCGTCGGTTCGCCGGGCAACGTGCAGATCCATATCGGACAGGTGAACACTGTCAGCGTAACGGCGGAGCGTCTTTCGGTGGAAGACGAGACGTTCGGGCTTGAGATCGCCAGATCCCTGGCAGCACGCTGCTGGCTCGTGTCCAAGCCGACCATCGATGGCGAAATCAGGTCCATCGAGCTGTTTGACGATCAGGGCGATCAGATCGCATGGGTGTTCGGCGAGCGCCGCCCCGGCAGCACGCAGGCGCACTCCTGGCATGCCTTGCTCGACCGGATTTGCGGAAGAACGCCCGTGGCAGTCCCGGCCTGACCCGGTTCATCAGGACGACATTCCGCCGATAAAAAGCGCTATGCGTTTGCCTCCTGGAAGTGCGGGAGGCCGGGCTGCGGATCGGATTTCAGGCTGTGCAGCGAAAGGTCGACTTCGCTGACATGCTCCAGCCCCTCCGGCCGGCGATGCGAGATGACGATGAACCCGGTGTCTGCCAGCTTCCGGCTCAGGCAGAGGAAGATCTTTTCTTCCGCCGCCCGGTCCAGCGCGCTCGTCGCCTCATCCATGATGACCCATTGCGGCCTGTGCAGGAAGAGCCGGGCCAGAACCAGCCTTTGAAGTTCGCCGCCTGAAAGCGTGGTCAGATCCTCGGGTCGCAGGGCCCGGATGATTTCAGGTTTCAGCCCGACATCCTCCAGTGCGGCGTCGATCTCCTGATCGCTGAAAGCCGAAACAGGCAGGGGATAGCAGACCGCTTCCACCGCATCGCCCAGCGGCAGATAGGGGTGCTGGGGAATGACGAAGAAGCCGGACGCCGGGAAGAGCACCTCACCGCGTCCATGTGGCCACAAACCGGCGATGGCCTTGCCCAGCGTAGTCTTGCCGACCCCGGAAGGCCCGCTCAGCCACATGGACTCGCCCCGGTTGAGACGAAGTTCCGGCAGAGCCAGAAAGGGTTTCGTGCCGGGAGCGGCCAGTTCCAGCGCCTGTGCGCGAAAAGCTCCGTCGGGCGATGACCCTGCCGAGATGGCGGGTGCGATGGCTTGCGGCGGCCTGTCCAGAAATTCGATCAGCCCACCCAGACGCTTCGCGGCGGCGGCCAGTTCCGAAAGCGGCCGATAGGAGAAGATGAACCATGACAGGGTCGTCACCACCTTCGCGAAGGCCGAGCTGATCTGCATCATGCCGCCGAAGGTGAGCGCACCGGCGAAATAGGCCGGCATGGCAAGGAAGGTGGGGATGCGCAGCGCCGTGTAATAATAGGGATAGGTGAAGGAGCTCAGCCGCAGTTCCTGCCCGATGAGGCGCCGCCAGTTGGCCACGATCCGGCCAAACCGCCTGTCGAGTTCGCGACGTTCCGCAGCGGCGCCATCGAGCTGCGCGATCTGATCGGCATTGCGGCGAACATGAACGAGCCCGAAGCGATAATCGGCTTCACGCTGCTGCTGCCTGAAATACAGCTCTTTGAGCGGCCGCCCGAGCAGATGGGTGATTGCGATGGCGAGAATGACATAGGCAAAGGCGAACCAGACCATGTAGCGCGGCAGCGACCAGTCGACGCCGAGCACCCCAAGATCGAGCGCAAAGCCGGAGAGCCCCCACAACACGCTCGCATAGGATATAAGCCCCACCATGCGCGTGACGATGTCGAGCGACAGGGGAACGAAGCCGGAAGCGGTGGTGCTGTCGGCGACATTTCCGGAAATGAAGATCCGGCTGTCTTCCGCGATACGCTGATCGGGATTGTCCAGAAGGCCGCCTTCGGTGAACTCCTGTATGCGGTGGTAGTGGCCCCCTTGCAGCCATTTGTCGAGCAGGCGCGCCGTCAGCGCCTCGCGCCAGCGTATTTCCAGCATCTTGCGGAAATAGATGGAACAGAGGTTCCTCGACGCCTCCGCCACCACGATGGCCGCGAAGATCCAGGTCTGGTGCAGCGCTTCGGCTGCATTCATCTGCTGGAGCGCGTCATAGAAATCCTTGGTCCAGTCGATGACGCGCAGGGCAACGACGATGGAAGCCAGTTCCAGAACAAGAACCAGACCATAGATCAGCAGCGTTATCCTGCCGCCCCTGCCGCTGATACAGAGCTTCAGGATCCGCGAGACATGGCGCAGTATCTCAATCATCGTCAGGTTCCGTTCTCGACATGACCATCGGACAGAGCAGACAGGCCGTCACGCATGAGGGCTTGTCTGCTGTTGCTTGCTAGAAACGCAGCGTTGCTCCCAGCTTGAAGGTGCGCCCCGGCGCAACCTGCGCCTCAAGCGGGCGCGCTCCCGCCGTGGCGGCGGAGGCAGGGGTGACATCGTAACCGTAGAGGCTGTTCCGGAAGTAGCGCGTGTCGAACATGTTCTGGATGCCCGCGTTGAGCTCCAGATTGTTGCGCGGCTTCCAGTTCAGATAGGCATCGAACACCGCATAGCCACCCGGCAGGAAGGCGTTCGGGCTGGCGCGGCGGGTCACCGCTGCGCCAAAGGTGCCCAGAACCTCCGCTTCCAGATTCCAGTCGGCGATGAAATGGCGCAGGCCAAGCACCGCTGTCAGCGGCACGGCCCCGTCGAAGGGCGTCTTCTTTCCGCCTGCCACCCTTTGCGTGCCATGCAGGTAGGAGATCGCCGCAGATGCCCACCAGTCGGCATGGAACTCATATTCGCCGGCGATCTCGATGCCCCACAGTTTGACATCCTCGACATTGTCATAGGTCCAGACATTGGGCCGCGTGGGATCGAGATTCATCGGCCCGCGAATGAAGTCCTGATAGTCGGCATAGAAGACACCGGCGCTGAAGCTTCCGCGATCGAGCAGCCCTCTGAGACCGATCTCGTAGTTCCTGACCGATTCCGGCTTCAGACCGGGATTGGGCAGAACGATGCCGCCGATAAACGGGTCGCTGGCCGAAACGAACATCTGCTGCGACGTCGGCATCTTGAAGCCTTCGCCATAGGAGGCATAGGCTGAGTAGCTGTCGTCCAGCTCGTAGATCAGGCCGAGCTTCTTGATGAGCTTCGTGTTGCTCGTCACCTCGGGCTCGTTGCCGGGAAGGGGCTTGTATCCCGTGTCCCCGGTGGGATCGATCCTGTAGGTCGCAAAGCGAACGCCGGGCGTGATCCTGAGCCGCCCGTCCAGCAGTTCCATCTCATCCTGAATGTAGAAGTCTGCCCGGCGGGTCTTCACTTCGGGGAAGTTGTAGCCCTGATTGGTCTGGATCGTCGTCGCGCCGGTGTCGGATCGGTGGACGATATTGTAGCCGTCATAGGAGGAATCCGTCAGATCGCCGTCGAAACCGTAGATCAGCTTGTGGGCGATGCCGCCGGTGGCGAAACGGCTGGTCAGCTGCACATCCGCCTCAAGGAAGGTTTCGCCATAATTGCGCACGGGCGTGTATGTGTCCGTACGCGTGGCGAAGATGCGTGTCTGCGTGCCCGACGTGTCGCGCTTCTGCGGTGAATAGGACAGCTGCCACTTGATTTCGTCGAGCAGCGGCGTGTTGAGCGTCCATTTGTGCTCCAGCGCCAGACGCGTCCTCTGCATGTCCAGCTCGCGCGGATAGCTGGCGCTGGCATAGCCGCTGGAGCCGGCAAAAGCGTCCCACACCTGATCCACTTCGGTATGGCGCCTGAAGAACTCCCCGGTCAGCCTGAACTCGTGATCTTCGGGCGTCCAGATCAGCTTGCCGAGCGCGTTCCATGCGTAGGTGTCGGCATCGAACAGCTTGTCACAGCCGAAAGAGGCCGGACGCGGACATCCCCAGATGCCGCCGTCGGCGCGCGCATTCCTGAGCCGTGGCTCATGGGCGGACAGGTGGCCGAAACTCGCCAGCATCTGGAAATCGCCCTGCGAGGCCGCCGCCGTGAACTGCTTGCGGAAGCTGCCGTCAAAGCTGTCATAGGCGCTCTTGATTTCACCCGCCCATGGCTTGTCGGAACCATCCAACAGATCCTGCGGATCGCGGGTGCGAAACGAAACGACGCCGCCCAGCGCATCCGCCCCCCAAAGCACGGAAGACGGACCGCGGACGATTTCGACCGCCTTCATGTTGAAGGGATCGGCGAAATCGCGGCTGCCGTAGATCGTCTGTTCCTGAACCCGCGCGCCATCGACAAGGATCTGCACCCGGTTGCCACCGACGCCCCGGATGCTGAACGAACCGAGCTGGCCATAGGGATTGTTGAGAGAGGTTTCGCGGTCGACGCTCAGACCGGGAAGATAACGCACCATGTCGTCGATATCGCGAACGGCCCTGCTGTCGAGTTGTTCGCCGGTCAGGATGGTGACGTTCTGCGCGACGTTGAACAGTTCGTTCGGGCCGCGCTGGGCAGTGACGGTTATGCGCTCCAGAAGAATGGTTTCTTCAGGCGTCAAAAGAGGAGCCCGCGCCCCTTCAATGTCCTCCGTGCTCTGCTCGGCTCTCGTTTGCCCGAAAGCATTTCCCGGACCTGCCAGAGCGATCATTGCCACCCCAAGGCCAAGCCATGCGATAAAGCCCGGCCTGCGGCGACCCGTATTGTTTGTGGTAGAATATGTGAAGACAGCCATTGCTCCCCCTCTCTTTAACAACGGGGTTCGCAAGACGGATGCCGCGTCCGGTTTCCTTTACCGAATGCCGCACATTCCAGTGGTCCACCCCGCCCACCGAACTTCCATGGTCAGGCAGGTCTCCTGGCTCACAGGTCATCATGCACCGTCTGTCTTCCCGGCAAAGCCAGTGACTAAAAGCGACGGCGCACTCTCTGCTTACAGTTGCGGGGCAGCTCCGGATTTTCACCGGATTCCCTCTTAGCTTTCGCTCTCCGGAGACAACGAAAGAACCATAACCGCGCTCCCGATAACATGGACGCCCGGCAAGTCAATTGCCGCCGGACAGTTAAAGCATGCCGCTCGAAAGCGGGAACCGGATTCGGGGCAATGACATTCGTGAAAACAATGGCTTAAAGCGGAAAGAGCAAATCCGAAAGATCGCGACACGCTTCAGGTCCGGTCGCCTGCGCCAAACCTCGCCGCAACGATGCGCCGGCGGCCGTGCGGGGAGGTTCAGAGGCTGTGGCAGCCGCCGGCAAGATGCCCTGTGACAGACACAGCAATTGCGTCGGCCGGCGCGGACACGGCCCCACAGGCAGTCCATGGGCCTGAAGGCGGTCGGCACATGGCGGATCGGTTCTATCTGCCGTTGAACACCGGTTTGCGCTTTTCCCGGAACGCTGCAACGCCTTCCTTCAGGTCTGCGCTGGTGCGGACGACGGCAAGGTCGCGCTGGGCACGCGCAAGCTTTTCCGAAGGTGTCTGGATAAGCGTATGATCGACGACGAAGCGCTTCAGCGTCTTCAGCACCAGCGGCGCCATATCTTCCATCTCGCGCGCCATCGCCAGCGCGGCCTCCAGATGCCTGCCGTCTTCGACCACCTCATTGGCAAGTCCGATCTCGCAGGCGCGGCGGCCGGAAACGGTTCGGCCAAGCAGCATGATCTCCATGGCCATCTTATGCGGTATGCGCCCTGCCAGCGTGGCAATCATGCCGCCTGTCAGCCCGACCTTGCCTTCCGGATAGGAAAAACGGGTGTTCTCGGTCACCACGCACAGATCCGCCATTGCGGCCATCACCAGCGCCCCGCCAACGCACCAGCCATGGACAGCGCATATGACCGGCTTTTCCGTGACGATGCCGATCGTTGGTATGCAGCGCCAGAGTTCGGGAATGTCCGAGACATCGGCGCCGGAAGAAAACGCCTTTTCCCCTGCGCCCGTGATGATCGCGACGCGCTGATCCGAGCTGTCAAATTCGGCAAAGCGCTGCTGCATCTCATTCGCCACCTCGGCATTGATGGCATTCATCTTCTCCGGGCGGTTGATGGTGAAGATGGTCGTCCTGCCATCCTGTCTTACGTCCAGTGCTGACATTAAGTCCTCCAGTGCTGTGCATGTCCGGGCCGCTCAGGCCGCCGGATATCAGTTGTCGTCGAGCAGAATGCGGGCGTCGACGGCCACGCAACCCTTTCCGGCCTCTGCAACAAGAAGCGGGTTCACGTCGAGTTCACAGAAGCGGCGGCCGATGTCCGATACGATCCAGCTGATCCGCGACACGGCCTGGGCAGCGGCATCGATGTCGAGTTTCGCGCTGCCCCTGAAGCCCTGCATCAGCTTTGCGATCTGCAGGCTTTCGATCATCGATCGTGCCTTCTTCTCGCAGACAGGGGCCATCGCCACCGCCACATCCCTGAGCAGCTCAACCAGAACGCCGCCGGCGCCGACGATGATCATCGGGCCGAACTGCGGATCGTTGCGGGCGCCCACCAGCAGTTCGACCTTGCCGGTGCGCATTTCCTGAACCAGAAAACCCTCGATACGCGCATCGGGAAGCTTCTGCGCGATGGATGCGCCCATCCGGGTTACGGCCCGCGCCACATCGTCCGGGGTTTCGAGGCCGAGCACGACACCGCCAACGTCCGATTTATGCACGATGTCAGGAGACACCACTTTCACCACGAAGGGGCCGTCCAGCAGCGCCGCAGCTTCGCTCGCCTGCTCGGGAGTGCCGACGATCTCGCCGCATGGCTGTCATGAAACACGCAAGACCAGTCC
>Ga0265293_10013237_pt1 | contig 10751 bp, 9 predicted proteins | sample Munlanlewell138R_FD_192505 | JGI IMG/M metagenome (GOLD analysis project Ga0265293, IMG submission 192505) | Leachate microbial communities from a municipal landfill in Southern Ontario, Canada - Leachate well 138R | ecosystem: Engineered > Solid waste > Landfill > Unclassified | place: Canada... | reverse complement strand
ATACACGAGTTTATTGACAGAGTTATCGTGTATTCTCCGAAACGCCTTGACGGAAAGCGTGTCCAGCTAATGGATATCTACTATAACGGTGTCGGAATTCTTCGAGAACTCTCTCCGGAAGAAATGGAAGAAGCGTTCCAAGAGCATTTGTCAAGCAAGGAACGCAACAAAGCAAAAACGGCATAGCTATTGGGCTACACCGTTTAAGAAAATCAATTATTCAATTAAGAAGCAAGAGCCGCCTTGTGGCACCTTCCTTACGGAGGGTGCCACAAAAGCCGTTTTTTTTGTTGACCGCAAAAGGCGAAGAAAGCCGCCGCCATTCTTTTGTGCGTGCCGGCGGGGGATTGCTAATTGTGGCAATACGCTTGATATGCACTGTGCATTCCTTTTTAATTATAAGCAGGCCGCTTAAGTTACGAATATTTTCATCTTCATAACAATACTATTTATTGTATCCAATTTGTACTGTTAAAGGCGGTGTTGTTATGCACATGTTCGTTGTGAAAAAAGCCACCATCATACGTGCCGCGGTTTTCGCGCTGCTTGTTATAGGAGTGATTATATACACGCAGACGGCAATAGGGGGCGCGGCTCCCGTTATATCGCAGGCGCAGGCCATGCCGATATGCAGGGTTGAGACCGATAAGATGATTGTGGCGCTTACATTTGATACGGCGTTCGGAGAAAAGGATTATACGGAAGAAATACTGGCGGAGCTGAAAAAAGAAAGCACCCGCGCGACTTTTTGCGTTATGGGTCTGTGGGCGACTGAAAACGGTCCCGCTGTTGACGACATTATGCGCGACGGCCACGAGATAGTAAGCCATTCTATGTATCACGAGCGTTATCCGGATATAACACAAAATGAAATAATTGAAGATGCCGACGAGGCGGCCTCTCTTATATTTGAGAAAACGGGTTACGATACGCGTATAATCCGTTTGCCTTACGGCGCATTTGACACGCCGGCAATACTGTCGCTTGAGGGAGAGGGGTATATACCTATCAAGTGGAGCCTTGATTCGAAAGACTGGAAAGGCTACGATGCGCAAAAGCTGGCGCAGGATGTTCTCTTCGAGGTGAAAAGCGGCGATATAATTATGTTTCAGAACAATATGGACCAAACGCCAAAAGCGCTCGCGGCAATAATACTTGGTTTAAGGGAGCGCGGTTTTAAAATTGTGTCGCTGTCTGAGCTGCTGATTGACGATAATTACATTGTTGATGATAAAGGCACGCAAAGATACATTCAGAATTAAAAAGTATAAGGACATATTATGCAGGATTTGACGAACAGGGTCAGCGCGGCGGGGAAACTTGCCGGTTTGGAGTTATCGCATAAAATATATGGAGAGTCGTTCTATACTTTTACGCTAGAGTGCGGAAGGTTAAGTGAAAAGGCGGATATACTGCCCGTAACCATCTCGGAAAGACTTCTTGCGCGTTATCCGGTATATGAAGGCGTGGGCGTACTGATTAAAGGACAGCTGCGTTCGTATAATAAGCTTGCGGACGGAAAGATAAGGCTGTGCCTTACCATATTCGCCAAGGAAATATCAGATATGACAGAAGATATTAACGAAATTGAGCTTAAGGGCTTTTTATGTAAGCCTCCGGTGTTCCGCATTACGCCTTTTGGCAGGGAAATTACGGATATGCTCATAGCCGTTAATCGCGCTTACAATAAATCCGATTACATTCCGTGTATTGTTTGGGGGCGTAATGCGCGCTTCGCGTCGGGATTTGAAGTTGGAGAGAAGGTTACGCTTGCCGGACGAGTGCAGTCGCGGGAATATGAAAAGCTGCAGGATAACGGCGATAAGATGACGCGCACAGCATATGAGGTTTCCATATCAAGGCTGCAAAAAGAATGGTGAGGGGTAAGTTGTAAAATGAATTGCCCAAAGTAAAAAGAAAATGACCCATCAGGTCACGAAACAGTTACACTGAAGTTGCGAGACAACAAAGCAACCGAGGTGAGCAATGATGGGTCAAAAGCAGAATAACACAAGGGCAAGAAAATGGAAACAGTTAAGCGAAGGGGAACGATACAAGATCGAAGCATTACTTCAAGCGGGGTTAACGCCGCTTGAAGTAAGTAGACGGATAGGGCGTGATCGGCGAACGGTTGAAAGAGAGATCGTTCGCGGGAGCGTCATTCAGGTAGACAGCTTATGGCGTGAAAGGCTGCAGTATTGTGCTGATACCGGCCAGCGAAAGCATAACGAACAAGCGGCAAATAAGGGGCGACCACTAAAAATAGGGCATGACCACAGACTGGCAGAATACATCGAAAAGAAGATAGGGACAGAGAAATACTCACCAGATGCAGTAATCGGGGAAATAAAGACAAAGGGGATGAGCTTTGAAACCCGGCTGTGTACAAAGACGGTATACAACTATATCGATAAGCGCGTATTTTTGAATATCAGTAATCGGGATCTGCCGGTAAAGAAGGATGGAAAGAAGCAACGATATCGAAAAACGGGCGCCGTAGCGCTCAATAATCTGAAAGGGCGAAGCATAGATGAACGACCGACTAACATAGAAAGCCGAGGGGAACCATGTCACTGGGAGATGGACTGTGTGGTTGGAAAGGGGACGGCCTGCCTGTTGGTCATGACGGAGAGAACGAGCCGGAAGGAACTGATATTTAAGCTGAAAGCCAAGAAACAAGAGTACGTAATAGCCGTGTTGGATCAGTTGGAACAGCGGTATAAAGGACGATTCGGCGATATATTCAGAAGTATTACTATGGACAATGGTTGTGAATTTCTGAATCAAGAAGGCCTCGAAGCTTCCTGCCTTAAGTTTGGGATAAAACGAACAGTATGCTACTACGCGCACCCTTACAGTGCATGGGAGCGAGGGAGCAATGAGGTAGCCAACAAGCTGATCCGGCGATTTGTTCCCAAGGGAACAAATATAGACAAACTTACAAAGGCAGCTATCAAACGTATTGAGCACTGGATGAACAACTATCCCAGGAGGATGTTCGGATATAGAACAGCCAATGAGATTTTCGCAACTTGAAGTGCTACTGGATTTTTATGGTGGGCAATTAAACTTGCAATTTAGAAAAAAGAATGGTGAGGGCAAAAAAATATGCATTCTTTAAGCGAAAGTGATATAATTGAGCAATTAGGGTTTACTATATTCGGAGGAATGATGATAAGCAACAGGACAAGCTATGATGTCGCAATAATAGGCGGCGGTATAAGCGGCTTGATGACGGCTCACAGGTTAATATCGAATAACTCATCGCTTAATATTGTCATAATCGATAAAGGCGCCCCGCTTGAAAAGCGCCGCTGCCCAATGATTACCCAAAGGACTACCAATTGCCAGGGTTGCGCGCACTGCTCCATAATGGAAGGCATGGCCGGAGCGGGCGCTTTCAGCGACGGCAAATATATTATTTCCACGGAATACGGCGGATGGCTGACGGATTATTTAAGCCATGAGCAGGTGCTAGAATATATTGTGCAGGCGGACAAGCTGCTTGAAAGCTACGGCGCCGACACCGCCTATTACAATCCGGACAACGACCTTAAAAAATTGTGCCTTAAGCATGATTTGCATATGCAGCAGGCAAAGCTTAAACATCTTGGCACAGATGCGAATTATCAGACGATGGAGCGCATGATACGCGATATAGCTCAAAATGTGCAGATATTGACGTATACCGAGGTTAAGGATGTCGATAAGGAAGAGCACACGTTGTTTACAAAAGACGGTTCGTTTACTGCCGAAACAATAGTATTTGCCGTTGGAAGATCGGGAAGCCGCGCCTTCGCGCAGTGGTGCCGCCGGAACGCGATTGAGATGACAAACAACCGGGTGGACGTTGGCGTGCGCGTGGAGCTGCCCGCGATTGTATGGGAGCATTTTTCGTCTAAAATATATGAGCCGAAGATATGGTACCGCAGCAAACGTTACGGCGACGTTACGCGTATGTTCTGTTTTAACGAGCGCGGCAGCGTGGTAATTGAAAATACCGACGGTGTTCTTACCGTTAACGGGCATTCATACAAAGGAGACAATAAAAAAACGGACAACTCCAATTTCGCGCTTCTTTCAACAATCCGATTTACGCAGCCTTTTAAAGACCCGATTGAATACGCGCGGTATGTGGCGTCGCTTGCCAACCTTATCAGCGGGGGCAGCGTGTTGGTGCAAAGGCTTGGCGATTTGGAAGCAGGCCGGCGGACAGACATGGCGAGACTTCGCGCGTCCACAACGGTTCCCACTATTGATGTGGTGCCCGGGGATTTGAGTTTGTGTATGCCCAAAAGGCAGCTTGATAATATAATTGAAACGCTTCACGCGCTCGACAGCGTATCGCCCGGCACAGCGAATCATGATACGCTGCTTTATGGCGTTGAGTGTAAATATTATTCCGCGAGGCCCTCGACAACCGACGAATTTATGCTTAAGGGATGCAATAAAATTTACGCCATAGGCGACGGCGCCGGTTTTACGCGCTCGTTATCCCACGCTGCCGCGCACGGTCTTTATATTGCCGATACTATTATAAAAAATGCCGGAGTGAAGGCTAAAAAATAAATAAGAATTATATAAATTAAGAAGGAAAGAGAGATGGAGCAATATTCAAACGGGATAAAGGGCTATGACTTTGACAGTTATCGCCTGAATGCTTCCCTGCCAATTATCAAAGCATCCGCAATCATCATCGTACTTTTCAATATATTATTGCTGATTCCAGACTTTATTATTTTAAAAGATGCCTATGTGCCGCCCGTGATTGCCATACGACTGACTTTTTCATCAACCATTGCCATGATAATGATTTTCAGAAAGAAGATAAAAACTTTTAACGCTCTCTCCGCTATTGTTACGGTTATGGAAACCGCAGCTTTCGTTCAATTCCTTATTGTTTTTAACTTGTACTTGTCGCCGGACTATATGATGATGCTTTTGGGAATGATGATACTGATTATCGTTATGTTTTTTATGCCAAACAAATTGCAATTGATGCTGGTTATCACAACGCTTGGCTCCGCCATGTTTCTTATCGCCGCAAGCCTGCATCCCTCCAATATTAGTCCGGCGAATATAATAATAGGAGCTATTTATCTGGGTACCGAAATTTCGGTATGCGCGCTGTTCGCATATTATTTCAGGAGCATACAGCTTCGGGAGTGCATAGCCAAGGCGAAACTTGAATACGAGCGCATAACAGACCCTCTAACCCGTATAGGGAACCGTAATTTGCTTGAGGATAAGGGCAAAAAGTGGGTCGATAGTTTGGGGGAGCAAGGCATAGAGCTTGCGCTCGTGCTTATAGACGTGGATAACCTAAAGCAGATTAACAATACATATGGCCACGTTGTGGGGGACGGCATACTGCAGACGGTAGCGCGGATAACGCGCAAGCATCTTTGTAAACAGGATATATGTGTCCGATGGGGAGGAGACGAATTTATACTGCTGCTGCCGTACGCTTCGACCTGTGAGGCAAAAAAGCTGATGGAAAGGGTAAGGCAGGCCATATACGGGCATGATTTCGGTATTAATTTCAGGCCGACGTGCTGCTATGGAATTGCGCGCCTTCTGCCGGGGCAAAGCCTCGACACATTGATAGCGCAGGCGGACGCGTCAATGTACGCCGCGAAAAACGGCGGCAAAGACGCTATAGTTATAGGGAGCGGAGGAGGCGAGTGTTTCGGCGCGTAACAAATCTAAGCGAACATTTTCATTTATCTTTACGGTATAAAAAACAAATGATATACTTAACATGGCAATAATTACATTGGAGGATAGCATGATTGTAATAACGGGAGTCACCAAAATATACGGCGGCAAGGTTAAGGCCCTTGATAATGTTTCGCTGACTGTGGACGAAGGCTGCATATACGGGTTTCTTGGGCCCAACGGAGCGGGCAAGACAACGACAATAAAGCTGATTGCCGGTATAATACAGCCCGACGGCGGGACTATTACGGTCGACGGATACGATACAAAAAAGGAAGCGCTTTCGGCAAAAATGCGCACGGGATTTGTACCCGACGACCCAAACATTTTTTTGAGGCTAAAGGGTATCGAATACCTCGCGTTTATGGCCGATATGTACGGAGTGCCTTCAAAAGAGCGCAGCGATAATATTAATATTATGGCGGAGCGTTTCGATATGCAAAACGCGCTGTCGGACAGAATACAAAGTTATTCGCACGGTATGCGCCAGAAAATAGTTATTATGGGGGCGCTTATGCACAAGCCGCGCGTGTGGATACTTGACGAGCCTATGACAGGGCTTGATCCGAAATCGGCGTTCGAATTGAAATCAATGATGCGGGAACATGCCGACGCCGGCAACACCGTGTTTTTCTCCACGCATGTGCTGGAGGTGGCTGAAAAAGTGTGCGACAAGGCGGCGGTTATAGGCGCCGGACGTATACTTTACGCCGGAGGGATACATGACATGATAAAGAGCAGCGACGTGTCACTGGAGAAAATATTTTTGGAGATGACGCAAAATGCGTAAGATATTTATACTTGCAAAAATACTGCTGAAAGGCGGTACAGGCGCGGGCGGCAAATCCGGAAAACGCAGGTGGTGGCTGCCCGTAGTATTGGCGTTTGCTTTTATAAGCTTTGGATTTTCAATGGCGTTTATGGCTTTGGGTTTATACGACGCGCTTGATATAATAGGCGCGGCGGACGCCGTTATTCCGCTTGCCATTGGCGCCACATCTGTTGTTATATTCATGTTCGGTATATTTTATACGGTTTCGGTAATGTATCACGCGGACGACGTTTCGCTTCTGCTCGCGCTGCCGCTTAAGCCGTATCAGATATTAGGCGCTAAATTTTTAACGCTTTTGGTGTATGAATACATTTTTGAAGCGTTTATTTTGCTGCCGGTGCTTATTGTATATGGCATAAGGGCGGGCGCGGGGGCGTTGTTCGCTGTTTATTCGGTTTTGTTGTTATTGATTATACCCGTTATAGCGCTTGTTATGTCTGCAGTGCTCGTTATGCTTGTAATGAGGTTTACACGGTTCGGCAAGAATAAGCAGATGTTAAACTACATAGGCGGAATCATCGCTTTGGTTATGGCGATAGGGCTCAATATTGCCATGCAGTCGTTTGCCGTCACATTAAGCGAAGGGCAAATAGCGGCCGACGCGGGTCAGCTTAGCGCAACCTTAAGCCGGCTTTTCCCGGGCATAGGGTTTGCGGCAAACGCGCTTACGGCGAACGGGACTATGGGCGGCTTGATAAACCTTCTGCTGTTCGCGCTGTGCTCGGCTTTTGCCGCCGCTGTATTTTTAGGTTTCGGACAGCTTGTCTATTTTAAAGGGTTGGTCGGGGTTACAGAAGCTTCGGCAAAGCGCAAGCTTATATCTTATGATGAACTGGGCAAAAAAACCGCGGGCGTTTCCGTTACAAGGGCGTATGTTAAAAAAGAAATACGGCTGCTTGTGCGTTCGCCTATAGCGTTTTTAAACTGCGTATTGATGAACTTTATTTGGCCGGTGTTAATACTTGTAATGCTTTTTGGCAGCGGCCAGTCTTTTGAAATGATACGCGCTTTGGTTTTAAGCCTTAACGGCAGCGTTCTTATTGCCGCTTTCGCGGGCATAAGCGCTTTTGTCTCGTCAGCCAACGCCATAACAAGCACTGCGATATCGCGCGAGGGCAAGGCGTTGTATTTTGTAAAATATTTACCCGTGGAAATAATAAAGCAGCTTAACGCAAAAGTATTATCGGGAATGCTGCTTTCATCTATAGCTGTGGCGCTTATGGCCGCCGCGCTTATATTTTTCGGGGCGGAGCCTGTGTTGGTTATAGTCGCGCTGGCGCTTGGCGCGGGAGCGTCTTTTGTCAGTTCGGTTATAGGGCTGTTTATTGACGCGGTTAACCCCAAACTATCATGGATGAACGAACAGCAGGCAATAAAACAAAATGTCAACGTAATGCTGCATATGCTTGCCGGCTTGGCGCTTGCCGCGATTATCATTGTTCCGGTATTGCTGCTGGACTTTTCTTTTGAGATAACCCTTTTGTATGCGACGGCGCTTATAGGCGTTTTAGCCGTTGCCTGCGGTTACGGCATGATTAAAAGCTCGGCGGCAAGAATATATAATATGGACGTATAAATTATATTGCAATAAAAACAGGAGGTTTGTTTATGGTGGTACTTTATGTAATCGGAGGAATCGCGCTGTTGCTTGTTATTTGGATAATAGCGGCATACAATGGTTTTGTACGGCTTCGCAACAGTATTGAGGAAGCGTTTTCCACTATGGATGTTTATCTTAAAAAAAGGTATGATTTGATTCCAAACCTTGTGGAGACCGTAAAGGGTTATGCGTCGCACGAGAAGGAGACGCTCTCTAACGTAATTGCGGCGCGAAATATGGCGGCATCCGCAACAACTGTAGAGGGCAGGGTGCAGGGAGAGAATGCTCTGCAAAGCACGCTGAAAACCCTTTTCGCCGTAGCCGAGGCGTATCCTGACTTAAAAGCTAATACCAATTTTCTTGAGCTACAGGGCGAGCTGCGGCAGATAGAGAACGAAATCGCAAACTCAAGAAAATATTACAACGCCGTTGTAAAAACGTATAACACTAAAAGAGAAGTATTCCCGAGCGTTATTATCGCGGGAATTTTCAAATTTGAGAAAAGGCCGCTTTTCGAGGTTGCCGCGGAAGCGGAAAGAGAAGCCGTTAAGGTTAAATTTTAATTGGAACTAGCGGAGGGTTTTATGAAAAGACTTGTTCTGGCCGCGGCGGTGTTATTAACGCTGTGCGTTCCAAAAACAGCGTATGCGGATGAGGCGTATGATATTTTAAACCATGATGTACACATCACTGTGGGCGAAAACAATGTTATTGATGTTGTTGAGAGGCTTACGCTTAACTTCACGCAGGAACGGCATGGATTTTACTATGAGCTGCAGACGAAAGGCAATCTATACAGGGATACAGGGTCTTCTAAATATAATTATCATGTATATGATTTTAATGTTTACAAGAACAAATTTGAGCTTTCCCGCGAGGGCGATTTTCTTGTTGCAAAAATAGGCGACCCGAACATACTCGTTTTTGGCGAAGTTACTTATTTAATCTCTTACAAGTGCAATTTAGGCGCCGACGGAATAGAAGAGTTTGACGAGTTTTATTGGAACATTTTATACTGTAATTACAACAACACCATTGACAGAGCAAGCTTTTCAATAGAAATGCCAAAAAAGTTTGACAGCAAGCCGTATATATTTTTAAGCGCGTTCGGCTCCGCCGATGAATCGGGCGTTTATTGGCAAAAAGACGGAAACACCATAACAGGTCAAACTTTAAGGACCGTAAGGGGCGGGGAATACATTACGGCAAGGATAACTCTTCCGCAAGGTTATTTCGTCGGCGCGACAGACCCCGCGGCCGCGTGGCGCAACGCAATATTAATTGTCAGCGGGCTGTGCGTGCTGCTGGCATTTTTGCTTTGGGTGCGCTACGGACGTGACGAAAAGGTTTTCCCGACAGTTGAGTTTTATCCGCCGGACAAAATGACACCTGCCGAAGCCGGATATATTATTGACGGCTGCGTGGACGATAAGGATGTTGTCTCCTTGTTATTATACTGGGCTGACAAAGGGTATATAAAGATTGTTGAGAGAAGCAAAGGCGATTTTGAGCTTGTTAAGCTGAAAGATTTGGACGATGTGAAAAGTTTTGAAAGGCCTATGTTTCGTAAATTGTTTGCCATGGGCGACGCCGTGGCGGTTTCAAGCCTTAAATACTCATTCTATACAACGATGTCAACGACAAAAACGGCTGTTAAAAATTATTTCGAAGGCGCGAAAAGCAGGCAGATTTATACGAAAGAATCCAAGCGCGCGCGCATTGCGATGGGGCTTATCACCATGCTGCCTATAGCGCTGACGCTGTTTTGGGTGTTTTATGCCGAAACGTACGACTTTATGTTGGCGGCAGCCATTGCCGTTGCGGGCGGGTGGATTATCAGCCTGCCGCTGTTTATACTTGTTCGCGTAATCGAAAAATGGAAGTCCACAAAAAAAGTCAGCCGTATAGCGCAGCTTGCAGGTTCTATATTTGTATTGGCGGCGGCGCTTGCGGTATACATTGCGCTGATGAATAAAACAACAGGTTTTGACCTGCTGGCCGCAACGTGCGGCGCCACAATTGTTTTGCTTCTGCTGACTATGGTCATGCATAAACATACAAAACAAGGAGCGGAGTGGCTCGCAAAGCTTATCGGTTTTAAAGAGTTTATAGAAAAAGCCGAAAAAGACAGGATAAAGGTGCTGGTTGAACAGAACCCCTCATATTTTTACAATGTACTGCCGTATGCTTATGTGCTTGGCGTAACTGATAAATGGGCTAAGAATTTTAAAAACATAGGTATACAGCCGCCTGATTGGTACAGTGGCAGCTACGGGGTTTCGATGTTCAATTCAATGGTTTTCACGTCTATGATATCCCGCAGCATGACAAGTTTTAGGGAGACTATGGTTTCAAGGCCAAGCTCAAGCGGCGGCGGCGGCAGCTTTGGCGGCGGCAGCTTTGGCGGCGGCGGATTTAGCGGCGGAGGCGGCGGCGGCGGCGGCGCGGGCGGCAGCTGGTAGAAAATAATAAAGAGTTTACAACGCCCCCGGACTAGCTTTCCGGGGGTTATTTTTTGGCCGTTTATAATCGCGCTTTTCTTTTGCGGTCTATTGTTCTGCATTTTTATTTGCGGCACATAGTTATGCGTATCCGAATATA
>Ga0265293_10013236_pt1 | contig 10752 bp, 9 predicted proteins | sample Munlanlewell138R_FD_192505 | JGI IMG/M metagenome (GOLD analysis project Ga0265293, IMG submission 192505) | Leachate microbial communities from a municipal landfill in Southern Ontario, Canada - Leachate well 138R | ecosystem: Engineered > Solid waste > Landfill > Unclassified | place: Canada... | reverse complement strand
CGGGTGACTCCAAGAATCGCCTCGTGTTCTTTTCCGTATGGGGATAAAGGAAAATGTCTGACAGGGTGCCGACAATCTTGGGGTTATTTACCCATGAACGCATATGTTCATAATCGCTCTCTCGATACTCCCTAAGCATTATTTTCTCACCGTACAAGTAACCCATGGTGACGCCCTCCTTGTGATCAGTGTTTTACCCTAGTATCTTTCGAGGAGCGACGCTTTTTCCCTGCAAAAGAGCAAAACCCCGTTCCCGGGGTCTTGTTGATTCGCTCGATTTGTAAGAAACGGTATATACCTTAAGGAACTTGCACGGCTGATGATGCAGAAAGAGCACTCGGCTCTGCTTCCTCCTCTAGTACCACTTCAGAAGCGGCACCAGTCCAGCTCCATCCCTCACCGTATCCGAACTCTAGGACCGGTGTCTCGGTGTAGTAGTCACTTGTGTCGAGTATACCATTGCCATTCACGTCAACCCAAGCAATGAGTTGATACTCACCCTGAACGAGTTCCATGCGGAATTGCTCGCCTTTAGCGGGAATTGCCACTTCAGCAGCGATGGTGAACTCGTTGCCGTCCCTGAGGCCCTGAATGATCCTCATGTCTTCCACTGCGTTGACTGCCCAATAGGCATTAACCAGCCCATAGCCGAAGGTGTCGTTGTGGCCACGGCGCCCCTGAATCTCCATGCTGGTGCGGCGGAGAATGTCTCTAATTTCGCTCTTGGGAATACCGTTAGCCAGCATCAAGCCCACAACACCTGACACATGCGGTGTAGCCATGGAAGTACCCGCAGAACCGTAGTAGCTGCCAAAGTCACCTGTACTCCACACGTAGCCCAAGGGATTTCCTTGCACAACGCCTCCACCAGGTGCCACCACATCAATTTCCATACCAGTATTGGAATAATAGGCAAGCTCCGGTTCGTCCTCCCAGTTATAGCCTGTTGCTCCAACTGCAATTACATCGTCATACTGCGCAGGATACGAAATCAGATTTCGCTCATCGTTTCCGGTTGCCGCGATCAAGATTACGTCATTGGCAACTTCTATCCTAACGGCATCTTCCTGAAACTCGCTACCTGGCCCACCGAGGGACATGTTGACAATGTCAGCAGGTCTACCAATTGATGGCTTATCGTCTTGATCATCGAGCAAGCCTGCTGCATAGAGCATGCCACTGACTACTTCCCAGTTAGAAGCGCGACCACTTGGGCCAAAGACCTTAACTGGGATTATTTCTACGTCCCACATAATCCCAGCTACGCCCATCTCGTTGTTGGTAACTGCACCAATCGTGCCTGATACATGGCTACCATGTCCATTCTCATCTTCAATGTCATCAAAGTCCTGGCCTATGACAAAACTTGCACCCAAATCCAGGTTAACATTAGCCAGTAAATCGGGGTGTTCGGTGCTGATACCAGTATCAACTACAGCCACCCGAATACTGCTATCCCCTGTTGTTACTGCCCAAGCCTGCGGTAAGCGAATTTGATCATAATGCCACCATTGTAGGTTACCATAGTACTTATCATTAGGCATCTTTAGTTCGGCTATCTGCATATCAAAGTTCATTTCAGCGGAGAGCACACCCTCCACAGCATTTGCGACTTCTACTCCACCACCAGAAACCGCTGTGACCAAATGAGCATTGAGCGCTTCGATGGTATCTAGTATCTCATAGCCCGCCTGCTGCAATCGTTTTTCCTGTTCGGCTCGGGAGAGCGATGGATCCATTCTGACGATCATCTCATTTTCGCGATAGGTTGGTGTTGGATCAAGAGCCTCAGAGATACGATCTTCTGTCCTCATGCCTCTAGCGGAGGCAACAGCACTCACTCCATCACCTAGCATCTGTTCAACCGCTACAGGAAAACTGTGCTCAAGACTAATAAAACCGTTAACTCTAGTCTTCTCTTTAAAGACCGCGGTGATCTCTTTAGGTTCATCCATGATGATGACGATTGGATTCTCGTTTTCCATCCCAGCGGGAACATCGCCTTCCCAACCCGTAAAGAACCAGTCATAGTCAGGTTCTGCCGTTAGAAGGACCTCGGTGGTACGCGGATAACTCTCGATGCCCACGGCACTGAGGAGCACTTCTTCCCTAACTGACCCTTCTCCTTGTATAACGATGGTCAGATCTTCACCTCTCACGCCGACAAAGTTGACCGCATCGCTCGCTTTGCTGACTCCGACGCTACCTGGATTGAAGAACCAACCATCTTTATTCGGAGTAATCTCTACTGTACCTTTCAAACCTGTAGCACTCCATTTCCCATCTTCGCCTGTTGGACCAACAACACGAGAAATGTTAGCACCCTCCAAGGCAAGTTCTACACCAGCAATACCTGTTCCTAGACCATCGGCAACCACTCCAGAGACATTGTAGTCTGTCAGAATTGTTTTTTTCCCTCCGCCTAGACAACCAACAAGCAGCAAACACAAGGCAACAGCCAATACCCCAACAATATACGACCTCTTCAAAACAAATCACCCCTCTGTCTTTGGATTTATCCAATCCTAGACAGGGGGCGAGCATTATCCTTCATTACTTTGGTTTTTTTGCCAAGATCTCTCTCGCAGGCGTACGATCTCCAGTACACGAGATGCGCCGTGGAGCTTCGAAAAAGAGTAAGTGAAAACCCAAATCGCTATAAAGTTCAATAATCCTCTTTGTTGCCTGGTTCGAAGCTACTACAGGCCCTTGGTGCTGAGCAAGCCAGGTTGCCAGACGCACCTGGTCCTCCCAGGTAAACCCTTGTGGCGCATATTGGGTAAACTCCACATCATAGGGAGGATCTGCATAGATGAAGTCATCTTCCAGGAGATCAAGGCGCTCAAAATCGCCCACTTGTAACTCCCACTTTTTGAACAAGGAACGATAGTCTCGAAAATCACACAGATAGTTGATACGCTTATAACGACCGAAGGGGACGTTGAACTGGCCCTTTTTATTAAACCGGCATAATCCATTATAACCAGTCCGGTTGAGATAGTAAAAAAGCTCCGCAGCCTCTTGACTGTCCGTTTCTCCAGCCCGAATAAGCTCATTGAACCGGGAACGCGAACGATAGTAAGCGTCTTTATCATTGGCCATATCCAACGACACAATCAGACCCCTTTGCACCCAGCGATAAAAGTTGATCAAGTGGGGGTTCACATCGTTTAGTAAAGCCTTGCTTGGAGCTAGACCTAGAGCTACGGCCAAGCCTCCGCAGAAAGGTTCCAGCAGCCTTCCCTGTTGATAAGGTTCCCAGATCGTAGCCAAACTGGGCACAAGCCACCGTTTCCCTCCCGCCCATTTGAGCGGTGGATTGAGTCTCGTTACGGTTGTCACTTGGGGCCCCCTCACTTACGGTCAAATATCGTGCTAGCAAAAAAATCTCCTAGACGTGGAAAAAGAACATAGAACCGAGCGCCAACTTCCATTAGGGGAGGGAGATTGATCTCCCGCCTATTCGTTAACATGCTGTCCACAATCTTCTTTGCCACGTCTTCAGAATCTAGGACCCAGTGGCGCAACTTAGCCAAGTAAGATCCGTCCTGATCAGCCTTGGCGAAAAACTCCGTCCTAATAGGTCCGGGGTTGACTGTGGTCACATAGATCCCTAATGCCTTTAACTCTAGACGCAGAGCGTTGGAATAGCCCCGCACAGCGAATTTTGTCCCTGCATACACGGCGGATTTCGGTGTGGCCATTTTGCCAGCCTGGGAGGCTATGTTAATGATATGGCCCCTACCATACTTTTTCATCTCGAGGGCCACCTTCTGCGTGATCTGAATCAGGCCCAAAACATTCACACGAAACATTTCCTCTGTGATGTCTTGCCGTGTATCCAAGGCCTCTGCAAACAAACCAAATCCGGCGCTATTAACCAGGACATCAATCTGCCCTGCTGCTTCAGCAACGATCCGGTTCATGACTCGCGGCACCTGGTGACGATGGCCCACATCGAGCACATAGGAGAAAGCCTCCGTGCCTGAGAGCTCCCTGCATTTCTCGCGCACAGCGATCAGGCGTTCTTCCCGCCTAGCAGTGACAATGACGATCGCTCCCCGCCTAGCCGCCTCGTAGGCTACTTGCTCCCCTAGACCACCTGAGGCACCTGTGATCAGTATTTTTTTATTCTTTAGCCGCCGCTCCCCATAGTTCATGGTCTCACCGAACCCCGTACTTCTCAGCAATCTTCACCAGTGTAGCTACACAGTCATCCATAGCCTGTACACAGGCGTACTCCATCTTAGAATGGTGGTTGTGGCTCCCGGTCCCGAGGTTCGGACAAGGAAGGCCCATGAAGGATAGGCGTGCGCCATCTGTGCCGCCCCGCACGGGAATGCTTTGGGGCTCGCCTCCCACCTCTTCTACCGCTTCGTAGGCGGTATCAATAAGGTGCCAGTGGGGCTTGATTTGCTCCGACATATTCGCATAGCTATCAACGATCTCGTAGGCTACAGTGCCTTCGCCATAATTATCGTTGAGCCATTTGGCCGCCCTCTTTAATTGATCCTTCTTGGCTTGAAACTTATTTCGATCATGATCCCGTACAATCAAGGTAAGGGTTGCCTTCTCCACAACGCCCTGCAGATCAATGAGGTGGTAAAACCCTTCGTACCCCTCAGTATGTTCTGGCCTTTCCTCAGCCGGCAAGAGACGATAATACTCCATGGCTAAGAGGGATGCATTGATCATCTTGTTCTTAGCTGTTCCGGGATGAATGTTCCTACCCTTCACCGTGATGGTCGCGGTGGCGGCGTTGAAGGTCTCGTATTATACCTCGCCAAAACCTCCCCCATCTACGGTATAGGCAAAATCGGCTCCGAAGCGCTTCACATCAAAACGATTTGCCCCTCGCCCAATCTCTTCATCTGGGGTAAACCCTAGCTTGATGGTTCCGTGTTTGATGGCGGGGTTCGTTAACAAAACTTCTGCCATGGTCAGTATTTCCGCAATTCCGGCCCTATTATCAGCTCCAAGGAGAGTTGTTCCATCGGTGACAATCAGATCCTTGCCAACATAATCACTCAGGGTCGAATACTCCCTGGGACTTAGTACAATGTCTTCCTCACCATTGAGCACGATATCTCCGCCGTCGTAGTTTTCGATCATCCTCGCCTGTATGTTCTGGAAAGGTACATCGCGGACTACATCCATATGTGCAATAAAGCCAATGACGGTGCCTGCCCAGTCTTGGATATTGGCGTTAATCGTACCAAAGACATAGCCGTTTTCGTCCATACTAGCGTCGCTGATTCCCAAGGCAAGCATCTCTTGGACTAAAGCATGACCAAAATCTAGTTGTTCAGGCGTACTAGGACAGCTATCGCTGGAGCCGTCCGAGGCGGCCGCAAACTTCGTGTACTGTAAAAGTCTTTCATATGCCTTCATTTCTTTGCCTCCTTCTGTTTTCGCTTTCGTTTCTCTCTCAGTGAAGTATGTATTTGCCCACCCATTTGCTCCTCTGGTATTTCTTTCAGTGAAGAGGAGTCAATCCCCTAGTGCAGAAACTCTATGCACATGGGAAGGGAGAAATGGTACAGTGACTTTAGCCCAGAAGCTTCTAGGTTGGTATGACCTTCATCAGCGTGACTTGCCCTGGCGAAGGAATCCAACCCCTTATTCCATACTAGTCTCAGAAATCATGCTACAACAAACCAGGGTAGAGGCGATGCTGGACCACTACCAAAGGTTTATGATGCTTTTTCCTTCCGTAGAAGCTTTGGCTGCTGCATCCCAAGACGAGGTCCTCACAGCGTGGCAGGGCCTCGGCTATTATTCCAGAGCTCGGAGACTCCATCAGGCGGCGCAGATCCTCGTGGCTGAGCACGATGGCGTGATCCCGGATGCCAAGGATACCCTTCGATCTCTACCCGGGATCGGTGATTACACCTGCGGGGCCATTTTGAGCATGGCTTTTGGGCAGCCCGAGATAGCTCTTGATGGTAATCTCCTTAGGATCGGTGCTCGCCTCTTTTTGATCCAAGATCCCATTAACCGCATGAAGACACGGCGTCTGATTCAGGCAAGCTTTGAGAACCTAGTACCGCCGAAGCGTGCGGGCGATTTCAACCAAGCCCTCATGGATTTGGGTTCTAGGGCCTGTTTACCAAAGAATCCGCGCTGCCAAGAATGCCCCATATCCCACCACTGTCAAGCCTTTTTGCACGATGTCGCCTCAACCATTCCCATCAAGAATGCGCCAAAACCACCTCAGCCGGTGCAGATCAAAGTTTGCCTTGTGAAATCCCAAGGTGCCGTGCTGATCCGCAAACGTGAATTTGGAGGTTTTCTCCAAGGCATGTGGGAGCTTCCCTGGTCCGAGATTCCCTCCCAGAACACAGGCAACTCCCTTCAAGTAGCCGAAGAGCCCAATTGGTTCTTGTCACAGTTAGGCCCGTACGATCCTGAAGAAGTCTACGCAATGGAATATGTATTTTCCCATAGGCATTGGTTTATGACCATTTTCTGCTATGAAGTACCGGACCCATTTTACACACCAGAGGAACGGGACACTCTTTACCTGTGGCAGCCCCTAGCTTCAATTGATGCGATTGCACTTCCTACAGTCTTCAAAAGGGCGCTGAAGTTGCGCCCCTGAAACAGCTATTGCTTACAGCTCTCGCCCTTGCCAGTTTTGCAGAACTGCTCTGATAGAGCGGCTCATTTCGCGAGCAAACTCGCTCCCAGTTTTGCGGGCATACGTGAATTGCCCCATATTCTTTGCTCCAAACTTATTGTGGGGCGAAAAACCTTCTTCTAGTCCAGAAAACATCGCCGTCAAATCCTCATCACTTAGGTGCCGGTATTTCTCGCTATGCACAATGTATTCCTCTGCAAAGCGATCTCGAAACTTCGGCACATAATCGTCAGGATAGTAGCCCAGAGTTAACATGGCCGCAGGAAATACATAGTCAGGAAGCTGCAAAAGTTCTCGATGGATCTCATAGTTCTCCATAATGTCCCCAATGTAGCAGGTGCCAACGCCCAAGCTCTCCGCAGCGAGCACCGCCGTCTGTGCGGCAATAATGGCATCATCCATGGCCAAGAACAGATCACCCACATCGGGCTCTCGAAGCTCAGCTACATCCGACAGGCGGTAATAATCAAACCAGCGCTGATAGTCTGCAAGAAAAACCAGCACAAGGGGTGCCTTGGCAATAAAAGGCTGATTGTCACAGGTTTTGCTCAAGGTCTTCTTCGTCTCTTGATCCTTAACGATCAGCACAGAATAAAGCATCATGTTTCCGGCGGTAGGAGCGCGAAGCGTGGCACTCAGTAGCGCGTCGAGGTCCTCATCACGGATTGGTGCATCTTTGTAGCGCCGTAGGGATGTTCGCTCCTGGATTGTTTCAAAGACTGGGTTCATACCTAAACTCCCTTCCTTATCTAGCGTCTCGCTTTGCCTTATACATCTATTCGACAACACTCGAGAAACTCCTAGTTCGGGTAAACTGCTCAGCGGTTCGTACCCGGTGCACGACAAAAAAAGAGCGGCACCCTTCCGAGTCTCCGCTCTCTCACCTATCACGTTTCTTTTAGACCGCTCAACGACTATTCGTCTGTCTGGGTATATGCATCAAAAATGCGAACTGCCGCAACGATAGCTTGCTCCCGAGTAGAAAACGCCTTGGGGGCGAACTCATTACTTCCCACACCCGTGAGGAAGTCGTGTTTCGCCACGAACTTGACATTGGTAACAAAGTAAGGGGCAATGTCCTGTTCATCCGAAAAGACGGGTGCACCCAGCACGGACATGTCCGCTGCTGGATTCAGGGTCTCCACAGAACGGTAGAGCATGGCTGCCATCTGCTCACGGTTAATCAACACATCTGGAGCAAATTCGTTGTTTCCAATGCCGGCCACAATACCCAGGGCATGTGCCTTGAGTATCTCGGGATTATCCGTATCCGTGAACGTTTCAATAGGAGCTGGTTCGGCTTGCTTCGCTGTGTAGAGTTCGTACATCTGAACGGCTAGTTCGGCAAATTCCTCCCGGGTGATAAAGCCACCTACGTCATCCTTGACCCTCTCAGAAATGAAGCCATACTCAACCGCTTGATCAAGATCCTCTATGGCCCAGTCGGAAGCTCCCCGGTATGCGGCGGGATTGCCGATAACCACCAGGTTAGAATAGTGCGACTGGACCTTCTTATCCACAAAACTGTTAATATATCCCCAGGGAGAATAGAAGTAAGCCCGAAACGAGTAGACTTCAGCATCCACGTTGATGCCTCCATCCGCATCTTCCTCTTCGTAGGGGTAGTATCCATAGACATTTCCGCCGAGAAGATCGCTCACTGCCATATCCGTAACCGTATATAGGGAAGGCCCTTCGTTCCAATCATAATCTCCATACTTTGACTCGAAGCAGATGCTAGTAGGTAGGCAATTCGCCCCAGAATAATGATGAAAGTCCTCACTCAAGTTCTCGTTGATGACTCGCACCGACTCTGGCACGTCCATTGTAATGGCAAAATAGGCCCAATTGTTCTGGTCCATTTTAATTTCCACAGTCAAGTTTTCTGGGGCAGCAAGGGTAAATGGAACCGAATCTGAAGCAAGTGTTTCCTGCGGTAGCAGACTAAGACTAAACAATAGCACGAATATAAGAGCCCAGACCTTTGATTTCATCATCTCGACCTCCATGTAGGGTTTATTGCATATGCATTATGCTACCAAAATGGGCGGCACTTTCATTACAAAAGCCCTCCCCTTTGTTACAAAAAACACCCAATTTATCCGATCTCCTTAATGAAACAAATGATCCGATTTGCCTCCCTAAAGCCGACGGTCGTATGGAAGTCATAACTCGTTGTATTATGTTGCTCAATGTCTGAGCCCATTTCAGTGCATCCTTGAGCCTTTGCCCACATCTCCCCTCGCGCGATGAGCCTCTTGGCAATCCCCTGCTTTCTATAGGCTTCTTTCACATAGATGCCTTCGACAAAACCAACAGGAGTCGAATTTGAGCCTTCCACGTAGTCGACGCGGATCGACACATTGATAAAGCCAGCGTACTCTTGACCTACTTTGCACAAGAAGGCCGTTTCTCTCTCAGCCTTTAGGATACCTGAGAAAGTTTCTCGCATCTCATGGAACGAATGATCTGGCCAAAGAAGTAAGCCCAAACCAGTCCAGGGTTCAACGTCTGCTTCGGTAGCCTCCACAATTTCCAGAATTGTCTCCTGCACCCGCTTGATAAGGAGCGGTTGGATCTCTGGGTAGGTGAGCTCTTGGGGAAGCCCTTCTTGCAGTGAAACCTCTGCGATTTCCGATTCAGGCAAGAGTCCTAGTTCTCGAATATCTGCATAAAATAGCCGTCCATGGCGAGTCTCATCACGAGTGACGGAGTAATCGCCGATCTCCCTCAACGCATACTCTAGGGCACCCGTTTCTTCATACAACTCGCGCCTGGCAGCCTGCAGGATGGATTCGCCCTGTTCCTTCCGTCCGCCGGGTATCTCCCAAGTGGTTCTTATTTTCTGTTTGACGAAAACCCACTTACCGCCATATTGGGCGGCGATCACGGCATATGCCATCTCGTTTTCATCAACATCGCCTGCATTGTAGAAACGCACATCCAAAACGCCCACTCCTTATTGACCTTGAATCCATTGACAGTATTGCCGAACATCGTCTTCGATGTCGGTAGGATACTCCAAGCCCAGATAACTACCTACCTCCCGGGCCAAGCTAGAGAAGAGGTCAAGCATGTTGAAGAAAGCATCCCAGTTTTCCCCTAGATCCGCTCCCGCATAGGTCGCCTCCAACTGCCACGAGAGCTCTCTATCAAGGTAGTACTTGAATCTCCGGCCCCAAACACCGGGATTGGCAGTCCAATCCGTTATCGTTCCAATGTACCATTCGATCATGGGATGTAAGAAGTGATGCCGCAACATGTGATCCAACATGTACTTGGCAAAGGGCAGTTCACCCCGGCACAGACATTTTGGCACGTAAATGGCGTCCCACCAAAACTCTTGTACTAGCTCTTCATACTGCTGGGGAGTTGGCGTTTTCACCAGATACTTTGTATACGTTGGCTCCACCAGGCAGTCAAAGAGTTGGTCTTTGTCAATCAGGATTTTGCGCCCATTGGCATAGGCATCAGCCCGTACCTCAAGGTTCGCGGTGATCTGAAAATCCACCCGCACGCCATCCCGAAATAGAACTAGGCGCGTAATCCAATCTGGCTCCATCGTAGAGCGAGGTTTATAGGGCCAGCGCACCATAATGGATCCCAAAAACGCCAACCAGTCGTCATTGGCAGCAAAAGGGGTCAAATCAGAAACATAGAGCTCGATATCGTAATCAGAGAGAAAATCAATGGTTGACCCAGGAATTACCCTAGAGCTGGTTAAGACCATACCGCGAATACACTCATCCTTTTCAGCCCAGGCTTGGAGGGTTTCGAGGACGGTCGCTTCATCTCTCATCTCGGTCACCTATCTCCCCTTCCCTATTCCGAACGGGATGCCGAATCACTGTCTTGTACTTATCTGGCGTCACCCTACGTGGATCAGACAGGTAGATCTCATGATGCATTCTCGTATCGGAGAAGTCATTTTCATATCCCTGTTCCTCGATATACCTGTCCATTTTTGCCACCGTCTGAGGTTCGTCATCATAGGGACCGAGGTGCATAACTTGGACACATAAGCCTTCTTCTATCGTGATAAACTCGGCTTTCGAGCAGTTCACCTTCTTCTTACGGGTGGCTTCTTGTTTAGCCCACAAAAAATCCTCATC
>Ga0265293_10013235_pt1 | contig 10752 bp, 10 predicted proteins | sample Munlanlewell138R_FD_192505 | JGI IMG/M metagenome (GOLD analysis project Ga0265293, IMG submission 192505) | Leachate microbial communities from a municipal landfill in Southern Ontario, Canada - Leachate well 138R | ecosystem: Engineered > Solid waste > Landfill > Unclassified | place: Canada... | reverse complement strand
AATCGGTTTGACCACGTTAGACCACGTTAGACCACGTTAGACCACGTTAGACCACGTTAGACCACGTTAGACCACGTTAGACCACGTTAGGCCACGTCAGACCACGTTAGACCACGTCAGACCACGTTAGACAATGTTAGACAACGTTAACCCATTGCTTGTCAACCGCTTGACAACTACCTTTTTCTACTTTCAACTCTCTACCTTCCACCTTCTACTTCCAACCATCGCTACTGCAAAAGCTCAATTGCTTTAGCCAGCTGGGCATCTTTGTTGGTATCCGGTGCGTGGGCCAAGGCTATTGCTTCCTCTTCCGGAGTAAGCTTAACTTCCACATCAGGAATAATCCCCACCTTGTTAATGTCCTGGTTATTGGGGGTTAGATATTTAGCAGTAGTCAGCTTAAGAGCCGCACCCCCGGATAACTGAAATAAAGTTTGCACCAAGCCCTTTCCAAAAGTGGTTTCCCCCACTAAAATGCCTGAGTTGGTGTCCTTAATGGCACCGGCAACTATTTCCGAAGCACTAGCACTGCCCTTATTTACTAAAACCGCCAGAGGAACATCCAGTCGGTGGGGGTGAACCGTATTCATGGTGTGATTGCTGCTCTTGCCTACTATGTGTACCACAGGACCCTTTGGTACAAAGTAAGAAGCTACCTCTACTGCTACATTTAGGGAACCTCCCGGGTTGCTTCTCAAATCCAAAATTAAACCTTTGATCGGCTGTTTGCCCAGTTCCGCCAAAACTTTACCTAGCTCAAAACCGGTATGCTCTGAAAAGTTACTGATGTTGACATAGCCAATTCCAGGTTGACCCTCTAGAAATTCGCCCTCCACCGTTGGGATCTCCACCACTTCTCTAATTAGAGTCACCTCTTTAAAAGGTTCTCCTTCCCTATAGATTAACAATACTACCGAAGTGCCGGGTTCTCCCTGCATTAACTCAGCCGCATCCTCTAGGTCTAACTCCGCCACGTCCTTCTCGTCTATTTTTAAAATTTGGTCCCCGGAGACAATCCCCGCCCTTTGGGCCGGAGTGCCTTTAAAGGGGGAAACCACTATCAGTCTATGATCATCACCCATGGTTATTAACAGGCCGACTCCCCCGTAAACACCCTTAATGTTTTTCTGCATATTCTCATATAACTTGGGTTCCATATAAACAGAGTAAGGATCCCCTAAGGCATCCACCATGCCAACGGTGGCCCCTTTAATTAAACCGGCCGTGTCTACCTCGTTTATGGACTGACTTTTAATCAGGCCGACCACCCTAACTGCTTGGCCTAGGGTATCCAAATTGACAACCACCAAGACGGTTAAACTAACAGTAACAAACACACTAAAAACCACCAAGGCCTTTAATACTCTTTTTAAAATGCCGTTTCTCTGATTCAAAAAACCCTCCACCTCTATCCCGTTTATTTCATTCTTCTTTATCAATAACCAATTAATCTATCTTATTATTCGCCAAAGGCATTTAATAACCTGCAAATTATACCAAAAAAGACCCTAGGGGGTCTATTGTCGGTGGTCGGTGGTCTAGCAGTTGTTTTTGCATGTGATTCTGCTTACACCTTCGCTGCACTCAGGATGACGTTGAAGCAGTTTTTTACTTAATTATCAGTGCGAGAAGCATGAGCAACGAAACGCTCAAAAGACAAGAGGCCGGAAACAAGAAGCAAGAGGCAAAAAACCCCTCACTGTCATTGCGAGGCCGTCGGGCCGTAGCAACCCCGGGCCCCAAAGAAATACCCCAAAAGGTTTTGCAACCGCTTGACCACTGCTTGACTATTGCTTGACCACCGCTAAACAAAAGCTAAAAAGCGTTGGCTTTAAGCTTTTCGCTCTCTACTTCAAATAATTCCAGGGACTCACCGGATTTCCGTTTTTTCTTACTTCAAAATGTAGGTGGGGACCGGTACTGATGCCGGTGGAGCCGACCTTGCCAATCTGTTCCCCTCTTAAAACCTCCGCCCCTTCTTTGACGGTAAAGGCAGATAAATGGCCGTATAAGGTCGTTATACCACTTCCGTGTTCAACCATTACCGCATTGCCATAGGCACCAAAATAGCCCACAAAGGTAACCTGTCCATAATCTGCGGCCACAATTTTTGCCCCCATGGGAGCCCCGATATCAATTCCCGTATGAGTACTGTTCTTTTTCAAGACCGGATGCCATCGAGGACCATAGTCATCGGTAATCCTGGTATAGCCCGGAGTCGGCCAAAGCATTTTTTCGCCGGAAAACTTACGATCGCTGGCCATGCGAGCCTGGATTTCCCTAATCTTTTCCCCTAACTTTTTAGATGCTTCCTCTTCTTCTGCCAGGGCCCTCTCAATCAATGCTTTTTCGGTTTTTAAAGCCTCGGATAAACGAGATTTCTCCAACTGCTGCTCAGCTAAGCGTTCTTTTTTAAGCTCGGTACTAGCCTTGGCATCTTCTATTTTATCCCTTTCTTCTTCCAATTGAGCTTTTTTTGCTTCAATCAGGGCCTTCTCCGCCTCAATTTGCTCTAAAAGCCTTAAATCATGCTCCGCAATCTTCTGCAGCAACTCCATGCGGACCAAAAAATCGGTCATGCTGGTAGAATCCATTAAAACCTCTAAGTAATTTACATCTCCCCGTTGATATATCCCCACAACCCTTTTTTTAAAAACCTCTGTTCTGTTCTCCAACCTGGCCCTGGCATCCGCCAACTCGGTCAAAACCTGTTCTACTCTTTCCGCAGCAGCTAACAATTCCGCTTCCAGGGCAGCCAAATCTTTTTCCACCGCCTCAATGGTTCGGTCTAAGCTGGTCATCTGCTCAGTTAAACTTTTGAGTTCCTTGTCCTTCCCCGCAATTTCCTGCTGATGCTTTTTAATTTGCTCAGCCATTTCTTCCTGCTGCTCTCTTAAATCCTCCAGTTCATCACCCCAAACGGGTATAAAAGGCAAGACAAAAAGCAACAGCACTAAAGTAAAAACAGTCAATTTTTTCAAATTTTGGCCCCCTCTCTTTATACTTTTAGGAAACGCTGCATAGAGATCAAGCTGCCTAAAGCCCCAACGGCAGCTCCCCCTGCCAGGAGTTTCCACAGAACACTATAAATTGTTACGGGATCGTTAATTAAAGTTAAAAAAGACATTTCAGGAGCAAACTCCAAAATAAAAGAGTCATAGCCAAAATAAACTCCCAAACAAGCAAATAAGGCACCGAGGGTACCCAAAATCAGTCCCTCCAGGAAAAACGGCCAGCGAACGAACCAGTCAGTTGCTCCCACCAATTTCATAATGTGAAGTTCTTTTCTACGGGCAAAAACCGTCAATCTAACAGTGGTGGCAATTAAAAAGACGGCTGCACCAGTCAAAAGAATAATCAAGCCACTACCTACGATACGCACCTTACTAGAAACCATAAACCATCTTTCTACTTCCTGTTGGCCGTAGTCCACCTTATAAACCTTGGGAGTTTGTCCGATATAATCGGCCGTGGAGGCAATCCTTTCCGGCTCCTTTACCTTAATTATAAAATAATCCGGCAAGGGATTTTCTCCCCCCAAAGCACCCAAAAGATCCCGGTCCTCCCCATAGCGGCCATATAGTTTTAGCAGCCCATCTTCCTTAGGCACTAACACAACAGAGGCAACATTCGGCAAGGCTTGAATTTGCTTTTGGATCTCTAAAACCTCACCTCTGGGAGTTTCCACATCAACAAAGGCGGCAATTTCAATGTTGGCTTCAAAATTATCTACTATATAGTTGGCGTTAAGTACCAGGAGGGTAAAGATTCCCACCAGAAAAACGGAGATGGCAACAGTGCTGACGGCAGCCAGGCTGATCCAAAGGTTCCTGGTCATTGATTGGCCCGCTTGTCGGAAGTAATAGCCAATTGTTCTAAGCTTCACGGCAATAGGCCCCTCTTTCCTCATCCCTGGTTAATTGTCCCTGTTCCAAAACAATTACCCTCTTACGCAGTTTATCTACAATTTCTGCCGCATGGGTAGCCATTACCACAGTGGTTCCCCATTTATTAATTCCATTCATCAGTTCAATAATTTCCCAAGCCGTATCTGGATCTAAATTGCCTGTAGGCTCATCAGCCAATAGTATTTGCGGCCTGTTAACAATTGCTCTAGCAATGGCCACCCTTTGCTGCTCCCCTCCCGATAGTTGCAGGGGAAAACTATCTCTTTTACCCAAGAGGCCAACCAATTCCAGCACCTCTAGAACCTTTTCTCTGATTTCCCTACCGGTGCATCCCATTACTTCTAAAGCAAAAGCTACATTTTCAAACACGGTCATCTCGTTTAAAAGGCTGTAATCCTGGAAAACAACCCCCACATTGCGGCGCAAAAGGGCCGTTTCCCTCCTGCTAAGGCGGCTGATACTGCGATTTCCTACCAAAATATGCCCTTTGGTAGGTTCTTCTATCTTTAATAGGAGTCGCAGGAAGGTAGACTTACCGGCACCGCTGGCCCCAACCAGGAAAACAAACTCTCCCTTTTCGATTCTGGTGCTGACGTCCCTTAAGGCCAAAGTCTTATTGTCAAAGGCCTTGGAAACATTGATAAATTGGATCAAGAAAACCAACCCCATTTTGCAAGACATTTTTTGTCAACTTAGGCTGTGATACCTAGTTAACTTCGACAAATAATGAGGAAATCCTTTATCTAGGGGCAAGTAGAAAGTGGAAAAACAAAAGCACCGGAAACCATCCCGGTGCTCGTGGTTTGGCAGTTGCAAAAGCTAAAAGGCGTTGGCTTTTGGCTTTTAGCTTTGCGCTTTCAGCCATAAAGCCTCCTTAGCTTTTTGAACCAAATTTTCTTTGGTCAAACCATAGGCCTCTAATAACTCCTTAGGACTACCGGATTCACCAAAAACATCTTCCACTCCCACCCTCATCACCGGCACAGGAAAGGATTCACCAACAGTCTCCGCCACCGCTGAACCTAAACCTCCCAGCACCGTATGCTCCTCAGCAGTAACCAAAGCCCCGGTTTTTCGAGCTAAGTCCAAAATTGCTTCTTGATCCAAAGGTTTAATGGTGGAAACATTCAGGACAGCCGCAGCAATACCCTCCCTTTGAAGCAGCTCTGCGGCCTCCAAGGCAACTGCCACCATCAAGCCGGTTGCTATCAAACCCACATCCTTGCCCTCGCGCAACAGGTGAGCCCTACCTATTTTAAACTGATAATTATTGTCATAAATTACGGGAACCCTAGCCCTACCCAGGCGCAAATAAACAGGGCCATGATAATCAGCCGCCGCCTTAACCGCCTGTTCCGTTTCTACCCCGTCGGCAGGCACTATTACAACCATCTCGGGGATAGAACGCATTAAAGCAATATCCTCAATAGCCTGATGGGAGGCTCCATCCTCACCCACGGTCAACCCGGCATGGGTGGCAGCAATTTTAACATTCATTTTGGGATAGGCTATGCTGTTCCTGATCTGTTCAAAAGCCCGCCCCACCGCGAAAATAGCAAAGGTGCTGGCAAAAGTCACCTTGCCACTGCTGGCCAGACCCGCCGCTGTCCCCATTAAATTTTGCTCGGCAATACCCATATTAAAAAACCGTTCAGGAAATAATTTTTTAAAATTAATTGTTTTTGTAGAACCGGCCAAATCCGCATCCAAGACTACCACCTTGGGATTGTTCTTCCCCAGCTCTGCCAAGGCTTTACCATATGCATCTCTTGTCGCTATCATCTCTTTGCCTCCTATCCTAATTCAACCAAAGCCTGTCGAACCTGCTCCGCATCGGGAGCTTTGCCGTGCCAGCCCACTTGATTCTCCATAAAGGAGACCCCTTTACCCTTCACGGTTTTGGCAATAATCATCACCGGCCGGTCTTTAACGGCTTTGCTTGCTTCCAAGGCAGCCAGAATTGCCCCTATATCATGGCCGTCAATCTCCAATACATGCCAGCCAAAGGCCCGCCACTTTTCATTTAAAGGTTCGGGGGACATAACCTCCGCGGTGGGTCCGTCAATTTGCAAACCATTCCAATCCAAGAAGCAGGTTAAATTGTCCAATTTGTAATGGGCCGCTGCCATGGCCGCCTCCCAAACTATGCCCTCCTGACACTCCCCGTCTCCCAATAAAACATAAACTCCGTAGTCCTTTTTGTCCAGCTTCCCCGCTAAAGCAACACCAATGGAGGCAGAAAAACCCTGGCCTAATGATCCTGTGGACATTTCCACCCCCGGCAATAAATTACGATCGGGATGTCCTTGGAGACGGCTGCCCATTTTTCTGAGACTTAGCAGCTCCTCTTTAGGGAAAAAACCTCTTTCCGCCAGTGCCCCATATAAGACCGGGGCAGCATGTCCCTTTGATAAAATAAAGCGGTCCCTATCTGCCCAATCAGGTTTTGCGGGATCGAGTTTTAACTGATGGAAGTATAAAGTTGCCACTATATCCGCCGCCGATAAGGAACCACCCGGGTGTCCGGAGCCGGCGGCACCGGTCATTTTAATAATACTTCTGCGTATTTCCGTAGCCTTAGCTTCCAATTCTTTGATCGTTTCCAACTGCAATTGCCTCACTCCATAAAAAATTATAGTAGATTTTCCTTAAAGCCTTCACCCAGCACTTCCCTCACATCTGTAACAATTACAAAAGCTTTTGCATCGATTTCCGCCACCAGGGTTTTTAGTTGAGTAATCTCCGTGCGGCTGACTACACAAAACAAGGTAACCCGGTCCAGACCGGTATATAAGCCTTTACCTGTTAAGGCTGTCACTCCCCTGTTCATCTCCGCCAAAACCCTTCGGGCGATTTCCTCGCAATGCTCGGAAATGATAAAAGCGGCCTTGGCACTGCTGAAACCCTCCTGGATAGCATCCAGGACTTTAGTAGTAACGAACAAAGAAAGCAGCCCATAAAGGGCAAGCTCCAAATTAAAAACAATCCCCGCAATAATAATCACGACGGTATCAATAATCATTAAAGATTGCCCAATGCTTAAGTGTGTGTAACGATGCAGAATCCGAGAGGCCAAATCCGTTCCCCCGGTAGAACCACCGGTACGAACTACTATGCCCAGCCCAACCCCCATCAATAAACCACCGTAAACGGCAGATAATAAAGGGTCCACAGTAAAGGGGGTTAGGACAATGCTCAATAAATCAATGGCTACTGATAAAACCACCGCTCCGTACAAGGTTTTAAAAAGAAAGGGAAGCCCCATGGTCTTAATTGCCATGATGAATAAAGGGATATTTAGTCCCAGCATGGTTAGGCCCGTGGGAGAGCCCGTCAGATAAAAAATAACTGTCGCTAAACCACTGACCCCGCCGGCAGCAATTCTATTGGGAATTAGAAAAAGCACCAAACCCGCAGCAGCTACTATGGCGCCTAAAGCAATCCCGATGAAACTCAAAATATGTTTACGGGCCAAGGCCCTCCCTCCTAGTATCTCAAAGCAAAAAAAGTTTTTACCCAAATTCTCTTAAAATTAATTTCTTTTTTAGGAATTAATATGTTTCGACACCGAACTACCCTATTCCTTTATTTTAAAAAGCAGAAAGCTGAAAGCGTAAAGTTTTTGGATATTCCTTTGTGGTCGAGATTCTTCACTACGCTACGCTCCGTTCAGAATGACGTTGTCGTGGACTTGTGCTTTTAGCCTATTCAAAAACAATTGCCCCAACAGGGCAAACGTCAATGCATTTGCCGCAATTGGAGCAATCACTGGTTATTCTATATCCCTGCCAAATTTGGCTGAGTTTTTGTTTCCCCGCCATGGCACCATCCATCACCACGTCTGTAGTAGAATTGATACTCCCTTCAGTATGATAAACATAGCCGTCATCAATGGCATTTTCGGGGCACACCACACTGCAGGCGCCACAGGAAATACAGTTTTCATTTATGCGATAAGCCATCTTTAAATCCTCCTAAGTAGTCTTTCCCCTAAAAATGCCCCAAGGAAAAATTCCTATGCACCACTTAAGAAAACATTTAAATATTAGTTCTGGCTTGTTCCTTTAAATAGGCTCTGATAAAGGGCATCAGCTCCCCATCCATGACAGCTCCAATATTGCCCGTTTCCCGGTTGGTGCGATGATCCTTCACCAATGAATATGGGTGAAAAACATAGGAACGAATCTGACTGCCCCAAGCTATTTCCCTTTGTTCCCCGCGAATCTGTGCCAATTCCGCTTCTTTCTTGGTTTCCCTTCTTTCTGCCAGCTTAGCCTGCAGCATTCTGAGCGCCATAGCCCTGTTATTATGCTGAGAGCGCTCATTCTGACACTGTACCACGATGCCGGTGGGCAAGTGGGTGATTCTAACGGCGGAATCTGTTTTGTTGACATGCTGGCCACCGGCACCGCCGGCTCGAAAGGTATCTATTTTTAGCTCGCTGGAATCAATCTCTACTTCCACCTGTTCATCTATTTCCGGCATACATTCCACAGAGGCAAAGGAGGTATGTCTCCTGCCTGAGGCATCGAAGGGAGAAATTCGAACCAAACGGTGAACCCCTTTTTCTGCCTTTAAATAGCCATAGGCATTTTCCCCTTTGACTAAAAGAGTTGCACTTTTAATGCCGCCCTCATCGCAACTTAATAAATCTAATACTTCCACTGCGAAGCCTTCCTGCTCCGCAAAACGACTATACATGCGCATTAACATTTGTGCCCAATCCTGAGCCTCGGTACCCCCTGCTCCCGCATGAATGGAAAGGAACGCATTATTGGCATCATGTTCTCCTGCCAACAGAGTTGCCAACTCCATCACAGCTATTTCATGCTCCAGCTTCTTTAAATCCTTTAGCAGCCCTGCTTCCAAACCCGAGTCTTCCTCTTCTAAGGCCAGCTCCGTCAGCTCGCTAATTTCATGCCAATGATTAAAAAGGGCGGCATAGGCCTCCACCTTTTCTTTTTGGCTACTTAATAACCGGGTAAGCTCTTGGGCTCTTTCCCTTTGATCCCAAAAATTATCTTGTAAAAACTCCTCTTCCAAAGCAGCTATTTTTTCCTGCCGGCCCGGTATGTCAAAGAGAAACCCTCAATTCTTCAATTTTTTCCCCTAGGTCTTCCAACATGGGCTTTAATTCACCCAACATAACACTCGCCTCCTCTGCAGCAACCTTGCTAATTGCTTACATCCTTATTTTATCATACTTTTACGCAAGATGTGTTTAAAACCGCAAATTGATACAACATAGAAGCAATACCGAACTTGAATTAACCTGCTAAAGGATTTTTATTCTACTTAGTTCTATTTTGGCTTATTCTATGTTAAGATAAACAAATAAAGTTGTTTGATAAATAATTCTGCCATCTTTTAGATTTACCCTAATGGGAATCCCCGGTTTTCAAAACGGCTACCATACTAAACCAGCCATGTTGACGGCAAAATTAACTGGATTACCGGGATAAAATAAGCAAAGGAGGGCAAAGAGTATGAATAAAAAAAAGTTGGTGGTAATCGGCGGTGATGCTGCCGGCATGAGTGGAGCCAGCCAGGTCAAAAGATTAAAGCCTGAGTGGGAGGTGGTGGTCCTAGAAAAGACCGATTTCATCTCCTATGCCGCCTGCGGCATGCCTTACTACTTGGAAGGCTTGGTCCCCGAGAAAGAACAACTGATTGAGCTGACACCGGAGGATGCTGTTTCAAAAAGGAAAATTGACCTCAGACTAAGGCATGAAGTCACTAAAATCTTCCCGGAGGATAACAAAGTAGCGATTAAAACAGAGCAAGGAGAATATGAAGAAAGCTTCGATTTTCTATTAATCGCTACGGGCTCTCTTCCCCTGATTCCCAGAGCTGGATATCAACAATCCGAGCAGGTTTTTGTGTTAAAGAACCTTTCGGACATGGAGAAAATTGATACCTTTATTAAAGAAAACTCTCCCGGCAAATGCGCAGTAATTGGCGGAGGGTACATTGGATTGGAAATGGCAGAAGCCTTTCGAGGCAGAGGACTTGAAACACATCTCATTCACCGCAGGACTGATTTGAGCAAAACCTTTGAAGTGGAAATCTCGAATCTAATCAAAGAAGAAATGGCCAATAACGGAGTGGTTTTAAACCTGGAAACAACAATCGAAGCGATAACTGACGAAGGCGAAGGTGTCACAGTAATCACGGATAAAGGCAAGCTAAACTATGATTTTGTTTTTTTGGGGCTGGGAACCGTCCCTGCCAGTAAATTAGCCGGGGAATGCGGTATTGAGCTAGGTATAAAGGGGTCTATTAAGGTCAATGAATACCTACAGACCAATTACCCAAATATTTATGCAGCGGGTGATTGTGCCGAAACGATGCACCTGCTGAGCAAAGAGCCGGTCTACACCCCTTTGGCGCTAAAAGCCAATAAAGAGGGTCTGCTGGCAGGAATGAATATGGCGGGCCTACAAAAACCGTTCCGGGGTGTTTTAGGAACGGCCATAACTAAATGCTTTTCCCTTGGTGTTGCCAGAACTGGCCTAACCTATGGGGAGGCAGTCAAACATAATTTTAATCCGGTAAAAATCCCTCTTAATTCCCAAAGCAGGGCCAAGTACTATCCTGATTCCGCAAAGCTTTTTTCCTTGATAATCGCGGACAAAGGTACAGGACTCATCCTGGGTGCCCAATTAGCGGGACCTCTTGATGCAGTCAAAAGAATAGATGTTTATGTAACGGCCATTCAGCATAAAATGACTCTGGATGATATCTTCGATCTTGACCTGGCCTACGCTCCTCCCTTTTCCCCGGTGTATGATCCGGTCCTGTTGGCAGCCCGGGTAGGGAGAAAATTTATCTAAATCTTAGG
>Ga0265293_10013234_pt1 | contig 10753 bp, 4 predicted proteins | sample Munlanlewell138R_FD_192505 | JGI IMG/M metagenome (GOLD analysis project Ga0265293, IMG submission 192505) | Leachate microbial communities from a municipal landfill in Southern Ontario, Canada - Leachate well 138R | ecosystem: Engineered > Solid waste > Landfill > Unclassified | place: Canada... | reverse complement strand
GTTGATTATTTTATTGATTATTATGAAAGTAGAAGGGAAAAGGGCCTAATGGTAGAAAAAAGACCATGCCTATATTTAAGGGATTATACTAAAAGCGAAGTTAAAAATAATATATTTTCTAATCCATTTAAAAGGTTTGAGGATATGAATTTCATGAGAAAATCTAAGGATATTGAATATATAGAAGTCAGTAGACATATTATGAAAAAGCTGACTTTAGAAGAGATAGAAAGAATAATGAAATATAGTGATAGAAAACTAGGGGAGTATTTTGGGGAGGATAATAGAAATTCTAAGATATAAAAATATGAATAATTTTCCTATTTGTTGAGAAAATATCCATAGGAGGTGTTCATATGAAAGTTAATCTATCTCAAAAAGAGAGATTGTTATTACAAGATCAAAAATCCCATGAAGAGCTATGTATTGAAAAGTATACTAAGTATGCTAATCAGGCTCAAGACACTGTTCTAAAACAGCTTTTTACCAGCTATGCTGCTGAAGAACAACAACACTTAAATACAATAAATCAGATTTTAGCTGGGCAAGTTCCAAATATGAATCAACAACAAGGGCAACAGCAAGGACAGCAACAACAAAGTACCATGCAGTCTCAAGGAACAACTGGAACATTTAATGAAAGTGATGCAACGCTTTGCAAAGACTTACTTATGGCAGAGAAGTATGTGTCTAGCACATATAATACTGCAATATTTGAGTTTAGAGATGCAAACATTAGAAATGTATTGAATCACATACAAAAAGAAGAACAGCAACATGGGGAAGGTATATTTAACTATATGTATAGTAGGGGAATGTATACTGTACAATAAACATAGAAGTCACTGGGTCTAGACCCAGTGACTTTTAAGCTCTTAATAGGATTAAATGAGCTATTCTAATATTCTACTTTAGGAAGTTGTTGTAAAGTAGTTCTAAATATAATAAGATTAAGATAAAATGATAGAGTATTTTGGAGAGGAATAATAGAAAGGGGAAATAAGGATGATAAAGAGATTTGGTAAAAGTATTTTATTATTAACATGTTTAACTTTATTGTTAATGTCAAATGCTGTGTTCGCAGGATCATTAAAGACTGATATGTTTTATTCTAGGTTTCCAGATGATTTAAGTTACCTTACATATTATGATAAAACATTTGAGGAAGTCAAAAAAAATGAAAATGTATCTTTTATTCATGTGACAAAAGCAGTACCTACATCATCAAAAGTATTGGTAAACGAAAAAGAAATATCTTTTGATGCCTATCTAATTGAGGGTAACAACTATTTTAAACTTAGAGATATAGCTACTACATTAAAAGGTACAGAAAGAAAGTTTGAAGTAAGCTTCGATGAAGATAAGAAAGCTATCAATCTAACATCTAATAAATCCTATACAACAGTGGGAGGAGAAATGTCTAAAGGAGATGGAAAAGTTAAAACACCACTATTAAATACTTCTATTTTGTACAAAGATGGTGTTGAGTTAAAGTTAACTGCTTATACTATTAATGGAAACAATTATTTTAAACTAAGAGATATTGGAGAGGCCTTTGACTTTGGTGTATTTTGGGATGAAAATACTAAAACCATTAAGATAGATACAACAACTAGCTATATGTCAGATGAACAGAAATCTAGTTTAAATCCTAGTAATAATTCGGTGAAAGAACCCAATTATATTTACAAGGTAACTGCACCTTTTGGAGAAGACCAAAAGAATTACGATAACAGAGACAGTAAATTTGAAATTAGAAATTGGAATTGGGTCGGTGAGAAAAAATCATATCTAATAGACAATGGAGACAAGACTTTTCAAGTGGTAGATGCCTATTCAAATGATAATATTATTATACTGACCTATGATTTGAATTTTAATCTTTTAAATACTAACAAAATTAAAATAGAACTTGACAAGTTTGGTGCTTTTTATAAAGGAGAAGATGGTTATTATATTTTGTTTGGTCAAGATAATTTTGAGGAAAATAACAATAAGGAAGTATATAGAGTTGTAAAATATTCCTTTGACTTTAAGCGAATAGGAGCAACTTCTGTAAATGGTGGTGATTCGTATACAATTGAACCCTTTAGGGCAGGTACTCCAAGAATGGTACAAAAGGGTAACAATTTAATTGTCCATACCTCAAGAACTAGATATTTAACTGAGGATGGTCTAAATCATCAATCTAATATGACAATAAAAATTAATACTCATAGTATGAAAACAACATATATAAGCGATCAATTTCCTAAGAATTATGCAGGTCATTCCTTTAATCAGTTTGTGTTATTTGATGGGAATATACCTGTTTATGTAGATCATTCAGATGCTTACCCTAGTAGAGCCATAATACTAACTAAAGAAGCCCCTAAAGACTATTATGACAGGGCCAATTTAATGTATATTAAAGGTGAAGTTGGTGAGAATTTTACTGGCACTTCCCTAGGGGGATTTGAAATATCTAGTAACAAATATTTAGTAGCAGGGAATTCAATAATGCAGGATGAAAATTATCTAAATTACAAGATACGAAATATTTTTATAGCAACGGTTCCAAGGGATGAGGTTGCAAACTACAATACAGAATTGACATGGATAACACATTATTCAGAATCTGGTGATACTAATGTTTATGAACCAAAACTTGTTAAAGTAAATGATAAATCTTTTATTATTCTTTGGCAGGAATATGAGGAAAAAGAAGGACTTGGATGGGATGATCAATATGAGAACAGTATAGTCAAGTATGTATATTTAGATGAAAATGGGCATCCTGTAAGCGAAATAAAAATATTAGGGCAAGGAGTATTGCCACATTGTGACCCTATTTTAATAGAGGATAGTCTAATATGGTATACAGTAAATGGGGATAAAATGTATTTTTATAAATTATTATTAGGTGAAACTGCTTCAGAAGATACTACAAAACCCGTAGTAAATAAGGCAAGTGTAAAAAAAGAAAATAAAATTATTGCAGGAACACTTTATACAATGGTACTAAAAGAAGACGGAACTTTATGGGCAGCTGGCGATAATAAATATGGACAATTGGGGGATGGAACAAAAAAAGATAGCAATATTCCAGTCAAGGTAAAGGGAATAGACAATATAGTTGGGGCATCAGCAGGAGAAAACGAAGTAGCAGCAATAAAATCAGATGGCACAATATGGACATGGGGAATGAGGAGTAATTCAAGTATTCCCGTACAAGTAAAGGGATTAAGTAAAATAGTACAGGTATCTACAAGCAATAGTCATACTGTAGCATTGAAAGAAGACGGAACTATTTGGAGTTGGGGACAAAATATTTATGGACAATTAGGAGATAGAACCAATAATGAAAGTGACACACCTATTCAGGCAAAAGGCATTGATAATGTAAAAAAGGTTGTAGCTGGCAACTCTTATACTATGATTTTAAAAAATGATGGTACAGTGTGGGCATGGGGTTCCAATCATTTTGGAGAATTAGGAGATGGAACAAATGTGGATAAAGATTTACTCATAAAGGTTAAGGAGCTAGAAAACATAACAGATATTGCATCAGGTGGTCTTTATAGTATTGCATTAAAAGGAGATGGAACTGTCTGGACATGGGGTAGCAATATATTAGGTGTATTAGGCAATGGGACAGAGGATGATAGCAATATTCCTGTACAAGTAAAAGGTTTAAGCAATATAAAGGCCATATCTGCTTCATCTGGACAATCAGCTGCCTTAGATAAGGAGGGTAATGTCTGGACATGGGGACTAATGACGGGTAGACCTAGGAAAGATAGTTTAAAGCCTATGATAGTAGAGGAGTTAGGTAAAGTAACAGAAATATCTATTGGTGATAATATTATAATGGCAGTAAAAGAAGATAATACTATTTGGGCCATGGGAAATAACTACTCAGGCCAATATGGTATTGGCAATAATGAGATATACTTTGAACCTGTAAGGGTTTTTACGAAGTAAAAATAAAACAAATAATGAACATAGATAAACTATGTTGAGATTGATCATAACCCCCACTATTTTTAAAATAAAGGGGGTTATTTTTTACTTGATGAGTTTTTTTAAAGCTTTAGTCTTTGTTAGTCACATTTTGGGATATATTTATTGTAAAGTAGTTCAAACTATAATAATATTAAGATAATATGAGAAAAAGGTGATTTCGTGAGATGCAAAAGGATAATTCTTATTACATTGATATTGATTATTGCCTTAACAGGATGCAAAGGTAATAAAGACAATATACAGGACCCAGATATAAATAAGCCTATAGATGAGCATGTTAAAGAGGAAGAAGATATACAACAAGATGAAATAGTTAAAATAGACCCTATAGAAGAAAAAATCAAATCTATGTCTCTTGATGAGAAGATTGGTCAACTTATAATAATAGGTTTTGATGGTACAAATATTACTGAAGATATAATAAAAACCATTGAAAATCTTAAGGTGGGAGGATTTATTTTATTTTCTAGAAATCTTGTTGATGAAAATCAGTCCTTAAAGCTTTTAAATGATCTTAAAGAAGCTAACCTTAGTAATGATATACCTTTATTTTTGTCTATAGATGAAGAGGGGGGAACAGTTAGTAGATTACCTAAATCATTCACAAGACTTCCATCGGCTGCTAAGGTTGGAAATAAGGAGGATAAGGAAATCTCATATAGATTTGGAAGGATATTAGGAGAAAGGGTAAAGTCTCTAGGATTTAATATGAACTTTGCTCCTGTTTTAGATATTAATTCAAATCCTAATAATCCTGTAATAGGTAATAGGGCCTTTGGAAGTACAGTAGGGTCTGTAGTTGATAGTGGGATAAGTGTAATGCTGGGAATTAGAGAAGCAGGACTAATCCCTGTTGTAAAACATTTTCCAGGGCATGGAGATACTGATGTGGATTCCCATATTAGTTTACCTAAAGTAGACAAGGATATCGATGAATTAGATTCTTTTGAAATAGTACCTTTCAAAGAGGCAATTAGTGAAGATGTGGATATGGTCATGGTAGGTCATATACTTTATCCTTCAATAGACAATGAACTTCCAGCAACTATGTCAGAAAAAATAATACAAGGTATCTTAAGGGAAAAACTAGGCTATGAAGGAGTGGTAGTATCAGATGACATGACTATGGGGGCCATAGTCAACAAATATTCCTTGGAATTAGGGGTATTATCTTTTATTAAGGCAGGTGGAGACATAGGTCTAGTATGTCACGGCAATGATACCCCTGAAAAAGTCATCAACAAACTAATAGAAGCAGTAGAAGATGGAAGTTTAAGTGAAGATGATATAGATAAAAAGATTTATAGAATTTTAAAGCTGAAAGAAAAATATAAACTGAAGGATGAGAAAATAGAAGAAATAGATATAAATTCCTTAAATGAAGAAACTAAAGAGTTGATTAATCAGATTAATAGATAATAAACTAAAGGGGATGATAGGATGGCAAATAGAATAGTATATTATGGACCTTTTAATAATGGGAAAAAAGATGATTTGTTTCATAAGGCATTAGAGAGTTTAAAAAATGGGGAAGAGGATAGATTTTATTATCTTTTGCCTAATGGAGAATTACTTAAGAATTATAGAAAAAAATTTATAGATAAGGTGGAAAAGACTTTTGAAATCAACTTATTTACCTTTGATAATGTAGTTAAAAACATATTGAAGGATGAATTTTATTTAACAATAAATTCTGCAATGAAGGATTTAATAATAAAAGAGGTCATGGATAAGTTGAACAAAGAAGGAAAGATTTTATACTACAAGGACTTTATTTCAATGGATGGTTTTATAGGAAGCTTAAGTAACATTATTGGAGAAATAAAAAGGTCTTTAATATACCCAAAGGATTATTTAATGAATTGTTCTTCTAGCCCACTTTTTACAGAAGTAGGATTGATTTACAATGAATATGAGGAGACTCTTAAGAAGTTAAATTTAATAGACCGAGAAGGTGAGTATTTTAAGGGAATAGAGGGTTTAAAAGATAATAAAGATTATTTTAAAGGGTTGGATTATATTATCATAGATGAATTCTATGATTTTAGACCTATAGAAATTGAAATAATAAAAGAGCTATGTAAATTGAATATAGATATTTATATCAACATTCCATTCAAGATGAAATCAGATATTTCTAATTTGACAAACACCTTATCCATATTAAAGGAACTAGGCTTTCAAGAGGAAAAAATTGAAAAAAATATATTTAATTTTTTCGAAACTTTAGGATTTAATTTCTTTAGTGATGAAGGGACTACCTTGGATTATGATGAAAACCTGACTTTAATTAAGTCTCCTTCCATATATTTGGAATTCAAGAGGATATTTGAAGAGATAAAGAGAATAAGGAAATCTGGCATTGAATTGTCCCAGATGGCCATTATTCTATTAAATGAAGAATATAAAGATATTCTTTTTCAAGTAGCCTTAGAGGAAAAAACACCCTTGGATTTAAGGCAAGAAACTCCTTTAGTGGAAATTCCCCTTATTATAGAATTTTTAAATATAATTCAGATGAAAATAGATAAGGGCAGCAAACAAAATATAATAAATAGGATAAAGTCCAACTATTTTAGAGTAGTAGATAAGGAATATGAAGATGGATTGGAGTTTGTATTAAGAAGATTGAATTTTAATAACTTACTTGAGCTGGAAAAGTTGCTAGAAGAAGAAAAAACAATAAATATATCAATGGATTATTTTGGTTTAATTAGGGATGTTATAAGTGTAGCCAATGATGAATTAAATACAATTCCTGTTCTAGATTCTATATTAAATTATAATCAATTATTTTTTGGAATAATAGATGATTTCAAGTTAGAGGAAAGTCTATATAATAGGTATGCTTTAGAAAAGGACTATGATCTTCTTTATAGAGATGTTTCTGCCTTAGAGAAGTTAAAAGAGACCATAGATAGGATGAAGCAAATATCCTTGATTGTTGAAGAGATTTCAATTGAAGATTATTATCAAGGACTTAAGAAGCTAATAGAAGAGGAAACAATTTTAGACCAAGAAGAAAACCCAAAAGGAATAAAGATATTAAATCCAATCAACAGTAGAGGGCTTATCTATCAGGTCGTATTCATAACAGGATTGTCAAAGGCTTATTATCCTCTTTTACAGGAAAATAATTTTTTTATCAACGATGTAAATCAAGCAGAGTTAAAAAAGATAGGCTTAGATTATAAAAATTATCATGAGAGATTAGATAATGAGGCAATAAAGTTTTCTTCTTTAATATCTTCTTGTAAAGATAGATTATATTTATCATATAGTGAGGGTCTGAATGAAGATAGTATTCCGTCCATGTTTTTAGAGGAGATACTCAGCATGATTAATGGGGAAGAATTGAAGGATAAACTTTCAATAATAAATATTGGCCAAACCTATTTATTTAAAAATCAGTTGGAAAGTATAACCACCATAGGGGAGCTATCTAACTATTTAATATTTAATCACCACAAGGATCTATCAGATTCATCAAAAGAATACTATTCTTTTTTCAACCAAATTGATGGAGAAAAGTTTAAAAATGTTAACGATAAAATCTTTTGTGAATATAAAAGACATGGGGAGTTTAATGAATATAAAGGATACATCTCAAAGGATGATATTGTTAGAGATCTGAATTTACTCCATGAAAATAAAATATATACAAATACTTATTTAGAAGCTTATGGAAGGTGCCCTTATTACTTTCTACTCAACAAAATACTCTATGTGGAGGAGATGGAAAGGTTTTTCCAGGAGTATAGCCCAATAGATGTTGGAATCATCTATCATGAGGTTCTAAGGCATTATTATCATACACATAGAGATGATATAGCTAAGGATATAGAGGGAGGAGAGCCTTTCTTATTTGAAGATACAGAGGAATACTTAAGAACATTAGTTATGAATTATTCTATGAAAACAGGCTTAAATCCAAAACTTAAATCAAATATGTTGATTATAGATAATACTTATGACCTGCTAAGAGAATTTATTAAAAAAGATTTATATAGGATGAAGAATTCTAAAGAAAAATTAGTTCCTTACGCCTTTGAAGTGGAGTTTGGAAGTTATAACGATTTTTCTATTAATGTTCAAGATGAGGAAATTAAGTTAGCTGGAAAGATTGATAGAATTGATAAGGTGTTAAATGAAGAGAAATATGTGGTAATGGATTATAAATCTAGCTCCTATGGAATATATGATGTGGATAAAATGTCAAAGGGATTGTCATTACAGCTTCCTATCTATATTTTATCTCAAAAGGATAAAAAAGTTGTAGCAGGAGTATATGGAATCTTATCTAAGGGAGAATTTGAGTTTAAATTAGGGAATTTAGAGGAAACTAAGCTAATAAGCAGTAGAAATAAGGGTGCTTTAGATACTGAAGGATGGGACATGCTAATGGAAACAGTAAAGACTAATATTAAAGAAATTAGAGATAAAATCCTTAAGGGAGATTTTTCTGTAAATCCACTGGAATGTTCTCCCTATTGTATATACAAGGACATTTGCAGGTATGAGAATGTATTGGAGGTAGAGTAATGATTAATTATGATCCACAGGAAATAGCAATTAAAACCATAGATAAAAATGTAGCTGTAAATGCTGGAGCAGGTACAGGAAAAACAAAGGTATTGACGGAAAGATTTGTCCACATATTAGAACATGGAAACTTAGAAGATGGAAAAGAAGTGGAATCAATAGTAGCTATTACCTTTACGAAAAAGGCTACTCAGGAAATGGTAGATAGGATTAGAAAGGAGATTAGGAAAAAAATTAGTAAGGGTCCTAAGTGGAAAAGATACTACAGGGATATGGAAAAAGCTAATATTTCAACAATCCATAGTTTCTGTGCTAGAATACTCAGGGAAAACCCCATAGAGGCAAAAGTTGACCCCCTATTTGAAGTGATAGAAGATTTTATATCTACTAGACTATTGAAGGAAACCATAAAGGAGATTTTAAGTAAGAAAATAGAAGAAGATGATGATGTGTATACTGTTGTTAAAGCCTTTAAAAAGAATAGTGTAGATTTTTTAGTAAATGACTTTTATCAAGTGTACAATAAGATTAGGACTATTGGAACTCCATTGATTGAAGTAAAGGAAAACACCTTGGAATATTTGAAATCATTAAAAATTGAAGAAGAAAACATTGAGATCATAAAGGATACACTTATCTATTTAATGGACAAGTTACCTAAAAATTCTAAGATTTATAAATTGAAAGATGAACCAAAGTGGATAGAATTTAGAGATAGAAGTTACAGGGAGGAAGACTTACTAGGATTACTTGTTTTTCTCTATGAAAATATTGGAAGTAGTACTAAGGAACCTGAAAAGATAGACTTATTAAAAATAAATCTTGAGAAAGCCCTTCTTTCGTGGGAAGCCAATAATATTAATATTTATAGGGGGATATTAAATTTACTTATAGATATTGATTATAATTATGCCTTGAAGAAAGAAAAGATTAGGGGCCTTGATTATGATGATCTTCAAATTAAGGTATTGGAGCTACTGGAAAATAAGATGGTTAGAGAAAAATATCAAGATAGATTTAAATATATTATGATAGATGAATTTCAAGATACTAATCAGTTGCAAAAAAACATATTTTATAGATTGAGTACTGAGAAAGAAAAGCTAGATAAATCTAATTTATTTGTAGTTGGAGATCCAAAACAATCCATCTATGGCTTTAGAGGAGCTGATTTAGATGTATTTTATGATGTGATAGATGATATTCGCCAAGTATCTAAAGAAGAAACTATTACATTACAAAAAAACTATAGAACTGTAGATACGGTACTTGCTTTTATAAACAACATCTTTAGTCATTTGATGTTAGATAGATATACGAGCTTAATCAATTTCCATGAATCTAATAACTCCATAGATGTGGAGATATTAGAAAAAGAAGATTTAGAGGTTCCAGTGGGATATAGTCCATCTGACTATTATAGGTATTATGAAGCACAATTAATAGCAAAGAGAATTAAGGAATTAGTCAAGACAGGAGAGTTTAAATATGGTGATTTTGCAATGCTTTTTAGAGCAACAACTAGAAATCATATATACGAAGAAGCATTAAAAAGATATGACATTCCTTTCTCTAACAGCGGAGGAAAGCAATTTTTCTTTCAACAAGAAATCCTTGATTTGATAAATGCTTTAAAATCTATTAGCAACCCTTTTGATACGATTGCATCCATAGGGTTATTAAGGTCTCCTATGATAGGGCTCTCTGATGCAACTCTTTATTGGATACTTAAAAATAGGAAGTCGACTTTATATAATGCTTTGATAAGTATGGAGGACAAGGAAAATATTGATGAAAGAGAAAAAACAAAGGTTAGAGAAGCAATTGATTTATTGAGCTACTTTTACTCAGTAAAAAACATATATGGAGTATCAGAAATATTAGAAAAACTATTATCTAAAACATATTTTATTGAAACTTTAATTTTAAAAGAGGGCGGTAAGCAGTCTATTGCAAATGTATATAAGTTTAAGGATATGATTAAAGAGTATGAGAATAAGAATACAGGTACTATGGAAGATTTAATTGATTATTTGGAAGAAGCAAAAGAAAGGGATGAGTCTCAAGGCAAGATTGAATCTGAGAATGATGATGTAGTAAAAATACTGACCATACATAAGTCCAAGGGTCTTCAATTTCCAGTAATAATAATTCCTGAAATGTCTACTTCAAGTGGAGGAAAAAATCCTAATATATTGTTTCATAA
>Ga0265293_10013233_pt1 | contig 10754 bp, 9 predicted proteins | sample Munlanlewell138R_FD_192505 | JGI IMG/M metagenome (GOLD analysis project Ga0265293, IMG submission 192505) | Leachate microbial communities from a municipal landfill in Southern Ontario, Canada - Leachate well 138R | ecosystem: Engineered > Solid waste > Landfill > Unclassified | place: Canada... | reverse complement strand
TTTGTGCCTTTGCTGCAAAAGCAGTTCCCCGAGATCGTCGACTTTTACCTGCCTCCCGAAGGCTGCTCCTATCGCTTCGCCGTCGTCACTATGAAAAAGCAATACGCCGGCCATGCCAAGCGGGTAATGATGGGTGTATGGTCCTTTCTGCGCCAGTTCATGTACACCAAATTTGTGGTAGTCGCAGACGACGACGTCAACGCCCGTGACTGGCAGGACGTCATCTGGGCCATGACCACTCGCATGGACCCGGGTCGCGACACAGTCATTATCGACAACACACCCATCGACTACCTGGACTTCGCCTCACCGGTGTCTGGACTAGGATCGAAAATCGGCTTTGACGCCACCAACAAATGGCCAGGTGAAACCAACCGCGAGTGGGGCATACCTATCGCAATGGACGAGGCAGTGAAACAGCGGGTGGATACTATGTGGGATGAGCTTGGGCTCGAGTGAAATGCCGCCAAGCAGCTCTAGCAATCATCAGCCAAAAGCCTGCTCGTGGCAGGCTTTCAGGTGTGTGGATTAACCAGGTGTGTGGATTGTCGAAGCGAGGAGCGCGTCGCACGACTCCTCACCCCATTTTTCCCAACCAGATCACACAACCATTTCAAGCAGGAGCGACTGGCGAGCGTCTTCTAGAATCAGATTGGAGGCATTCCACGCCAATGCCATCACCGGCCCATTGACACCCGATGAAACCTGAGTTGGCATAACGGAACAATCGACGACTCGGAGCCCATTGACTCCCTTTACACGCAACCGTGGGTCAACAACTGCCTCATCATCGGAGCCCATGCGACAGGTTCCGGTCGCATGATAGCCATTGTCCCCCACCAGGCTGGACTCGATAATTTGCTCGTCACTCTGTATGTCACGACCAGGAAGTGTTTCTTCATCAACCAACTCTCTCAGCCCCGGCTGCTCAAAGAGGGCACGTATATAGCGAAACAAGCCGACAATAACCGCTTTATCTTCCTCACACGCCAGAAAATTAGGCCGAATGATGGGGAGATCACGCACATCAGCTGACTGAATCATCACTGAGCCGCGGCTTTCGGGCCTTAGTACCCAACCACCGGCTCCTACCGCAGGGAAAGTCTCGGGCTCAAGCCTGTCGACATTCTTTCGGGCCGTCAGAGACCAAAATTGTAATTGCGCGTCAGGTCGCTGCAAGTTTGACCGGCTATGAATAAAGGCCTGGAGGTCGACGCTGGTCGCCATCGGCCCGGAGCGAAATAAAAAGTACTGCAGAGCACTCAAGGGCAGGCGCCAGCCACGCAGTTTCAGGTTGTGGCTATAATTCTGCCGCAACTTATATTCCAGCCAGATTGCTTTGTGCTCACTGAGGTTCTCACCGACACCTGCTCGATCAACGATAACTGGAATTCCATGCTTTGCCAGCAAAGAGGCCGGCCCAACTCCAGAGACTTGAAGGATACGGGGAGAACCTAATGTCCCCGCTGACAAGATTACCTCTTTTCGTGCTTTGTACACTTCGCGCTTATCACCGCGGATCAAGGCGATTCCACTGGCACGTAAACCTTCAAACGTTACACGCTCAACAAGCGCTTCAGTAATAATCTGTAGATTGGGGCGCTTTCGAACAGGGCGCAGAAAAGCATCATAGGCACTTATTCGCCGACCATCCTTAATTGTCAGCGGGCTATATCCAACACCTCTCTGCTCAGGATGATTGACATCTTCACGAACTGGCGTGCCCAGTTGGGCACAGCTCTGCAGGATCGCTTCGGTAAGAGGAGAGCGGTGCTTCTGAATAGAAACATGTAAAGGGCCACCTACACCTCGGTAGTCATTGGCCCCCAGCTCATGGTCCTCCAGTGCCATAAAGCTTTTAAGGAAAGTGTCCCAACCCCACCCATGGGCACCTGCCGCTTCCCAATCGTCATAATCCTGTGGGTGGCCGCGTGTATAGACCATGCCATTAACCGCACTCGACCCGCCCAGCACTTTGCCGCGCAACCACACCCGGGCACTTCCTCCCGTGCCATATTCTGGCTCCGTCGGGTAATACCATGAGAAGCGAGGATTGGCCAGCGTCTTTCCTATCCCCATCGGTATTCCGATGTAGGGCGAAGTGGGCTCTGGTCCAGCTTCTACCAAAAGCACTCTATTGTTCGGATCGTCGCTTAATCTCCTGGCGACAACACACCCCGCAGAGCCTCCACCTACGACAATATAATCAAATTCGCTTTGCACTAAACCGCTCTCCACACATGAGAAGCATAATTGAATCTTCTTTTCTCTCACCAGTGACATACCGACTTGTGTCACCCAACATCACTTTCATCGAGGCAATAGCATCCCTAACAGCTGGCAAGGAATTGCTTCCCAGCAAGGTACGGGCCTTTTTATTATTGAAACCGGTTAAGAGTCAGAGCCCTGTATTACAGGCGCCTTAAGAGGTTGAGCCCGGCCCCACTAACCTTCAAAGTGGGGGCCGGGCTTTTCAGCACTTAGACTATCAAGCAGAGCCTATAAGCAGCACTTTTAGAGAACGACTTTTGAACAGCCACTTACCGTTGCTCTTCACATACTCGTCCTCGTACACGTTATGCCATTGAGCAAGCTTGCCATCACCATCCTTGACAATTTCAGACGTATAGGCGTGCCCACTTGCTGTATTTCCACTGACAGTGAGACTACCGAGCGTCTGTCTGTTGATCTGGAAAGGAAATACCTTCATTCCTTCCACCCAAGCATCAACAATAGCTGCTTTACCTTCTATGCGTTCCATACCAGGAACCTCGGGCAAGCACCAGACTCCATCTTCGGCCCAAAGAGCTCCCCAATCCTTGGCATCGCGGCGTGTAACGGCATCGCCATACGAAACGACCAGCTCATGAATGGCTAAACGGTCTTCAAGCGGTCCAGTAAATGACATTCTCATCTCCTATTTTAGGTGCGCTAAGTGGTGCGGCTTCATCCCAACAGTCTGAAGCTAATTACCAGGCAGCCTTGTCTCCGGAAACCGCAGGACCAGTCAGCCAGTCACCCGTAATATTGATGTTGACTTCAGCTCCCTTACGCAGCTCTGTACCAACTTCAGGCTCCACCGCCATAATGCGATCGGGTGCCCAAACTGAACCCATAGTTTCTTCGATCTTACCCAGCTTCAGCCCGACAGTTGCCAGCATCTCTTCTGCTTGCACCTTCGTGCGTCCTCTGAGCTCGGGCACGTAGCTCATCTCGGGATCAGCGTGGATAGGTAGAACTCTCTTCTTCTCTTTTTCTGCTTCTTCGCGAGCGGCAGCTTCATCAAAGGGAGGGCCGAAATAATCGATTTCCCAGTCAAAGGAAATCATATTTTCCAGAATATCCGGGAGGAAAGGCGTCATACGCAGATGCGCCCAGTGAGACATATAGCGCTCCATTGCCTCATAGCTGTCAATGTCGCAGCAGTTTGCAAAATCAAAATCTCCACTGTGAAAGCGGGTGTTTACACACAAACCATGGCTGTAATCCCGAATTTCCTTATTGAGATGAGGAAGTTTCTTTACCTCTTCAATGAAGCGGTCAATATATTCCTGCTTGGCATCCTTCTTGAACTTAATCATCACGACATGGCGAATCATAGAAATTACCTATTCAGTTATGGAAGTTAAAAAAACTTACTGGCAGCAAGCTGCACAGCAAATAGCTTTACGGCTTTTTGGGTAAGCCAGGCCGCAACTAACCCCTGTATCGGCCACCCTTCTTGAATCGATTAAGGTTTACTGTCGAAAACCATCTTTTTTAATAACACCAGCAAGGCAATGATGTCCCATCGTCCTCAAGCCTTTGGCCCAGAGCGCTTCTTTGAAGCCTTAGGTTTGACAGCGGTATCAGCTTTTACGTCACCAAGATAACCAATCCGGCCCAAGTGCTCCTTCAAAAGCTTGCACTGTCTGCTGCGGGGCCAGGCATCAGCATCCTGTACTGCCAGAGTGGCAATCCCGTTAATGATGATCTGAATATTGAGCGCCGCCTCTTTTGCATCTATTTTTTTGTCAAACTGTCCTTTTCTTGCGGCTGACTCCACAAGGTCCCTGAATAACTCATTTGCAGAAGAGCTATTATCAGCCCACTCCGAGCGAATATCAGGCTCCGCTGCCGCCATCCCCCAGAAAGCAAACCAGGTATGCCAATTACGCCAGGTTTCTTCATCAGCTGGAAGAGCCAGCTCAAGACACTCGGGCATCTCCTTGCCTTGCTCATAAGCTTCACGCACCCGCTCAATGGTTCGGATACGGGCCAGTCTTTGAGTGAAGGCCAGCATTTCACGTTTGTTCTGAAAGTAATGACAGACAATCGTTGTACTAAAGCCGGCACGCCTGGCGACTGAGCGAAGAGTCAGCTCATCAAGTCCATTTTCAAAGAGCAGCTGCTCTACGATAAGAGCAATTTGTTCTCGCCGCTGCTCGTGGTCAACTACTTTGGCCATTAATCACGCATTCCATTCTTTTGATCTTGAAGTATCAGTGATGCGGCGTGCCAGGCTGCAGCCATCGCTGGTGCATTTGTGTTGCCAGACACAAGATTTGGCATCATTGAGCAGTCTACAACGCGCAGGCGCTCCACGCCACGTACACGTGCCCGCTCATCGAGCACAGCGGTGGGGTCGCTCCCCATTCGACAGGTCCCGGTCCCGTGCAAACCACTCGATGACAACAAGCGAAAGTAGCGCATGATCTCATCGTCTGCCTGGGCTTTGGCACCGGGTACAAGCTCTTTCTCTACATGCCGGGCAATCGCGGGCTGAGCCATATAGCGGCGTATATACTTGATCGTGTTGAGGGCAGCGCGCTGGTCATCCTCGGTATCCAACCAGTTCGGTGTAATCTCTGGCGCAACAGCCGGGTCTGCCGACCTGATATGGATAGAACCCTCACTGGTCAGCCGCAAGAGCTGTCCATAGCACGAAAGGCCAGGCTTGCGATCAATATCACCCATAGGAACAGGAAACTGCTCATCACCCAAGGCGAACGAGTAAGCACCGAGATAAAGTTGTAGATCCGGGCGAGGGATATGGGGTTCTGTACGCACAAAAGCACCCACCTCAAACGGGCCGTTTGCCAGGGGACCACTGTGAGATAAATAATAGCGAAGTACGTTGCGGACCAGCCTGGCCCCATAGAATTCCTTATTTATACTGCCATCGCCCGTCATCCGAAAGGACATGGCAAATGACAGATGCTCGCGCATCCGCGCCCCCACATCAGGGCTATCCGCCACCACAGGTATACCCAGCTTGCTCAAAAGCTCAGCTGGTCCTACCCCGGACAACTGCAGCAGCTTGGGACTCTCGATAAGGCCACCACACACAATCACCTCTCCGCGGCAGCGATACTCGTGAGACTGCCCCTGGCGTCGGACCCTCACACCAACGGCTCGCTTGCCATCAAACAGAATACGCTCTGCAGTGCTCTCACTCACAACCTGAAGGTTTGGCCGTTTGAGAGCTGGCTTCAAGAATACAACCGCTGAGCTTTGCCTTTTACCTTTGCGGATATTATAGGCGTAGTACCCTACGCCTTCCGTGTCTTCACCATTGAGATCTTCGCGACGGGGCAACCCCATCTGTACACCCGCCTGGATCATCGCCTCGGCAACCGGATAGCGAAACTTGTTGGGCGCAACATGAATTGGACCGCCGGCACCACGATTGCCGTCATCTCCCAGCTCATGATCCTCAATGGCTCTGAAGGCCTGCTTCATCACAGCCCAGTTCCATCCGTGAGCACCTCGCGACTCCCACTCATCGTAATCTTCCGGCTGTCCCCGCGAATAAATCATGCCGTTAATAGACGATGATCCGCCTATGACTTTGCCACGCACCCAGACTTCTGTTGCTTCGGTGCCAGCCTCTCGCGGTTGTTCCACCTTGTAGGTCCATGTGTGCTTGGGATCCTGGACGAGCTTGGCGATCCCTTTAGGCATATGGATAAGCGGGCTGCGGTCTGGTGGGCCAGCTTCGATCAGCAATACTTTATTGGCAGGGTCTTCCGACAGGCGGTTGGCAAGTACACAACCGGCCGACCCCGCTCCTACAATAATGTAATCAAACTGACTTTCCATTAGCGGACCAACATATTAAAACCAGGAGGCGGGCACGCAACTTCTTCTCGCACCACAATAAGAGCAGATGGAGCTGGACCTATATCTAGTGCTCGGGAGTTCCACGCCGCAGTCAGCGAAGCCTCATCAGTCCACCAACTACTCTCAACGCCGAGGAACTCGCACTCCTCCACATTTCCTCCGGGCGGTGCGATCGCCGCATCTCTTTCGAGCCTTAACGGTTTAGCCTGCGGCAATAGCAAAGGTGTTGTTTTAGTCTGCCATCCTTTCTCCAAGCTCTTGCCAGACGAATCCTCCTTTTTTGGCCTCCGCCAGAACAACATCAACTTGATTTTACCGACAACGTCAGAGCGGCTATAACCGCTCTCAAATACCGTTTTAGCCAGAAAGGAAATTGGTGGCATATCAATAAAGAGTTCGCTGTCATCATTTGCAATATATTGAAAGCGCTCTGATGTACCCAGCTCTCCCAGCCCTTCCCAATCTCTGATCCAGAGTTCAGGCGAACCGTCATAGTCAGATACCAGGCCTGGCAGAGCATCGGGAACGCGGCGGTTCTGCACATAGCCACTGATGGGCCCCGGAGTAGAAAACTCAAGAACAAGGTTACGATGTGTCGTGCGCCAGTGATCTGTAAAAGCATCAAATGTCAGCCCTGGGCGACGACGAATAAGACCAAGAAAACGTATCATCTAACAGGCCTCGCAAGGTCAATACAGTTACGGGCACGCTCGACCGCTTCCCGTGCATGTTGTAATGCCGAGATGCCCTGGGAAAGTCGGGAAGGAGAAGGAACTTCAACGTCCAGAGACGTGCCCACTGGCAGGGCAGAAATAATATCCACTAACGGCCAGTTGCCATCGCCAGGCAAGAGCCGATCCATGGCCTCCGGTAAGTAATCGCTTGCCAGATGGAGACCAACGCCATCACAGATCTGTCCATAGGTGAAACAGTGTGCTGGCAAGGCACTGATATCAGCAGCAGTTCCCCCAGTACGGGCAAGATGCAATGCGTCAACTCCCACACCAATATTCGCTCGTCCCACCTGCGCCACGAACCACACAGCGCGGCCAAGCGAGCTACACGCGGGTGTTAGCCCCATGAACTCGAGCCCAAGCCGAAGGTCGTACTCTGCAGCCAGATCACAGAGACGACCCAGTGTATCAATTGCCCGCGCATCATCCGCATCATGGATATGGGTTACAGCTCTGCGAGCCCCGATAGCGGCTCCGATTTCAAACCCTTCGCGATACTTCTCAATATCGCCTGCCGATGTGACAGGAAAGAATTCGATGTTGCCGACGCCGACTCCGCAATCGCGGAGTCGGTCCTGCAGCGCTCTCACATCCTCCCTGGTCACCAGAGGAAAGCTCATCGGAATCTCAGTATCTGGCAAGCCAGCGGTCGGAACGTGTGTGAACACACAAACTTGCTGGCAGCCTACTTCAGCAGCTATCGAGACCAGCTCGACCGGCGCTGCACTCATTGCTGTTATTTGGTGCAGCCCGAGGGTACGCATTATGCCTTCTCCTTGCCAACCCACTCCTCTTCGGGGGGGATTGGCCGCAAGGGGTCCTGCCCATCCCACTCCTTGGCGGCCCGCTTCATATAGGCAAAAAGCTGCTCAAATTGAGGATCGAGCCAGCTCATTTCAACGATAGGACCATCGCCCTTCATATCGTACATGATGTACGCACTCCCACCTGGCAGCGCTGCTTCCTGAACAGGTTCAGCACCAAGCGCCTCGAAGGCCCTGCGGCCTTCCTCGAAGTCATCCGCCTGAACACGCACATGGTGGAGCCCTTCGCGACCAGCCCTGAGCCACTCCGTCAGGATTGAGTCACCTTCGTTGTGTTGCCGAAGGAGCTCAATCTCTATATCGCCCCAAAAAGCAATTGTCGCAGAGCAATCGTAGTCGATTAGCTTACCTCTAAACTTTACGTTCTCTAGAGGAATGTGCTCCAGATAGAAGAAGGGACCAACGCCCATGACTTCTGTCCAGAATCTCAACGCCGAATCAAAATCAGCGGGCACAAACGCCAACTGTCGAATTCCGCCAAACTGGGATGCAAGCGACTGAAACTCCTTTTTTTCAGATAAGAAATTCATTTTCATCTCCTCCGATTTTTTATAGATACAGCTATTTATGTCATTCTCTCAGAAGCTGTACTCAACCGTTGCACCTATTTGTCTTGGATCAGTCCAGTTCCCTGTATAACCTTGAACTGAAACAGTTGTCCCGGTCAGGTATTTTTCATTGGTCAGGTTTTTTCCCCAGACGGTATATTTAAATCCTGAGTCGTGGGGCTGGAATGAAATATTGGCGCCAACAGTTGTGTGTGAGTCATTCTTAAAGTTACGAGTCAATTCCCATGCAAACTCATCAGAGTAGTTCAGCATCAGATTTGCCAGGATCGCACCCGCGTCAATATCAGTGTTGTATGACAGAGCCACATTCCCCGACAGTTTTGGCGATCGACGCATACGCTCCCCTCCCGCATCCAATACGAGTTGCTGCATGCCATAAGGTCCAAAAGGAGGAGCGAATCCCAAAGCACTATCGAATGTTTTATAGTCAGCTGTCGGCAACCAGGAAATTCCTCCCCTCAGCTCCAGCGATGGCGTCAGCTTAATCAAACCATCCACATCAAGGCCATAAACTTCAGCGTCTGCTGCGTTACCAACCACAGTCCCAACGCCCTCAAAGAATTGTACCTGAACGTCTGTGTAGTCGTAGTAGTACGCAGCAATATTCAGTCGATAAAGGCCAGTATCGACTTTGACACCCACCTCATATGACTTGATTTCTTCGGGGTCTGCGACGTCGCTAGTCAAGCTCACAGAATCTACTACACCACTTTTAAAGCCTTCGCTGTAGGTAGCATAAACATTAACCGAGTCATTGACGGCATAGAGCACCGACAGGCGCGGCGTCCAGGCATCCCAGTCAGGCTTACCGCTAAAGTTGAATTCGGAGCCGCCCATCACAGAGCCTTTCCCAACTTTCTCCTCCCAACTGTAACGCAAACCAAAGATCATGCTTAATCTGTCATTGACATCCCAAGTCAGCTCTCCAAAGGCTGCGTAGGCTTCAGTTTCGACCACTGCACTAGTAAAGAAGACACCAGGTTCGCCGGTATCTTTTCCTGTTGCAGTGAGAGCCGGATTCACCCGGGTATCGATATCATGCTCATCCTTATATAGCAGGACACCGGCAACATAGCTGAAGTCACCTATCTTTTCGGAGGCAAAACTGAACTCTTGCTGGAACGTCTTACTTGGTCCATACCCCACATAGTAGGGCGTAATACACGCAACAACTGCTTGGCACGAGGGGGAGTAAGCGCCATCCACGTCGTGATTGATAAAGCCATCTATCTTTGTATAGCCGGTAAGTGACGTCAATGTGCCACTTTCAAATTCGAAGACGGCTTCCAGGCTGACACCTTCACTCTCTGTCTCCACATAGGTGGAACCTTTGTGCAGCTCACTGGCAACATGCCACGGCTTGGTGGGGATAACGGCATCAGGATACTGGGCAGCGACTGTTCTGCCATCAATAGGAACCATGGCACTGCCTCTGTAATCCTCTGTTTTTCCTTTGTAAGCCGTGAGGAGGAACGTCGAGGAGTCTGTAGGCTCATACAATAGCCGCCCTTTTACCAAATACCCTTCATCCTTGCCTGCTCGACTGCCGTTGAGATCATTGACCATGAATCCTTCATTATGTTTAACAATGGCAGAGACACTTCCGGCAAGCACGTTGTCTATCAAACCGCCACTCACATATGCCTTGCCTACGACTTCATTGGCATTTTTATCACTACCGGTAAAGACACCATTGCTGAGGCTAAGCACACCTTCGGGCACAAAGCTGGGGCGCTTGGATTTGACCATGATAGCGCCGCCTGTCGCGTTGCGACCGAACAGAGTACCCTGCGGCCCCTTCAAGACCTCGATGCTTTCAACGTCTGGCAGATCAAAGAAGTTTCCCATCTGGTTGGGCTGATACAACCCGTCCAAATAAATGGCAACCGGAGAATCAGCGCCCGCCTGGGTCAGGTTTCCGCTGACACCGCGAACAGTCGGCTGTGCAAACGCTCCTTCGACGGTGTAAGTAAGTCCAGGTACAGCCGAGGCTATATCTTGAATGTTGGTAACACCCGAATTTTCCAGAAAGTCTGAGGAAAGAGACAGTACTGAGATAGGAACATCCTGCAAGCTCTGCTCACGTCTCTGAGCAGTAACAACAACTTCCTCCAGCATTCTGCTGGCCTCTTGGGCATGGACTGGCTGCAGTCCAAACATTGGGACCATGGCTGCCACCGCAGCAGAGATGCTTACCGACAGTCTTGCTTTACACATTAATTCTTCCTCGTTATTAAGCTGTCACATTTCTTCACTGCATCGCAGCAGCACTATTCATCAACACACTTCAAAAGCATGCTGTCGTGTCTTTTTGATAAGCCCTTTTACCCTCAAGATAACGCCCCACCAGAGTCTCTCTAGAGCACAGACAATCTTCTGCAGAATCCTTGTCCCCATGGCACCCAAAATACGCCACCATCTATATTGAATAACGTTATATTATGACCTACCCTAGTGTCAAGCATGTCGAGAGCATTGACTTTTTGCCGCCCATCGAGTGATCTATACCACCACAGCTACGAGCT